>Ga0214923_10003312_pt1 | contig 20286 bp, 20 predicted proteins | sample LL1510_MetaG_FD_177993 | JGI IMG/M metagenome (GOLD analysis project Ga0214923, IMG submission 177993) | Freshwater microbial communities from Lake Lanier, Atlanta, Georgia, United States - LL-1510 | ecosystem: Environmental > Aquatic > Freshwater > Lake | place: USA: Georgia | collected...
ATTGGTGCTTGGAACATGTTGGTTGGTTTTGGCTTTGTGGGTATTGGTTTTTCACTAGCCACCCGTTGGTACTGATCGTAGAAACACTGTGACAAAAAGTATGCTCGTCAAATTTATTTGCCAAGCCATTCACCAATGAAAGTTTTGCTCACTGGCGTGGCAGGTTTTATTGGAAGCCATATGCTAGAAAAATTGCTCAGCAATAATGTTGAAGTTGTCGGCCTAGACAATTTATCTATTGGTAAAAAAAGCAATATAAAAGATTATCTGAATAATCCAAATTTTGAATTCCATGAAGGTGATGTCAGGGATTTGAGTACAGTTCTTACCTTGGTTAGTGAAGTTGACGCAATCATACACTTAGCTGCGCTCGCTGATATTGTTCCTTCAATTGAAAATCCCGAAGACTATTACTCTACAAATGTCACAGGCACTTTCAACATCATGTCTGCCGCGAAACAGTGTGGGATTTCACGAATAATTTATGCAGCTTCTTCGTCTTGTTACGGAGTACCGGAATACTACCCCACACCAGAGACTGCTCGGATTGATCCTCGATACCCATATGCATTAACAAAATATCTTGGAGAAGCCATTTTTTTGCATTGGGTTCAAGTGTATAAGCTTTCAGGGATGAGTCTACGTTTATTTAATGTGTATGGAATAAGAGCTAGAACTTCTGGAACGTATGGAGCTGTGTTTGGAGTTTTTTTGGCACAAAAAAGGGCGGGAAAGCCATTAACAATTGTTGGAGATGGAAGCCAAAAGAGAGATTTCACAAATGTTAGTGATGTAACCAATGCTTTTTATCTCGCTCTAATTTCAAATAAGCAGGGCATATTTAATGTAGGTACAGGTGCGCCCGTTTCTGTCAACAAAATAGCGGAAATAATTGGTGGTGAAAAAGTTTACATTCCGAAACGACCAGGCGAGCCGGATTCGACGCACGCTGATATCTCAAAGATCGTTAAAGAGCTTAATTGGAAAGCTCAAATTTCTATAGAAGAAGGAGTTTCTGAAATGCTAACAAACATTGACGATTGGAAAGACGCACCAGTTTGGGATCCAGAATCTATCGATAAAGCAACCAAAAGCTGGTTTAAATTCCTTAAATAATGAATTTATCTTCAAAAATCCAAAACCGCCAAGAGGCATTTTGTCATTACGATATAGTTTCTAACTTCACCCCTTTAAGCTAGGAGATGCCATGTCAATTAAGAAGGTACTAGTTATTGGTGGCGGTGGTTATGTTGGCTCGCAGCTTGTAACCCGCTTACTTTCACTGGATTATAAAGTTACTGTTTTTGATACTTTTTGGTTCGGTTCAGAACATCTACAGCCTTACTTAAAATTTGGTCTAAACATAGTTACTGGCGACATTAGGGACTTAGCTCGTTTAAACGAGAATATTTCAAATCAAGATGCAGTAATTCATCTAGCTTGCATATCAAATGATCCATCATTTGACTTAAATCCAAAATTAGGTAAATCCATTAACTTGGATCCGTTTTTACCTTTAGTCCAAGCTGCAAAAAAAACTAGTTTAAAAAGGTTCATTTATGCATCAACTTCCTCAGTTTACGGTGTCAAACAAGAGGATAAGGTTACAGAGCTGCTACCTTTGGAACCATTAACTGACTACTCTAAGTATAAGGCCGAGTGTGAGTCGATTCTTCTAAACGAGGTTGATGATGAGTTTACTACTTCAATTTTACGTCCCGCAACAGTTTGCGGGTATAGCATTCGGCAAAGATTTGATTTATCAGTAAATATTCTCACAGCTAATGCAGTATTCAACAAAAAAATAATGGTTTTTGGCGGAACGCAATTTCGGCCAAACTTACATATTACAGACATGGTGGACGCTTATATCATGATGCTAGAGAAACCAGATTCGCTAATACATCGTGAAATTTTTAATGTTGGAGGGGAAAATCTATCTATGAGCAATATCGCAAACATAGTTAGAGATCAAATGGACACTGATGTTGTAATTGAGCATACTCATACTGATGATTTGAGGTCGTACCGAATTGATTCCACTAAAATTAATAAAGTTATTGGTTTTGCGCCAAAAAGAGGGGTTAAAGATGCAGTTATTGAAATAAGAGAAGCTTTTCTGGCTGGACTCTACGACAAGCCATATAATGATTCAAAGTATATAAATATATCCAAAATGAAAGACTTGAAGTTAGGTTAATGCAATTACATTTTGGGTTTGATTTAGACAATACTCTAATAAATTATGATTTGAGTGCAATCGCGTATTCCAAATTGATTGGTATTCCAGATCAAAACTCAATTAATCAACTTCGAACTTACTTCGCCTCTTCAGGTCAACCAGAATCTTGGACTAAGGCACAATCTTGGATTTATGCACATGGTTTGGAAATGGCAGAAATTTCATCCGGTGCAATTCCGGCCATAAATAGATTATTGTCTAATGGGTACGGTGTCTCGATTATAAGTCACAAAACCAAATTTGGTCCAAGTGAATTTGGATCCGTACCACTTAGGGAGGTAGCAATAGATTGGATAGCGAGGAGTCAACTTAATACATACTTTCCGAATCTAAACAATATCTATTTTGCTGATTCTATTGAGGAGAAAGTAATTATTATTCGTAATTGTAATTTATCTCATTATGCAGATGATCTGTTAAAAATTTTTATGCATACTGAATACCCAAAAGATAAGATAAAGTCTTACTTGTATAAACCAACTTGTGAATTCCCTAATTGGATTAATCCACTTAATAGCTTTGACTCTTTAATTTACCAAAATTTATGAAAAAAAATAAAACTTTAGAGTACTATGGATTTGACGAAAGCCATTTGATTTCAACGATTAAAGGTGGCAACAGTTTAATTTATAAGTGTAAATCGTCAGCAGGATCCAATGTTGGAATCAAAGAATATCTTGGGGATTATCGTCGTTGTGTGCGAAGCATGGAAAGAGAAGTTGAATCCCTTAATTTTCTTCACGAAAACAAGTTTGCTTTTGTTTCAAACTTAATATCCTTTAATCGTTCAGCACCTTCAATCTGTTATGAATGGATTGAAGGCGAGACTCCGGATATAAATAGTTTGGTTAAAAATCAAGTTATTTCAGCGTTAGTTAATTTGAATTCTTTATATGAGCTTAATCCAAATTTTCCACTTGCTATAGATGCAATTTCAAGCACAAGTGAATTACGAAAGCAAATTACAAAAAGAATTCCTGATGCCAAAATCTACCTTAAAAACCACCCTGTAACCTTTAAAGCACTAGAAAAAGCTGTTGAAAATAAAAAAATTTATTTACAGAAATATGATGAGCTCCCAATAAATACTTTTTCATTCTCAGATATTGGAGTGCACAATATGATTATGAATTCCAAGTTTGAAGTATATTTTTTAGATTTTGAGTTTTTTGGGGCTGACAGTAAGGTTAAAATGTTATGTGACCTATTAGCTCATCCGAGAACTATATTCTCAAAAGATGAGATTTTAATTTTGGCTCGTAAACTCTGTGTGACTGATTATGAGTATAATTGTATCAGTGAAATCCTTCCTGAAATTGCCTTAAAATGGGCGCTTATAACTTCACGAAGAGTTTCAAATAAATTTTTATTCGATAAAAAATCTATACATCTGTTTTTGGACCAAATCAATCACTTTTTAGATTATTCCATGTATTTAGGAAAAATAAAGACTTTTGATGAGGTTTTGACTTTCCCAGAATATAAAAAAATGCAACAATATGAAGGTGGATTACCGAGCTAAAGCACTTCTAGAACCTTTAGATTTTCAAGGCACAAATTTAAGAAAAATGGTTCTTGAGGCGGCAAGTAGCGCAGGTAGAGGGCATATTGGACCTGCACTATCCATACTTGAGATTTTGCGCTGCTTATACAACGAGATCCTTGTGCACGATCCAAAAAAACCAGACTTTGAACTCCGTGATATTTTTATTTTAAGTAAAGGCCATGGCGCTCTTGGCTTATACGCAGTTCTCGCGGATTGTGGATATTTCCATCTAGATGAATTAGAAACTTTTTGTAAATTTGATTCACGCCTGGGTGGGCACCCTGAGTGGCACACCTTACCTGGAATTGAATTCTCAACTGGATCATTAGGACATGGTTTAGCAGTCGCAGTCGGCATTGCCACTGCTTTTGCAATTAAACAACAAAATCATAGGCGAGTTTATACATTGATTGGAGATGGAGAATTAGCTGAAGGGTCTATATGGGAAAGTGCCCTTCATGCAAACAAACATAAACTAGGCAACCTTTGCTTAATTGTTGATTTTAATAATATGCAAGCTAACGGAGATTTAGATAGTGTTCTTGAAATATATGATATTCCTGCCAAATTAACTTCATTTGGATTCAAAGTTCTCGAAGTAAATGGTCATTCAATAAGTGAGCTAAAAACCGCACTCGACTTTAATTCTAATAAAAATAAACCTTTGGCGGTAATTGCGCACACAATAAAAGGAAAAGGAATACGTGCTGCTGAAAACTCTCCTGAATGGCACCACAAAGCAAAAATTTCTAAAGAGGAAATTTCACTTCTTATGGGGAGTTTATATTGAGAAAAACTGCCCTCGATACAGTCTACAATCTGGCAAAATCAAATCCTAAGATAATATTTATTGGGTCAGATCTTGGTCATGGAACACTTCAAAATATGCAAAAAGAAATCCCACAGCAATTTTTTATGGAAGGAATTTCTGAACAACATATAGTTGGTTTTGCTGCGGGCTTAGCCAAAGAAGGTTTTATAACTTTTATAAATACAATTGCTAATTTTTTTACTAGACGAGCGCTTGATCAAATAATAGTTGATGTTGCGTTACATAACTTACCCGTCAAATTTCTTGCAAGTGGCGGTGGAATGGTCTATGCACCATTAGGACCAACGCACACTGCTGTAGATGATTTTGCACACATGCTGGCAATCCCTAACTTGGGAGTTTATGCACCTTGTGACGCCGTCGAGATGAAGAAATTAATACTTGATGAGTCGGAAAATTTAAGTCCTTCTTATATAAGATTTGGGAAGGGTGGAGAAAAAATTGTATCAAACTTATTTAAGAATTATAAAAATTCAGATATCAAGACTTGCGGTAATCTAGAAGCTAAGAAAGTAATATTGTCTACGGGCGTACTCACTCAAGTTGCTGTAGAAGCCATGGAAACCCCTAAAATAGATGGTAAATTTCTAGTAATACACTTACCTAAATTAAATTTCTTGGAAGATCCAATACTCTGTGAGCTTTTAAGGTCAAGAGATAAGGTACTTGTAATGGAGGAGCATCAACCAGTTGGAGGATTGCTTACGCAAACACTTCATTATGCACACAAATTCAATATAGATGTAAGAAATTTTGATACCATCTCGCTATCTGATAAATTTATAAGAAGTTACGGTAATCAAAGTGATCACTTCAATAAATGGGGAATGACTGTAGGCGCAATACTTAAAAAGTTGGGGGGAAACAGTGGGGAAATTAATTGAAATCGTTACGCCCTTACATACGGCGACTGTTCGCGATTGCCTTTCTCGAATGAATGATAATAAAGTTGAAGCAATGATAAAGGCAAAAAAATATGGTTTTGACTATTGGGATGGAGATCGACGTTACGGTTATGGAGGGTATAAGTACATACCGGGAAGGTGGCGGCCAGTTGCAGAGACTTTTATTGATAGATACAAACTTGGGCCAGGTAGTAAAGTATTAGATATTGGTTGTGGCAAAGGATTTTTGTTATATGAGCTACAGCTCCTTGAGCCTAAGCTTGAATTATTTGGAATTGATATTTCACAATATGGTTTAGATGCCAGGCATCCTAATTTGATGGCTGATTTGAGAATTTTAAGATGCGAGGAAGCCCTCCCATGGCCCAATAACTTCTTTGATTTATCATTCTCACTAGGCACCTTCCATAATTTACATTTGCCTGATCTAAATAAGTCTCTTGCCGAGATGAACAGAGTTGGTCGACAAAACTATCTAATGGTTGAAAGTTTCAGAAATGAACAAGAGCAATTCAACCTTGAATGCTGGGCATTAACGGCAGAAACTTTGATAAATAAAAAATCTTGGCAATGGATGTTTGAGGCTTCTGGATATACTGGCGACTACGAATTTATTTACTTCTAAATGGATATAAAAACAACCGAAGCGGCAATACTTGTTGAATCTGGTAAACCATTAGTTATTTCCAAAATAGATCTACCAGAGGAGCTATATGACAATCAAATACTTGTTGAAGTAATAACAAGTGGAGTTTGTGGCGCTCAAATAAATGAAATAGATGCGGTAAAAGGCAAGGATAAATTTTTGCCTCATTTATTAGGACATGAAGGTTATGCTCAGGTGCTACAGATTGGTAAGCGCGTAAATAAAGTTTCTAAGGGTGATTTCGTTGTGCTTCATTGGCGACCTGGCAACGGGGTTCAATCTAATGCTCCTATTTACGGATGGAATGGAAAGAGTTTAAATGCTGGATGGGTCACTACATTTAATCGTCATGCTGTTGTCTCAGAAAACAGAGTAACAAAAATATCGGGCCACTACGATAAAAACTTCTTGCCACTTTTAGGTTGCGCCCTAACTACTGCACTCGGCGTTTTAAAAAATGAAGCCAAAATCAATCCTGAAGATCGACTTTTAATTTTTGGTCTTGGAGGTGTAGGGAATGCACTTCTTCAATTTGCCAAAGTGTTGGGAGTTCGGCAAATTACAGTAGTTGACATAGATGAAAAAAAGAGGAATTTAGCATTGAAGGGTGGAGCCAATAATTTCTTAATTGGTAAGTCAAAATTGGAAACGTTATCAATGCTTTATGAAACTTATGGACCTTTGCAGCGACCAACCGTTGCGATTGAAACGTCCGGTGAGGTCCAAAGCATTGAAATATGCTACGAGATCACAGCCGATAATTCGCGCATAATTTTAGTTGGAGTGCCAGAACTTGGCAAAAAGGTTTCTTTATACACTTTACCTCTACATCTTGGGAAAACACTGTCTGGTTCAAAAGGCGGGGCATCTAAACCAGAGGAAGATATTCTAGAAATTCTAAATATGTATGATAAGGGAATCTTAGATAATTATAAATTCCCCACTCAATCTTATCCTTTTGCTGATGTTAACGATGCAATCTTTGACCTAAGACAAGGTGTACCATTCAGACCAATTTTATGTTTCTAATTTGATCAACTTGGAAGTTCTCAAAAATGTTTATCAATTTAATAGATTGGGCTAAACTCCTAAAATGAAAGACGTGCTAATAATTGGATCACAAGGCAAATTAGGAGCTGGTCTATTTAATAAAATGAAAAGTAGAGCTATTGGAACAAGTAGAAGAGGCAGTTCGCAAAAATCTGTGTTTCACTTTGATTTGTTAGATCATGACTCAATTCAAAATCTATTTAATGTTTCTACCTTAAAATTTGCAGTTTTAGTAGCGGCAATTTCTGATCCGGATGAATGCTTTATTAATCAAAAGTTAAGCAAGGCGATCAACGTTGATGCACCAATTGAGATTCTAAAAATACTTAAGAAAAAAAACATAAAACCCATTTATATTTCTACCGAAATGGTTTTTGATGGTGAAAAAGGTTTTTATTCTGAACTCGACAAGCCTAATCCCACTTTAATTTATGGGAAGCAAAAGCTAAAAGTGGAAGAATTTATTCAAAGACATTTTCGAGATTATATTATTATCCGATTATCTAAGATCTACTCAGAAAGAAACAACGATAACTCAATATTAAATTCATTCTATTCCGATATTACTAGTAATAGGGTTGCAAGATATGCAAGAGACCAATATTTCACACCAACACTGCAAAATGATTTTGAATTAGCAGTTCTAAGTTTAATTGATAAGAATTTGTCAGGAATTTATCATTTAAGCTCTGGTTTTCGAATTAATAGGTGGCATTTTTTCGAATTATTTGCAAAAAGAATAGGGAATTTTGGTAAAGTTAAACCATGCATTCTAAGCGATATAACGTTTCTTGAGAGGCGACCAATGGACTTGTCTTTAAATGGCGATAGGCTTTCGAAGGCTACTGATATCAAATTTGCTACACCAATAGTAGGTATAGATAAGTGGATAAACATTAACAATCCCCGGTCAATTAATGCTAAGCAATAGTCCGAGGGTTGTAAAATTAGGTATAGATGGGTGGAAGCAAGATTTATCGGCAAAATCTCTTTCATGGTATCCAGAGGAAAGTCCAGTTGAGATTTCAAATGAATTAATTAATTGCCTTGAGCAAAGATCCAACGAAACGAAGTTAAATGCTAGAGTTTGTTTGCATAATTCTCCAGATGCATCAATTCATGAAATGATAATTTGCCAAAGGAATAGCCAAGCGCACCCTCCTAAACGTCATCCAGCCAGAGATAAAACTTTTCTCGTGCTTCGCGGAGAGCTTTTGGTTGCTATTTTTAATGATGCGGGTGAAGTTATCAGAACTTGGGGACTTAAATCTAAATCAGAAAAAGAAATGTTATGCATTCGGATTCCCGCAGGGGTTTTCCATTGTGACTTTGCGGTGACGGCATCTGCGGTTCACTTAGAAACCACTCAGGGACCATTTTCTCCAAAAAACGATAGAGAGTACCTATGGCCAGAAAATTCAGTGAGTTTAAAGAGGTGGGAAGTTACAAAAAATAAACTAATTTCAGGAGAATTTTAGTTTACAACTTAAACCCATGTTTAATACTCACTGATCTTACCGTTTTAATATCCGTGTCCCATCCGCTCGGAAGTAGTTCAAATAGCCTCATAGAATCTTTCCGCGATTTATAAAAACCTGGATTTTTTTGTTTATGTGACCTATTTATATAAATTTCATGAATTTTCTTAATGTTATTTAGTAAATACAAAATAGATAAATTCTCTATTTTGTACCATGCGTCTCTTAATGAATCACTTTCTTCAATTGAAACTTCTTCTTGATAAAGTATCGCTCCAGAATCAACTGCAGAATCTAAATCGTGAAACGTGAAACCTTGCGGTTTCCTGAAAGCAGCAGCCCACATTATTCCATAAATTCCACGACCGTAAGGTAGGTAAGTGTTATGCATATTAAAATTTATATGCCTTCGGACCCAAAGCAAATCTTCTCCTGCTATGATATTTGGATAATGATGTGAAATGATTATATCAAAATGATCTTGCGACTTTATCTTGGTGGAAAACTCTACATCAAATCCTAAATAAATTAATTTTTCTGCAAGTGATTTCCCTTCAGGTTCACGAGATAAAAGAAGTATTTTCTGCATAAGTTCATTATTCGCGCTTAGATATATTAACAAATATTTGTTTTGATCCAGGCACATTCATTTGTACGCCTTCATTTCGATAACAACTCGTACATTCATTTGGTATTGCGCCCGTTAAATGTAGTTTTCGAAAACTTACATATTTTTCGCCGTTCCAAGAATCTAAAGATGCAGATGCACTGCCAAGGTCAGTTATATCGGGATTCCCTATTATAGCGCAAGGTGTCAATCGCATATCACTTGTAATATAAGTGCGGTCAAATATCCAAGGGCATAAATCTTGGGGACCTTTATTTACCGAATATTTTTTAGATTGTTGCCATAAAGATATCTCAAGCCCTTCATTAATAGATTTTTCAAAAAGTTCTTTTATTTTATCTATTGTAGATTCAATCGCAATCCCCTTCTTACCATTTCTATCTCTCCAAAGTTCTTGCCCCCAATCATTTAAGGAAAGAGAAAATGTAAGCTTCGTAAATTTCAAGTGTTTAGCGAGCTCGACAAACTTAGAAAGTTCATGAATGTTGTTGTCTTGAAGCACTACCCACATTCTTGTGAGGTTTCGGTTTTCGATTTCACATGCCGAATTTAATTCGGTTATACCCTTGGTAACTTTTTCAAAATTTGCTCTAACTCTTATTTTCTCGTAAGTTTCTTTTGTTGCTCCGTCAAGCGATATTTGTATCTCCCCTAGACTGCTTTTTACTAATTTTTCAATATTATTATTAGCTAAAAGTAGAGAACCATTTATACTTGTCCGTGTCCAAATCGAAAAACTCTTCAAATACTCGACCATATTAAAAAATTCTTTATGGAGCAAGGGTTCGCCCATGCCATGGATTTTTGCTTCAATAACAAAAGCGAATAAATCTCGTAAAGATTGAAACTCTTGGAAGGTCATATCTCTTGCACGTTGCCCGCGTGCCCACTCCGATACTTGGCACATTGTGCATCTGAAATTACATCTACTGTTTGGTTCGAGGTCAATTAAATAAGGATTGTTGCCCTGAAATGAATCTCTTTTATTGACACCCTTTGCTTGAATAAAGTTTTCCAATCTTTCTGGAAAAACCTTAAAGCCATCAAAAACTGTGTTCCAATACTCACGCGGCTCTGGATATGGAGAAGAAAACTTTCCTGACAACTCTTTAATTTTTAAATTTATAAAATCATTACGATCTTTGCCTACGTTAATTAAAGGCAAAATATCAGCGCGCGATAGATCTTTTAGCATGCTTGATCATACAACATTTGATTGTATATTTTTAAGGCTGATTGATGCTGCCTGAGCAATTTTTTCAGCATGATGCGATGTGTATTTCTCGTTAAGGAATAAATTAAATGAATTATCAATATTTTTTGTTGCCAAAGGCATCTCTTGTGGGAATACTAGGTATTTTCTCAGCCACGGCCATTTGGAGGCTAAACATCCATAAGTTACCAATAACGGGACTTTATGTTTAATGTTCATTTGTTCAGCTAACATTTTTATATTTATGGCCACCCCATCATTTTTAAATAATGTTAAGTAAAATGGAGCCCAATTACTGTTAAAACGATTATTTTCAATAGGGATTTTATAATGTTTTAATTGTCCCAAAAGTTCTAGACAGAAGTTGACTCGTTTCAGATTTGTCTTCTCGATTCGCCTCAGAGAAGAGTTCGCTATAGATGCAATAAATTCATTATTATTGTGATTCAAAGCGGGATACAAATTCAACCCAGGATCATTTAAATTTTTGTCTGTTCGCCAAATGGGCTTCCCTCTATCGGACATTGCTAACACATCATTCAAATAAGATGCGTCGTTAATTAATATTATCCCAGCTGAACCAGCTGAACTGATGTTTTTCCTATACATGAGCGAGAATGCAGCAAGTTGGCCAAATGTTCCTACTGACCGGCCAGCCACTTGGGCTTTAATTGCTTGGCTACAATCTTCTATTAAGAAAATTCCTTTGCTGGTACACCATTTTGAAATTTCTTCTATGTCGATAATTGGTTCACCTCCGATATGGCATGCAACTAGACATGATGGTGGATTAATATTTCTTGACTTAATTTCATCATAGGTTTTAATGACGCTCTCTAAATTGATATTAAATGTTTGATGTCCAGTATCAACTAAGGCCGGTTTAAACCCAGCCTCAATAATTGCACTGATACAGCCTCCATCTGTAACGCTTGAAACTAAAACCACTGAATTTTGAGGGATCGGCAGAGACTTCAGTGAGACATATACTGCAGAAGTTCCAGTTGAAACAAGTCTTGAACTATCTGACTGAAAAGATTGTGTGAATTTGAATTCAAAATTTTTTTGGTATTTTCCACCATATGGAGGATCAATTTTACTTAATCGGTAATAAGTAGCGCAGCTAATTAATGAAAAATATTCTTGCCAACCAAATGCTTCTCGTGCGGGGTAATCGCTTCGACTCTTAAACAATTTCGCAAAGTTAATCATTTAAGTAGCTATCATAGAATTTGTTGTCTGATTTCTAGAGCCTGCACTATACAATCATCAATATCTACTGAATAATTATAGCTGCCTGCCCGACCAATTGAAAATACGCCATCTGGCATGAGTTTGAAATACCGACCTGCTTTTTCAATTTCGTTTTTAATTGGGAGAGGATAATGTTTTCCATTCATCGAGGGAATCTCCATCCCAATTAAAGTGTTTTTTGACTTATGTTTTGTAAACTTTTTGTACTCAACTAAGCGAGTAAATTTTTCATCATTAGCATAGTAAACAAAAAATACATTTTCCGGGAATGCATTTTCTTGAGGTAGTACAATTTTATGAAAATCTCTACCGATATAAGGAAGTGCGCCGTAGCATTCAGCAAAAAGTGTGTCTGGAGATATTGTATTAATTATCACGTCATAAAGGTGCCATTCATTGTTAAATTTAACTTTTTTATTTTCGATCTCATAAGATTCAATTACTGTACTAAGCAATACTTTAGTTCCCTCTGTTGCAATCTCAAAATAATCATTGTAGCCATTCGGTGCAAATGGGTACCCGGAGATAGCGGTATCCCAGGCTGCTCTGTTCCCATCTTTAAGCGCCACACCTTTAGGGGACCAGGTAAAAGTGTCAATATCTCTATTGTCATTTATTTGCCACATTTTTTTTGAATATGTATTAATAAATTTATCATAAAGTGTTTTGCCAACACTTCCAATCCAATATTCCTCAAGATTTTTGGAATCCTTCACGCCTTTTATTGTTAATAATTCTTCGCTTATCAAACTTGAGTCTGGCATTCTTGCAACATCACTTTTATTTATTGGATAACTATAAAATTCATTATCTCTTTCAACATATGTAATAAATTCATGCTCAGGGCAAAGGCGAATTGGACAATACTTATTTAAAAAATCAAATGCTTCGCGGTTTTGAGTTAGAAAATGTCTAGGACCGAACGTGTATGGATGCCCTCCCCACCACTGGGTTCTAACTCCAGCTCCTAAGAATTTAGCACTTTCTATGAGAGTTACATCCCAGCCACCTGTCAGAGCAAACTGATGTGCTGCGGCACAACCAGCGAACCCTCCTCCAATTACCAGGCATTTTTTCAAAATGACTCCCTGCTTACTTATGTGTACAGAAATTCTAGTGAAAACAGAACCTAGGTAACACTAGCAGAAGGTAGAATTTTACAAGTTATTTAGCCCTTCAATTCACACGTGAACTTGATTCTGCTCACTCAAACCACTTAAGACTCAGTTTATTACAACCTAATGTCGCAAAGTATATTACTGTTTATGACACGAGCAAAAAGCTTTGCAAACGGTAACCTGAAATTCCCAATTCCGAAATAACTAGCCAAAAAATAATTAAAGTTGCTAAATGATTTTTGTTATAAACTATGGTAATGCATCAATGAATCTGAATACTGTTCGTGTCCGCTGAAATTAAGTGCACATACAATAAATTGAAATTGTTCAAATCCAAGAATACGAACAGGCATTGATTACTATATGTGCCTTCGATGAATTATGTGAATTTGACTCGTGCTACAATTTGGGTGCAAACTAAGATAGGAACTGGTTGCTTAACTTATGAAGTTATATTTAAAGCAAAATGGTTAAAAAAAATCCTATAGCAATAGCTAAGTTGATTTGCATTTTCGTTTATATTTGTCTCATTCTAATTTATAACTTCAAGGAAATAAAAAAAGCAAAAAGAATTTTTGTAAATTCTTGGGGCTTTGGACATTCGATCACTGACACTAGCGCCTATTTAAATCACTACCGCGGTAAAGGTAGAGTGATTTCGCTAGGAACATCATTTGGCCAAATTCCTGGTACAGAGCGCAATTATTTTTTTAATTTATTGCAGCACCATAAGCTGATCATTACATTAAATTTACCTTACGCTTTTCTTACAAAAGACAACTGGCCACTTGTACACCCACTTTGCATCAAAACTCTAAAATTATTTTCTTTTTTATTAGGTAATAGCAAATTAATAATTGAAGGAAATAATGAACAAATAAACATAAATGTGTTGCCAAAAATAATTTCCAGAAATTTAGGAATTAATCTTAACGAAGGAAAAAAGATTTTAAATGATTTGTTACTGAGTTATAAGGTTGCAGAAAACCATTATCAATCTTCTCACACCATTCAATTCTTTTTTAAGCAACCAAAACTTAATGTTAAAATATTGAAAACCAGATTAGATTCAAGATTGGCAGACTTTTATAAGAAAAAAATGGAGAATAAAAAATATGTATGTTTGACAATTCGAAGGGGTGCTGCTCCATATCATTCGAATGCAAATTATTATCAAAAGGTGATTAAATTATTGCATTCAAAAGGATTTGAAGTATACCTGCTGGGTGATAAGCAATATTTCATAAACATAATAGAGCAAGAGAAAGTTTCATATTCTAGAATTGTGATTAATTACAAAATCAATCAGGAGGATTCAAAGTTATTAGATTTACTTGCAATATCTGGTTGTGCATTCGTAGTTGGGGATCAGGGAGGGGTTTGGTCACTAGTTCATGGGTTCAACAAACCTGGATTGATAATTAACTCTTCATGTGTTGCACATTTACAATATAATGTTGAAAGTTTACCACGCAAATGGATTTATGAGCATAACAAAACTGAAGTAAATGATGCAAACATTCTGTTTGCCGAACTATATTTTAGATACAAGCCATTTTATATTACCCATAGAGGGCTTAGAGTGATTCAAGTCGAAAATGACCTAGATTTAATTTTGAGGGTTGTCGAACGCTACATAAATAAATTTGAGTATTTAGTTCAAAGAAAAATGCAGAAAAAATTAATTAATTATTTCTCTGATAATGTCCAACTAAAATTAGCCAATGGAAGTTGTTACTCGGATGAATACATTGAAAAATTGGTATTCGACTAGGATTAAGTGGCGAATAGGTTTATGACAATATATACCTTTTGATAATTTGATAAACATCAGGATTATTTTACAGTGGAAATAACCGATTTAACACTCAGAGTTTCATTTTGAGTAGTGATAAATAGTTTTTTATGATGAAGACACTTGCGATTTCATGGAACTTATAATATAATTAAGTATGAAATTTCCAGATATTAGCGCGCTAGTTCATGAATATGAAACGCAAGAACAAATTGCAAAAGATTCAGTTGCTCCATTACTAGTTAAAGCATTCCAGCCGGTCACATTTATGGAGCATGGTTTTCCAATAAATTATGATGGTAAAAAGGATTTGTGGAAGTATATTGATTCAATGCACGAGGGACGTTTTCTAAATCATTGTAATGAACTCAGGGGACTAACAAATAATGAGTATAAATTAATTGAATCTGCCCTAGAAATCTGCTCTGATTTTACAGGAACTTTTTATAAAAAAATGGCGCCAATAAATTCACTAACAGCTGCACTAATTAGTTATAGAAGTATTAAAACTTTTTTTGAATCAACAAACAACAGTCCTTCAGTTATTGAAATTGGACCGGGTTCAGGTCTCCTAGGATTACTATGTGGACTATCGGGATACAAATATAGTAGCCTAGATGTAACCAAGAGTTTTTCAATCTATCAATATGCTTTATGGAAATTTGCTGGCATAGATTTACAAGTAGCAAGTTTGGAATTTAGTAACGTTGAGTCAAACTTTTTGCAAATACCTTGGTGGGTATGGTGTAATTTGAAAACTAAGTTACCAAAACGGGAATTGGTAGTTGCAAATCACGTAATAAGAGAGATGCATCCGCTTTCTTTATCATTTTCAATCCAAAGATCAATTGATCTGGGCTCCCACTACATCGCGATTGATGGAATGGGTTGGCCAAAATATTTAGGTAACACTAATTACTTATCAGTCAATACAAATATTGTACATAATAATCTTCATGAAAATAATCATCTAAAAACTACAATTTTAAGATTCAAAGACAGAAGCAAAAATGAGCCTACATACAACGACCCAACGGTCAAGAAAAGACAAAAGGGGTTGAAAGCAAGATTAAAGTTCAAAATCTTGAAGCGTATGTACAGATCTAAGCTTGGTAGATTTTTGCTCGAATTACGAGACTCAACTTTTGTGAATAAACAAAAACTAAGCCAAAATATGACTTACCCAGAATTTCACTATTCACGTGCAGATATAACTATAAAAAGTTTAGTGCATAAAATTGGTGCCGAGTTTATTACTGAAGATGAGCAGTCAATTATTTATGCAAAGCGTAACGGTCAAATATAAAAATCAATAGCTCTTATGAATCTCTAATACTAATATTTTAAAATTTTAAGCCGACAAAGATATTTGACGAATCAAATATGCATTTTCCAGTAATTGCTGATTTCTTTAAATAAGTTGGCACCTATGTTAAGAATCGGCGCAACCTAGATCACTAATGGATTAATTTACTTATGCGAGTTTAATATTGATTCATTATGATTTCCTTGGACTATTCCTTGCCAAAAATTAAGAATTCTTAGTAGGCTTAGATATGCTCGAAAATAAGGTAACTTTTGAAAAATACTCATCGAGGGTATCGGAGGTGCTACTGTCAGTAAACTTTAAAGAAGTCGAACAAATCCTTTCAAATTTAAAAGAAACGATTTTAAGAGATGGAACAATTTATGTTATAGGTAATGGTGGAAGTGCTTCAACCGCATCACACTTTGTTAATGATCTAGTGATTATTGCGAAGCGAAGAGGTGTTAACATAAAAGCGTTGTCTCTTGTTGATAATGTTTCAATAGTAACTGCCATAGGAAATGATGCGTCTTTCGATGATATTTTTAGAGTTCAATTAGTAGATAGATTAACAAGTAGAGATTTAGTTTTTAGCATTTCTGCATCAGGCAATTCGATAAATTTAATAAATGCAGTAAAGCTTGCTAATGAAATTGGAACGTGCACAATTTCGCTCTTAGGATTTAATGGGGGCGCTTTACGTAAAATATCAAAATACTCGTGCTTGGTTCCATCGGAGTTTGGAGAATATGGACCTGTCGAAGATTCACATTTATCTATTTGCCATTATCTTGCTGCAAGTGTCTAATGAATTTAAGGAAACTGCTCAATTTAGAGTTGCTGTCTGCTGGAATTTTAATTTTGGTAAAACTTTTATTAAACTTACGTAAAATTAAGAAGGCAAAATATATATTTATTAATTCAAATTCATTTGGACACTCTGTAGTCGATTCCATTGTTTTCATTGAGACTTTCGGTGTAGATAGTTTAGTGATTTCACTTGGGACTGAGTTTAATCATGTTGCGGGAACTGAAAGAAATAAGTATTTTGATTTATGTATGGGCAAAAATTTGATAGGTATCTATTTTCCAGAATTTTCAAAAAAGAAAAATAGTTGGCGGTTTGTTCATCCGTTATCAAAAGGATTATTAGAGCTACTGAGAAAAGCGATGAATTGTCCCAAAATTCAAATTTATGAAGATAAAAAGTTTGTTTTGGAAGAAGCCATTCCCAACAAGATCTCTGGCGCTCTTAACTGTAGCTTAGATATGGGCAAGAAAATTTATAGAAATCTTGATATTTGTTTGGTGGAAGGGCATTATCATTTTCATCCAGCGGGTCTTATTCCTTTGTTTATGGAGAGCAAAGATATTGATCTGAGCGCTGTAAATGCAAAAATAGAGCGAAAATTTCTTGAAAATTTAGAATCCTGGTTTCAGCGTGAACCATTTGTATGCTTGGCTATCCGCCGAGGTAAAGCCCCTTGGCACTCAGGTGCTGATTATTACTTAGAGCTAATTGATCTTTTATACTCATTGGGTTTTGAAGTGGCTTTGATTGGTGACAGAGAATACATTTGTGAAATTGCGAAAGCGAAGAGCTTTACTGGACATCATAAAATCTTAAATTTATTTATCGATAAATACCGACAAAAATACTTCGAAATATTCGCAATTAGAAAATGTGTATTTGTGGTTGGGGATCAGGGAGGAGTTTGGTCACTTGTTCATGCGTTTAATAAACCCGGATTGCAGATTAACACCAGCCCCGTTGCTACTCTACAATATAACGTAGAAGTTCTTCCTAAGAAATGGATTTATCGTGATTCAGGAGTGGAAATGCTAGATGCGAATATAATTTTCAATGATTTGTTTTTTAAGTGGCGTTTTAACTCGATCGTAAATAAATCTCATGGTGACCGTGTTATCAATAATTCGTTTATAGGAGAGTCTGACCACTTAATTCCGGTCGAGAACGACAATTCTTTTATATTATCTGTAGTAAGAAGATATGCCAGCGATTTAACATACCTAACCACACTTAGCATGCCAAAAATTATCTATGCGAATTTTCCAATGAATGACTATTTACGATTGGCAAAAAACTCGAGTTTCTCAAAGGAGTACCTCGACAGGTTACTTGGATTGAAAAATTTATGAAACGAGATATTTCTAGTAAGGTCATTGATTTAGAAAATTTAACGAAAAAGATAAAAGGTGAGCGTACTGGAAAATTAATCGGACTATGCCATGGAGTTTTTGATTTACTACACTCAGGGCATATTGAACATTTTCAAGAATGTGCGAAGTTGGTAGATTTATTGGTTGTGTCAGTAACTACAGATTCCAATGTAAAAAAAGGCCCCGACCGACCAATTAATTCAATTAATGACCGTATGAAGTCTCTAGCAGGAGTAGAATTTATCGATTACGTGGTCGCGTCTGATAGACCGTCCGCTGTAGAAATAATTGGACAAATCCAACCAGATTATTACTTTAAAGGATCAGATTATGTTAGAGATGGAGTAAATGTTGACACAGCCGGTAATTTGAGTGCTGAAGAGAAAGCGGTGCTGGATTTCGGCGGGAGAATGTTTTTCACTAAATCAGAATTGCGAAGCTCATCATCAATCATTAATGCGATGACTGAAAAGTCAGATAAAGAAAAGGAGGTTATTAATCATGTTAAGAAATTTATGAAAGAAAATCCAATTCAATCTCTTATTGATAAAATGAAGGGTAAGAAAGTTGTAATTATTGGGGAAATAATTTTTGATGAATATATTTTCACGGAAAGTCTCGGTAAATCAGGCAAACATCCGCTTGTCGCCGAGAGGGAAATGTACCGTAAGGAATTTTACGGTGGTATTGTGCCTCTAGTAAAAACTTTTAGATCTGTTTTAGACAACAGCCATGTAAAAGTTTTAAGTATACGGAACTCAAAAAAACTTGATAGCGAATCAAATTACTTAAATGATGTAATAATTGATAAGAAATACTCTGATATTGTGAAGACTAGATACATAAACGAGAAGACAAATACTTTTATGTACGAATTGTACCAGTTAGATGACTCTTTTATTTCTAATGTAAATGAACAATTGCTTTTGAAAAATCTTGAATCTGCCTCGACCGATTGCGACTTACTTGTTGCACTCGATTTTGGGCATGGGCTAATTACACCAATTATTCGAGATTACATGTGCGAGAATTTTGATAATATTGCGCTGAATGTTCAGAAAAATGCTGGCAATAAGGGCTTTAGTGCCGTAAGCAAATATAAATCTGCCAATTTGATAATAATGAATGGGGCAGAATTAGAGTTAGAATTAAAGCAAAAAGGTCTTGACGTCGGTAGCGCTGCAAGAATGATTCACAAAAATATGGGGGCAAAAATTGTAGCCGTAACTGATGGTGCCAATGGGCTGGTTCTTACAAATGGAGATCAAGTTGTCCGAGTGCCGACATTTAAAGTAGCAAATATAGTTGACCGCACTGGCGCTGGAGACGCATTATTTGCAGTATTGTCACTTTTTTCTTTAGTAGTCGATGATCTGATAGTGCTCGGATATTTAGGAAATTTAGCTGGTTCAGTTAACTTAAGCTGGTTTGCAAATGAAAAATCAGTCACCATTGAAGATATCATTCAATTAACTACTTATGGGCTGAAATAATCCAGCCAGGGAATGCAGATGGCAATCTACGTTTTTGATATTGACGGAACACTTTGTGAAAATACTTATGGTGATTATAAAGTAGCCAAACCGTTTGAATTGAGAATCAAGCTAGTTAATAAACTATTTGATGCTGGTAATACTATCATTTTAAATACAGCCCGGGGAATGGGATCTAGTGATAACAACTCCCAAATTGCAACCGAAAAATGGAGGGATTTCACGATTGCTCAACTTAGTGGGTGGGGTATTAAATATCATAAAATATTTTTTGGTAAGCCCGCAGGAGACATTTATGTCGATGATAAGGGAGAAAGCGACATAGCTTTTTTTAGTCAAATAATAATATAGGTATAAGAATTAATTTTAGGCATTTTGATTAATCGAACTTCATGAGCGGATATACTTTTATCATGTTTATTATTTTCACATCTTTTATTACAATTGTTGCGGTTGCAAGTTTTAGTTACTGTGCTTTTGTAATTTTCAAAAAAATATCGGCAGGTCAAGCAGACCCATCTCGTTTTAATAATAAAGGTAAAAGATTTAAAAATATGTTGGTGGAGGTTTTATCCCACACCAAAATGCTTAACTTCACT
>Ga0214923_10003314_pt1 | contig 20257 bp, 17 predicted proteins | sample LL1510_MetaG_FD_177993 | JGI IMG/M metagenome (GOLD analysis project Ga0214923, IMG submission 177993) | Freshwater microbial communities from Lake Lanier, Atlanta, Georgia, United States - LL-1510 | ecosystem: Environmental > Aquatic > Freshwater > Lake | place: USA: Georgia | collected...
TCAGATCCTTATCCCGAAATCTCCGCATATTCTGATCTGATTGACCCGCCCCCGCCCTTCTCCCCCGCAAATCGAGCAACTGCCGATACCTCGGATAAGGATCCACACAGGTCATCCAGTTGATTTTGAAAAAATGCTCCAATACCTGATGTCTCTCCTCCGTCGTTAAACTCGCCGCATCTTTCCGTGCCAACTCGGCCCACCGATCCTTCACCCTCCCCTCCGCCAACTCCTCGATCTGCTGAACCAAAACGGGTGTCAGATTGAAGTTCAATTTTACCCCCGGATGCCTCCTCGCCATCTCCGCCATGTCCGCATAACCACGCACGGTATGTAACCGCACCCACGACATCGCCACCTCCCCGGTGCCGACATCCACATAGGAAGGCTGATGGAGATGCCAGAGCAGGGCGACGTCAGCCACGCGTCACCGCCTCCCGCAATATCCCTGCAGCCTCCTCAGGCAGGGTGGGGTTGATGTAAAATCCGGTGCCAAACTCAAATCCGGCCACTCCAGTCAAACGGGGAAGAATTTCGAGATGCCAACGGAAGTCCAAATCGATCGTCGTCCACGCGTCCGGCTGCCGGCTTCGCCGAAACGGAGCATTATGCAAAATCAGGTTGTAGGAAGGCTGATTCAACGCGCTGTGATACGCCAGCAACACCCGTTGCACCGCCTCCGCCAGCAAAACAAGAACGTCGTCGCTTGAGTTTTGAAAGTCGGCCGCTTGCTTCCTGGGCATGATGCAGGTTTCAAACGGAAACCGGCTCGCAAACGGACAAAACGCGGTGAACCCGTCATTTTCAAAAACCACCCGATCCCCAATCTTTCGCTCCGCCTGGAGAATATCCCCAAACAAGCTTCGATCCTTCTCCAGATAATAGGCCCGAGCCGCCGCCAGCTTTTCCTTTAGAACGATCGGTGTAACGGGCATCGCAATCAGCTGAGAGTGCGGATGGGGCATCGTCGCCCCCGCCAAGGCCCCGTGGTTTTTAAAAACCAGCACGTAATGCAGCCTGGCATCTCGGGAAAGATCCAGAATTCGGGCTCGGCACGCATCGAACACACGCGTAATCCCCGCCAGATTCTGCTTCTCCAAAACTAGTTGGGGATGAGGAGTCTCCACGATCACCTCGTGTGCACCGATCCCATTCATCCGGTCGTAAAATCCGACCGCCTCCTTCTCCAGCTCTCCCTCGACTCGCAATGCGGGAAACCGATTCGAAACCACTCGCAGCTGCCAGCCAGGACCATTTGCCACCCCAGCGGGACGAATCGCGTACAGCTCCGCAGGCGTATACGTCTCATGACCCTCTAAAAACGGATCCTCCTCAGGCCTTGTCGGCAGCAGCTCCTCGCACTTGTACCGCTCAGGCCGAATCTGCCGCTCAGGACTGAAAACCACCCACCGCCCCACCACCGGATCTTTTCTTAATTCAGGCATCTAAAATCTCCCAGGTTTGCTCGCTAAGGATTGGTAGACTTTCTCATAGGCCGGCACAGCCGACCCCCAGCCCCAATCCTTAGACATGCCGTTTCGACGAATCTCATTCATCATTGCGGGTTCATCCCAAATCGCCAAGGCTCGATCCACGCCTGCCGCCACCCCCTCCGCCGTTGGTAAAAACCGAAATCCTGTCCCCTTTTCCATTTTTTTATCCCACTCCTGCACCGTGTCCCTCAACCCTCCCACATCTGCCACCACAGGAATACAACCATACCGCATCGCATACATCTGGGTCAGCCCACACGGCTCACTCCGCGAAGGCATCAGGAAAAAATCTGCCCCACCAAAGATCCGACGCGCCAACCCCTCGTCATATCCCAATCGTACCGCCACCTGTTTCGGATGCAGCTTCGCCAATCTCCTTCCCTCCTCCTCCAATACCGGATCTCCCGCCCCTAAAACCACAAGCCGCCCCCCCCTCCTCACCAACCTCTCGACCTCCCCCCAAGCCAGATCCACCCCCTTGTCCCTCGTCATCCGCGTAACCATCCCAAATATCGATTTCCCATTTGCAGGTTCCAATCCCATCTGCTTCTCCAAGGCCGCACGACACTCCACTCTCCCCGACATCGACCCCACCTTGAAATTCTTTTTCAATGCCCCATCCGTCCATGGATTCCAACCCACCCTATCGATCCCATTCAAAATTCCCGTCAACCTATCCCCCCGCGCCCGTAACACCTCATGCAGCCCATGCCCTCGCTCCTGATTCTGAATCTCCTGCGCGTAACTTGGACTGACAGTCGTCACCGCATCCGCCATCGCAATAGCCCCCTTCAGAAAATTCATTTTCCCATAAAACTCCAACCCCTCCGGCCGAAATACCCCCTCCGGAAGTCCCAACTTTTCGAAATCTGTATGAGAAAATTCACCCTGATATCCCAAATTATGAACCGTACAGACCGTTCGAATCGGCAACCCCAAAGCCTTCACATACGCCGGCACCAAACCCACATGCCAATCGTTTAACTGAATCACATCTGGTGTCGGCTCCACATACCTCGCCAACTCCACTGCTCCACGTGTTAAGAACTGAAACCGCGCCAAACTATCAGGATAATCCGCCCCACCCTCCCCATACACTCCCTCCCGGTCAAAATACTCATCCCTCTCCAACCCAAACAACGCCACCCCACCCCTCTCCCCCTCCCAAACCCTCGCCCCTTTCACCCCCTCCACCCCCGGAACCTCCACCTCCATATCCGTACTCGAAAACTCACCCGACCTCTTTAAACCCCGATGCAACGGCAACACCAAACTCACCCCATGCCCCGCCTCCGCCAACGCCTGCGGAAGCGCCGCCATCACATCGGCTAAGCCCCCAACCTTCGCGTGGGGCGCCAGCTCAGTAGCAACGAATAGTATATTCATCAATTCTAGGTACTATTATGCCCTGAAACCTATGCCCGCCGCCAGCCAGTTGCCCAACCGCATCCTTCACCTCCTCCAAGGCAAAAAGGCCACCCCCCTCGATCCCCCCACTCTCGCGAAACGTCTCCGCGTTCCCCTCACCGCCGTTACCCGCACCCTCCACTCCCTCGAAAAAGAGGGCCGCATCGCCCGCGTCCGACATACCCACTACATCGCCGCACGCGATGCTGACCTCGTCACAGGCACCATCCAATTTCACGCGAAAGGCTTCGCCTTCGTCATTCCTCCCGACGGATCTCCCGACCTTCACATTGCCGCAGAAGACACAGGCACCGCCCTCCACGGCGACCTCGTCGTAGCCCGCATCGATCGCGAAGCTGGACCTGCCCCCCGTGGCCGCCGCCCCTCCGATCCCGACCGCTCCCGCGGCCGCGTCCACCGCATCCTCGAACGCCGCGCCGCCATGATCGTCGGCACTCTCCAAAAAACAGCCCGCTTCTTCATCGTCATCCCTGACGACCCCCGACTCCTCCACAATCTCTACATCCCAGCCCCGGGCACAGACGGCTCCCCGCAAGCCGAACCCGGCGACAAGGTGGTCGCTAAACTGATCGACTGGAAAGATCGCGGAACCAACCCTGAAGGCCTCCTCGTCGAACGCCTCGGCCGCGCCACCGATCCAGGCGTCGACATCCTCTCTATCATTCGGAAATTTAATCTCCCAGCCGCTTTCCCCCCCGAAGCTCTCGCCGAAGCCGAGTCGTTTCCCCCCGTCGAACTCCCCGATCGCCCTGCTGGACGGGAAGATCTCCGTGGCGACTTCATCATCACCATCGACCCCGATACCGCTCGCGATTTCGACGACGCCATCTCCCTTCGCGAACTTCCCAACGGCCACGTGGAGGTCGGTGTCCACATCGCCGACGTCTCTCACTACGTCAAACCTGGATGCGAACTAGATCACGAAGCCCGCAAACGCGCCAACAGCGTTTACCTCGTCAACGGTGTCATCCCCATGCTCCCACCCCGCCTTTCGGATGGCCTCTGCTCCCTCCGCCCCAATGAACAACGCCTCACCTACTCCGCTTTCATTCGTTTGAACGCCGAAGGCAAACCTGGTGCCACCCGTTTCACCCGCTCGGTCATCTACTCCCGCCACCGCCTGACCTACGCCGAAGCTCTCCTTCGCCTGCGCCGCCCCGCCCAGGACGACCTCGATCGCTTTCTCCAACGTTCCTGGCACTTCGCCTCAGCTCTTCGTCGGCAACGCTTTGCCCAAGGCTCTCTCGACCTGGATTTCCCTGAGCTGCGCATCCTGCTCGATCCCCAAGGGCGACCGAACCGGATCGAAAAAGAGTCCTCCGACGAATCCCACCAGCTGATTGAGGAGTTCATGCTCCTCGCGAATGAATCGGTCGCCCGCCACCTCAACCACGAAAAACGTCCTGCTCTTTACCGAATTCACGAAACTCCCGATGAATCCCGCTTGGTCGAATATCGCGAACTTCTCATCGCCCACGGCATCAAAGCGGGCGACCTCACCCAGCGAGGTGAAATTCAGAAAATCCTAAAACTTCTTCCAGGTCGACCGGATGGCTACGCCCTCAAGATCGGCCTCCTTCGTTCCCTCAAACGGGCCGTCTACTCTCCCAAAAGTCTCGGCCACTTCGGCTTGGCGAAATCCCACTACACCCACTTCACCTCTCCCATCCGTCGCTATGCCGATCTCCTCATTCATCGTGCCCTGGCCCACTCGAAAGGGGCTCCTCGTGTTGAGGGAACTGCCCTCGACACCCTAGCCCAGCACCTTTCCCGCACAGAACGCACCGCCGCCGAAGCAGAGCAGGAATCAAAGAAACTCAAACTCTTGGAATACTTTGAAATGCAGTCGGGCCCCAACCCCAGTCAAACGTTTGAAGCGATCGTCACCGAGGTCACCAACTTCGGAATGTTTGTCGAACTGCCCGACTTCCTCCTTTCGGGCCTAATCCATGTTTCATCGATTCAGAACGACTTCTTCTCCTTCAACCCCGCTCAACGATCCCTTCGGGGTCGACGCTCCGGAAAAATCTACAAGGCTGGCACCCGCCTGCGCGTCGCCGTCCTGAAGATCGATCTCCAAAAACGACAGGTTGATTTTAGGCCCGCTTAACATTTCTCCTTTGGCCTTTGTAGGGCGGGCATCTTGCTCGCCAAAATCGCGCCACTACTCAGAGTTTGCCTTTTGATATGCCTCGACCTTCTTTTCGCTCCTTTTATGAGTCCAAAATAGGGGTAAATCATAAAGTTCTTTTTACTCTATTTAATGTATTAAATTCTCAATTTTGAATTGCCCTCCACAATATATAGAATAAGAAATATCAATCGTAGGAAGACATAACCAATTACCCAGAGAAAGAAATAAACAATTATGATCCAAAATAGTGAATTACAAAACGAAACGGTTGAAGAAGGAACGAGGAAATGGATCTGGCTCACAGCTGTGACCACTGGTGCCCTGTTTTGGGCCAGCCTCTTTGGGCTGATTCTTTTCTGCCTTCGAGCCTAGTTGGATTACCGTCCTAAAGATTGATCCGCCTAACTGGCCTGCTTAATTGCCGTGGCCTGAAACGAAACAATTTTTGGCCCCTGCGGGGTCTGCACAACAACGAAAGAAAATCGATTCACCCCCTCCATCATCTTTCCCTTGATGGAAACCTTGAGGGCGAATTTTCCGCTCACAATCGCACACTCACCAAACAATCTCGTCTTCACCTCCTCCAGTTGAATCGGCTCATATTTTCGAGCTCCACTCCGTAGCGCTCCAAGAAACTCCTCCCTGCTCTCCACCAAACCAGTCCCGTGGATATGCTGATATGAATCGTCCAGAATCTTAGCGAGCTCATCCGCTTGTCCTTGGCTGACACAACTCGCCCACTGCTGGCCGCATTCTTCTGCAGTGAGAGCGGAAAGGGACTCCGCCTTTACACTCCCCAAAAAGCAAAACAGTAAAATAAGGCCTAAACCTGCCAGAAAGCGATTACTCATTGTTTTATGTTTCCTCAGTCCACTCCCGCCGACCAGTGAATTCCGAAAGAAAAAGGGCGGACCCTTTCAGATCCGCCCCTTTTCGAAACTATAACTGCTTTTGGTTACTTTTTGTCGTCGTCATCCTTGTCCCCACACGACTTCTTACCACCACAGCACTTTTTCGAGTCTCCACACTTATCATCGTCTTCATCCTCCTCATCATCATCGGTATCCCAACAGTGCCGTCCTTTTGCATCCGGTATTTTGTCTCCGCGTGAGTTCATTCGGTTGACACACCGATCCCATTTGGTTCCGGCCGACGCGTCGGGTGACGCCACAAAAAGGGCAACCAGAACGACGACCAACATTTGAATCATTCGAGCAATTTGTTGTTTCATTTCCCTAGACTCCTCTTCCAAACTACAGTGTCAATCTTCGAACCTACGATGCTACCCCACACCTTTCGGGAAAAATTGTTGGTCTACCCCTTCGGATCGGGTCCGAAACGGTTTTCGCCCTTGTTCCCGTCCTGACACGCCAAAATCAGATTGTAGATCGGGATCAGACCAAACAAACCGCTCTTCCCCACATCATGCATCCTCCGCCAAACTACTCCCCAGGTGGGAAGAAAAAGTCCTAGATTAAAGACAAAGGCCACCACTCCAGGGAGAAAAGGCTCCTGTCCTTCCTCGATAAGAAAACTTCTTTCCAAAAAACCCAACACAGCGCTCACCACAAATTGTAAAATAAATGAAAAAAGGATGAAGTACCAAAACTCCTTCCTCCGGGCCCGACCGGAAAACGTTGCGTATTTTTTAAGTGCTTGGAAGAAGTAGTTCATGGTTTTTTCTAAACTTTATTCGGCTTTTGGCAAGGCAAACGTGAAAGCACGCCCTTTCTTGCCATTGGCCTAATTTTTGCGGGGAGCTTTGCGATTTGCGCTTTCAGCATTCTCTCAAAGGACATCCCTCGCATCTCATAAACATTTAACACATACAATAACGCTCCCATCGAGTGATCAGCGCAGTGTGCGGTCGCTACAGCCTGACCGGCAGCTCGGGCAGCAGCTTTTGCAATTGGGTCTTTGGCATTTCTTGCAGCCGCATGAGCAGACAATGACGCCTTCATTGCAACTCCTGTTTTAACATCTCCGGCAGCCCAGGCCCTCCCGATCAAAATGGCGTTTCTGGGTCGCGAATCTTTCGTTGTCTTCTCGAAGTGTGGCAAGACTTCAGCAGCACAATTGGCTGCCCACGATGCAAGCGTTCCATGGCTTTTACGGTCCAGCAAACCCCCTCGATGTATCGCAACAAACCTTGGATCTCTCAAGCTCACGAATGTTTTATGAGTCCATCCCTCTTCCGTAGCGAACTGAAAAATCGGGCCTGCCCTTCGAAGCGGTGCCCGCGAGGGGGGCCCACCGCGAAGAAGGGTAAAATCCCCTGCTTCCCTAACCCTTTAGGCCCGAAGGGGTTTTTACGTGTCTAGATTCATCGGGCCGCCGGGATTTGAATTCCCCCGCGTTAGCGGACATTCATCCCGTCGTGGAACGAGAAGCCAGAATGGGCGGGGGCAGGTCTAAGGGGGCCAACCCGGGACCCCCATAAAGCCACCCCTTCAGCGGATTAATGGCTGTTCGCTGCGAATGCGTTATCCCCCCACTGCCCCGAAAGCACTCAGCAACGGGAATCTGGGGCTACGGACTTTGTTGGGGATTGGTTGAGGACTGTCTTTGGATTATCGCTTCTGCTATTTGAATCTTTGAATGATCGTATCCGTTCGCAGATGCCTTCTGAAGGAGTAGTTTTGCAGTTTGTAGATTCTCCTTATTTTTTTCAAAGCCGTTACCTAGAATCATATTCATTGCCAACCGATATTGTGATTCAGGATCATCCTTTTCAACTTTAGCTTGAAGATCTTTGTTGGTTTTCTCCCAGTTTATTTTAATACTTTCTGGATCTGGCTGATGATTAAAAGGCCTTGCAGGAACTCCACCTTGTTGGGAAACCCTATAATATCTCTCAGGTGTAAAGCCTATACTGCTATAGTCACCGTAAGTGCCATCTCGCTTTTTATATGCATCTCTTAAGTGAAAGCCTTTTTCTATATCCTTAACTTTGTTATCCGTTTCTAATGTCACAATAACACCCTCAACAACTAGTTCTTTTTTTTCGTCTTTTTCGTTCACTGTTGGCTTTTCGTTTGTCACAAATAGGATTCTAGTTTGTTCCTTAAATATCGCAGAACTTGCTTGGAATATTTTGCTAATTTCTGAATCAGCATAGTTGTATTGAATGCTGAATAACTTGATTTGTTCAGATTGTAGGTCTGGATACTTTTGAGTAATCATGTTTTTTATTTCAGGCAACATAGCCTCTATTTCCTCGCGTAGGTTTGGCGCTGCCTGTGCAAAAGCCGTAAGTACTGCGAGAGAAGTTATTACCTTTATCCAAAGAAACATAAATACTTTGTTACCTTTACCACTCTTCCGTTGCGAACCGAAATATCGGATTAATCACCCACTTCCCTAACCCCATCGGCCACAAGGGCTTTTTACGTGGTTTAATTCATCGGGCCGCCGGGATTTGAACCCCAGAAATCCTGTTCGCCATGGGCTGTGCGAACTCAGGTCTGTTCGCTGCGAACGACTTATCTCCCCACTGCCCCGATTCCTATTCGCCACCAAAACCGGGTACTCCGGAATTTATTGAGGATTGGTAGCGGACTGATAACAAGGAATTCAGTGAGTCTCCAAAGTCTTTTAGGCGGATTTGCAGAGTTCTTTGCCTCTTGGAGGTTTTATCTAGGGGTACTTTGTTCTGTTCCGGTTGCAATATGGCTCCATGAGCGTTTCGGTGACGAGACTTGGGTCTGGTTTGTTTCCATACCTCTCGTGCTCTTGGGAACTGTGGGTGGATTTATTTGGCAGTTAAAGAAGGATAAGTAGGTACCGGTTTCATGATTCTTTTATCGTTTCTGCTATTAATAATAATTGGTGCCGTAACCTTGCCAGCTGCTGGTTTAACCAAGAAATATAAACCGCTTCGCAAGTGGGACTATATCTACCCTTTTACGGGAGTTCTTTTTTCGTTTGTTCTTTTTGCACTTAGGATTGGCCAACCAGCAACGCTGACTAACTACGTATACGAAGGTTTTTACATTACGACGGTTTCGGCGGTAGTTCCTTGGATGATCTTTTTTGCATTTAAATTCAATTTAATTAAGAACCGGATAGTTTTAAGAGCTTTAACGCTTCTTCCTATTATTTTTACTTCGGCATTACGGTTGCTCATGAAAACTTTGCCGGTTTAAAAAGTAATTTTTCAAGAGATCGCTCTTCCGTAGCGAACTGAAAATTCGGGTTAATCCCCTACTTCCCTAACTGCATCGGCCAGAACGGGTTTTTACGTGGTTTAATTCATCGGGCCGCCGGGATTTGAACCCGGGACCTCTTCCACCCCAAGGAAGCGCGCTACCAGACTGCGCTACGGCCCGTACGAACTTGAAATAGTAACCGCTTTTCCGGCGGCCCGAAAGCCTGAACTGCCGGTGGGATTTGAATTCCCCCGCGTAAGCGGACATCTATCCCGTCGCGGAGCGACATTTGAGAATGGCCGGGGGTAGGTCTGAGGGGGCCAACCCGGGACCTCTTGGGGTCTGAAAATTCCTTAACCCCCTACCCCCTTCATCCCTCTCCTTCCCATAAAAATCCCTTCCCCTTCTCCTCCCAGTCCATATAGCTATTTCCCATGAAATTCATCCCCATCCTCTGCCTCATCCCCCTCCTTACCCTCCCCCTCCAAGCCCAGGAAACAGCCGAAAAAGCCCGGGAGATGACCACCAACCTTGAAAAAATCGAAGCCCTGATCGACAAGACGGCCAAGGAACTCAAGGAAGCGGTCGAGCAGCTCAACCGTATCGCCACCGAAGCAGACAAGCCACGCGATGCCTTTGAAGACTTCACCGACCAGCTCAAAGACTACAAGGACGTCCAAGCTACCCTGGCGGATCGAATCGATCACTTCCGCTCCGTCGCCGATACCCGCTTTGCCGACTGGGAAAAAGATTTGGCCAAAATGCAGGGTGACCTAAAGAGCATCAGCCAAGCCCGGATGGACAAAGCCAAGAAAGAGTACACCGATCTGGACAAAAAAGTCCGGACGATTGGCGCTAAGCTGACGAAAGCCGTCGACAAACTGCAGGAGGTTCAAACCTACTTCACCACCGAACTCAACGCCGCCTCGATTCAAGCCGCTGACAAGGTGACTGCCGCCGCCAAAAAATCTGCCGATGAAGTCACTCAAGCGCTTGAGGATATGAAAGCCGACTACAAACAGCTCAGAAACGATACCTCGGAAAATACCTCCAAGTCGAAAGAGTAATTTCCCTAGGTAGGGCCCGTTATCCTTAACGGGCCATGCTCATTGGTTCAAGATCGTCCGTTTTGCCCCCCCTCTCACCTGCACCGCAGATCAATACGTTACCGCGCTGCCCACACCCGCATTGATTCCGGTTGCCAGAGGGTTCTCCACCTGTAACCGCAAGAACCCAGCCCCTCCCGAGGAGCTAATCCGCAAAGTGACTCTCTCTCCTCCATTACCCAGCGGAGTCACCGTTGTACCGGAGACTGAGGCATCCCCCCATACTCCAGTGAGGGACGAAACCTGCTCCACCCGATAGGTTATCCCATTAACGAAATATTGCGCTCCACTGGTCACGCCACCCGTGGGCCGTTCATAGCTGTAAATCATCTCTACCCCAGCGGACACCGAGAACGTGCTGATTCCCATACTGATCCCACCTCTGTAACTGACGCTTTCCACACCATCCAGACTTGGTCTGGCCAAATCAACTGCTTTAGCCAAGTCCGCCGTCGTTACCACAGCCCGAACGGTTGCTCGCAAAACCTCTCCCCCGTCTTTGGCCACTCTCTCAGTCTCGGCCAAATAGCCCGACTGATTGAAAGCGATCTGGTATCCAGTTCCCAGCACGATTCCATTCTGGGCCCAGATCAAGTCAAATGTCTGCGTGCTGCCATAAACCGGACCCGTATAGGTTCCCACAAACATCAGATTTAAAATTCCATTCAAAGTCACCGCACCATTTCCGACAAAGATCTGGTCGTACAGAGTCTCTGTTGTCCCAGCCAAATCCATTGTCAGATTATTCAGCGTCAGACTTCCTGCATCGTTATAATAATCCCCCACCACCTGTTCAGGATCTGGACCGTTCCCCGCCTGCCCCACATCGTTTCTCCCACCAAAGATCACCCCCTGGGCCCCCACTGCCAAAGTGCTGTACCCTCCCCCCGCCACATTGAAAACATTCGTGGCAATTGGCGACGGCGTCGGAACATAAAGTGAAGGGGAACTGCTGGGACTGGCATAGCCCAAGAGCAACTCTCCATAGGCGTTATACCCCCAACTTCGCAGCTGCCCTGCTTGATCGATAGCAAAGGAGCTGTCCGTTCCTGCAGCAATCGAACGAATCCCGCTCAAACCGGAAATCAGCGTCGGCACGAGCACCATGCTGGAGGTCGTACTTTGTCCCGTTTGCCCACAATTGTTTCGCCCAAAACCACGCCCCGTTCCACTCGTTTCCAAAATGAGGGAATGACTAAAACCCGCTGCAACGGAACGCGCCGTCATACCTGCTAGTTTGCTCGGAGTGCGCTCCGCGGCTGTCCGAGTTCCTTTCCCCAACTGACCGTAATTATTTCTCCCCCACACCCACACTCCGCCATTTTCATCCACCGCCAGATTGTGATCTGCCCCCGCAGCCACGGAAACAATCTTGGTGCTTAGGCCTGGGAAATTCACTTCGACCAAAGTACCCGAGCTCGCTGTCGTGGCAGGTTGAGCCAGCTGGCCATAGAAATTGTCTCCACAGGCAAAAACTTTTCCGTCCGCGGTGACAACGAGACTGTGGTTGCCTCCGGCCGCTATAGCTACGGAAATGCTCGAGGGCATCTCCACGGGAGTGAAGCTGGTCTTGGTCGCTCCATTCACCGCCCCTTGGCCAAGCTGCCCATAGCGATCCGATCCTGCCGCGTACACCTTTCCGCCTGCAAGAATCAGACTGTGGGTTCCTCCAGCCGCCAACCCATCAACTGTGGCTCCTGTAGGAATCCCCTGCACGACCTTGGCCCAGTTCACGGGTGAGTTCATATCTCCCACGCCCAACCGCCCATCGGTATTCAACCCCCAAGCTGTCACGGTAGAGTCACCCGCCCCAAGATAAAGCGTGTGCGAGAAACCCGATGAGATCAGAGCTTGATTCACTGTGACGTTCACAGGGATCGTCACCTCGTTGTAATTAGCTCTGTCTTCCGGAGTAAAGATTACGTTCTGGATGGTCGTCCCTGTTGCCGGTGTGGCCGCTGAATCAGCCCAGGCAAACGACCCCTGCACACTGGCAACTCCCCCGCTCAATGTTGAGAAAGCCAAAGTCTGTCCGTAACTGATCGGCGTCGGGGTCGGAGTCAGCGCAATTGTCGGGGTGGCTTTGGTCACTCTCAAACTCACACTCGTCGTTACCGTTTCGTAGTTGGCGGTGTCTGTTGGCGTGAAGATCACGCTTAGGCTGTTGTTTCCTGCAGCGGGAGTTGCCAAAGGGTTCGCGAATGCAAAGGATCCCGGCACGCTGGCTGTTGCTCCGGAGAATGTCGCTTCTCCAATCGATTGCCCGTACGTGAGGATCTTGGGTTTGTATCGCACGATCACAATACCCGACCCGCCCATTCCTGAATCACTGCTCGACGCATATCCGTTCCCACCTCCACCACCGCCCGTATTGGCTACCCCATTCGCCCCTGCAGTTGCATTTCTACCTCCTCCGTTTCCACCACCGCCCATTCCCCCGTTCCCACCGATTCCCTCCCACGATCCGCCGGCTCCACCACCACCATACCAAGTGGCCACCCCGGAGATGTCAGACTGAACTCCTATTCCTCCATTTCCACCCCTGCCACTGCTGGCATTACCTCCTACTTCTCCAGCCCCGCCACCGCCTCCACCGGCACTGTCCATAGATTTATATCCCCCCCGATTCCCCTGTCCGGGTGTTCCATTCCCGGGTCCTCCGCCAGCAAACCCTTCTCCTCCACCCGAACCTCCTGTAGTGATTGCCGTGATTTCTGCATGCCCGTTATATCCCCCTGCTCCACCAATTGCCGTAAATGAGCCAAACTGGGAATTACCTCCAGAGGATCCGTTGGCTCCCCATTGTGGACCAGGTGCCGCCGCTCCGCCGCCTCCCACTACCACGGTATATTCGGTGCCAGACGCGACCGAAACGGTGTTGGTAATGACTCCTCCCGCGCCGCCCCCGCCCCCTCCGTCATATCCTGCTCCACCTCCACCCGCCACCACCAGTATCTCTACCGTGCCCGAACCCATAGGTTGGAAAGTGTAACTTCCAACATTTCGGAAGGTATGAATGATAAAATCACCACTTCCACTTATCGTCCCACCCGTGGCACTCATAAATCCTGGTAATGCCGTGATTGTCGGGGTGGCTTTGTTCACAGTCACACTCACACTCGTTGTTACTGTGTTGTAGTTGGCCGTGTCCTTCGGGGTGAACGTCACTTCTAGGTTAGCCGTTCCTGCGCTTGGCGATGCTGCTGAATCAGCCCAGGCAAACCGTCCCGACACACTGGCACTTCCCCCGCTTAATGTTGAGGAACCCAAAGTCTGCCCGTAACTGATCGGTGCCGCTGTCGGAGCCGCAATAATTGTCGGCGTGGCCTTGGTTACTGAAAATATTCGTGTGCCGGAAAAAGTTTGATTGGCCGGATTGTCAGTCCCGTACTCCACCAAGAAGCCGAGTCTGGAGCCACTAGGTAGGTCATTCCACTTTCCCGTGGCCACATAAAACTGTGCGTAGTCCTCATTCCCAGCATCGTTTGGCTCGCCAGAGTTCCAATTTGCATACCTGCCTGATGGTGCGGACCCAGTAGAAAGCCCATTCCAAAAGGTGATTCCAGCCTCAGGACCGTCCATCCACTTCCACACCCCTTCTGTCCCCTCATCTGACCCTCCGATCCAAACATCCGTGCCGATTTTTGTCTTAACGAAGCTATTTTCATCTGCCGAGGTAAGATTAGCCAAGTAACCTGACAGGCCATTGAATGTTTTGCTCAAGGCGAGCGTCCTAGCCCCCGCCCAAGAATGGGATCCCGGCACGTACTCATAAAAGTGCCCGCCAAATGAAATGGCTGATCCAAGCGTCACCTTAAATCCCCGTGCCACGGTAGATGTGCTTGTAGTCGAGAAGGTCACCGCTCGCAGCGCTGACTGATACTCCGATGCGCTACCCGACCCGCTTAAAGTCAAAATACCTTTTGTTCCGTCATAAATTCCCGTAATCCCCCCAATGCTTGGCGTTAGGTTCAACATATCTCCGGCCGCAAAGCCCGTCTCAATCTGAATCGTAGCCCCAGAAAAAGTTTCTCCACCAGAAACTGTCAAACGGTCATCCAAGGGCACCGCCCCTTGAAGTAACGTATAAGAACCAGACTCAGCGGACAGGGAAATCGTTGCCGGAATACTTTTCACCACCACCGTCCTCGTCACCGACGCGGCCAGATTGCCCGCGGCATCGGTGGTGTTGTAAGTCAGCGTATAATTCCCCACGGTCGCTGTGTTCACCGTCCCGCTCCCCTTGATCGTCCTTGTTGTGTCCACATTGTCCGCAACCGTTGCGCCGGGATCAGAGAAGCTTCCTCCTTCATATATCTCTATAGGATTTGCCCCGATCAGGGTGATCACAGGAGCTGTCTGGTCGTTCGAGCGAATTGTGATGCCGGAATAGGAGACTCCACTCCAATTCGCACCCGCCGTAGCAGGATAATAACCCGTCGCCCCAGTGGCGATGCCACTAAACACTTCTCCCTCAATAGTTGGAGGTGTATTTCCCTCAAAATGGATGGTGGACAGCTTTGTACATAGTCGAAAGGCTCTAAAGCCAATCGAACTAACGCTTTCAGGAAGGGTGATGCTGGTCAGATCGGCACAAAGGGCAAACGCATATGCACCCATGCTCTCAAAGCCACTAGGGAAAGTAATGCTCTTCAGTTTTCCACAGTTGTTAAACGCGTAATCCCCCAGCGTTTTGACGTTCGCTCCAAGGCTTACGCTGGTTAATTCCCAACACTCGCTGAAAGCATTCCTTGGGAGAGCAGTAACGCCGCTACCGATCGTCGCGCTTTTCAGTGCATGACAGTTCCAAAATGCATTTTCACCAATCACAAGAACACTGTCAGGAATCGTGATGCTGGCCAGACTCGTGCAAAAGAAGAATGCGTTGGATCCTATGCTTGCCACACTTTCCGGGATGACGACTCCCGTCAGATTTAGCATATTTTGAAAGGCGTTATCCCCAATCTTGGTTACCGCCACCCCTCCGATCACGCCTGGAATCACCACTTCTCCGCTTGGGCCGCTATACCCGGTGATCGTTCCTGTATTGGCATCAAAAACAAAATGCTCCGGAAGGGAGTTCGGATCATTCGGATTGGTTCCAGCCGCAAACTCCTGCTGATTGGTGGCGCCGTCCCCGTCCGAATCGTCGGATGGGTTGACCCCTCCAACTTCATTAGCGATTGCCCAAGTCGTGTAGGCATCCAGCACGGTGATGTGGAACGTCCGGCTCGCCAGCGCACCACCTCCATCCGTCACCGTGACGGTGATATCCGCCTCACCCGACTGCCCCGTCGCTGGAGTCGCGACCAGTTCCCAGGACATTTCCGAACCTCCTCCCAAGGTATTGCCGATCGGGGAAATACCTCCCCCGGAAGTTGTTGAACCCAGAGATCCCCCGATGACGCTAGAAATCACCCCATGAATCTCCAGATTCCCATTCGGGAAAAGACTCTGGTTGTTCGAACTGGCGGTAAAGAGCAAGTCCCCTACGGGAGTTTCCACATCAGACGCTGCCAACGGAATCATCTGGGGCTGATTGAACCCGCCCGAATACGAGCTGAGGATTTCTGCCAAAACCGGCACGTCGTTGCTCGGTTGCACATTGATCGTGGCAGATCCAGTTGCAGTGAGTTGCCCGTCGCTCACCAAAATACCTAGCGTCTTGCTCCCGTTAAAGTCCTGCGGGGCCAGATACGTGATCTTTCCTGCAGTTATGAAATACGCATTCAGATCGGCCAAGGTGCCGGCAAAGGTCCGTACTGTTGCCGTCCCGCCCACCGTGATTCCAGTGCCAGCATTACCCGTGATTGCGCCGGCATCCACACTCAGAGTCACCGTCAGGCTGGAGCTATCCACATCAGAGAAAGGTGTGCTGGAGAACAGGAGGTTGCCCGTCACATCTTCGATCAGTGCAGGAATACCAAAGGTGGACGACCCCGAAATGAAGACGCTCACGCTATCAATTCCATGCCACACGTTTTCCGCGGAATGGTTAAATGTGAGCTTTAAATATTTCCCAATCGCAGGATCTCCATTTGGGATCGTAAAGGTGAAAGAGTCGGTCATCCAAATGGTGTCCGTTCTCAGGGTGAGCGCCGAACTCGTACCAAGTGTGTAAAGCGTGGTGCTGCTTCCATTGGCAACGGCCTCAGCTGAAACCGTCAATGTGCCGGGGGCGCCATTGGCGAAAGGCAGCCCGTGGGCGAACTGCACGGTGTAGGTTCCCGCCATCAAGGGGGTGCTTCCCAAAGAACTTGATCCCGTAGCCGTGGCGACGAGGACGCCGTTGGAGAATGAAGGCTTATCGGGCCCATAGCTGTCATTCGCGCCGACGCCCGTCCAACCGGTGGTGCTCGTACCATCCTCATTAAAGCCCACCGCAAAACGGCTCAATATCACCGGCGCACGGTTCACTTGGCCGAAGGGCGTTAACGTAAGTCCAGCAATCGTTACGCCCTGCCACGCCGCACTCGCCGTCGCAGGATAATAGCCCACTGCCCCATTGGCTAAGCCCAGAAAGGCGGATACTTCTATCGACATTGGGGGGTGAGAGCCTTCAAAATTTACTACTGCCAACGTCGAGCAATTTAAAAACGCATTATACTCAATCGTATTCACTGCACTGGGAATGGAGATGGTGGTCAATTGGGGGCAGAGAAAGAAAGCCCCAGACCTAATCAGCGTCACACTGCCCGGAAGAGTGACGCTGGCCAAATTGGCACAATCTGCAAAAGCATTGGCCCCAATCGTGGTCACCCCACTTGGGACGATGACTGCAGTCAAATTCGACTTACTTTGAAATGCGTAATTCCCAATCTCGGTCACCGGCAACCCCCCGATGGTGGCAGGAATCTCCACCGCACCTCCCGTCCCCGTGTATCCCGTGATAGTCACGCCAGTCGTACTCGTCGTGTATGTGAAAGGAGATGGAGACGGAGTGGTGAAACTGTATTCATTGGTCCCATAGCCCGTGCCGACAGAGTTCGCGGCAAAAGCCCGGTAGTAGTAGCTCGTTCCCGGCGTAAGGCCTGTGATTGTGTTGCTGAACGACCCGAGACCAAAGCTCGTTCCCGGAGCCGAATATTTAACCCCGTTCGTGGCCGTTGAATTCGTGTTCAGATAAAATCCCGCGTTCGTCACCGTCGTCCCACCTAAATTCGTGATTCCTCCCATCAGCTTTACGCTGGTCTGCGTTAATCCGCTGATCGAATTTGTCGGTCCTGTCTCCACTCCGGGCACCGAAGCGTCAGCGGACAACAGAAGGACCTGAGCCGCCGTGAGAGCTGTCGAAGAAATCGATAAATCATCCAGGCTCCCAGTCCAAAACCCGTTGTTGTCCCGATAATCACCGCCCAAAGCCAGAACCGAGTTCGCGTAGGAGACATTCTTCGCAGCCGTCATGGAGCCTGCGGGAATTCCATCAACATAAAAAGTGCCGGTCAGGCCGTTTCGGACGAATGCCACATGTCTCCACTGTCCGTTGTTTACACTTGCGGTGGATGTGAAAGTTGCAGGGAAACCATTACCCCCCTGATAATCCCAGAAATACAGCTTCCCACTGGAGATCCCCCAGATCCACTCGCCCTCAAAGCTTGAGGAGCTCCTACCCATGGACACGATCAGCTCATTCCCGGTCGAGCTCGTCTTGATCCATGCACTCAAGGTGAGCTGATTGCTCGCAGGATTAAAACCTGCCAAGGCACCACTCTTTCCAAGGATTCTCCCAGTAGATCCTTGAAAGGCGCTGGAACTAGATCCGCTTCGGTCAGGAACAAAGCCCGGTGAACCAGTGAATGACGAAAGTGTGTTCCCATTTCCAGATTCATCCGAAAAAGAGCCACTCGTAAATTCGTACACAGACGACCATGAAACACCCGGCAAGGAAACAGCCATAAGAGAAGCATGAGAGGCCGCAAATAGCATGAGAGCCGTGGCCACGACGCGACGTGGACAACGACCCATCCGAAGACTAAATAAGCATTCTCTCATAAACATTCTTGGGTTTCTTACATTTTCAGAACGTTGACTTTGCCAGCCTCAGGCCGGCCGAAGTTTTGGTTCATGTCCAAAATATTGCTCCCGTAGTTTTTGTTCAGCGTGGCCTGGTCCTGAACGGTGAAGGAGTTGTTGCCGATCCTGAAATTGTTCACACCGCTGAAGTTCAACTTCCCATTGTCGCTACCCACCTCTGATCCATAGGTCCGATTGACCAAGCCCTGCTGGGTGTAAAAGTTGATCATCCCGTTCTGCGCGATAACGGTGAAGTTCGCATTGTTCAGCAAAACCGTGTTCGCCCTAGCATTGATGGCGGACATCGCCGCAATCGTGGTGTTCTGGAACTCCAAACGCTTCGCCGCCAAAGAAACTGCCTGCGCATCCACCAGAAGATTCTTTCGAGAGTCGGTAATCGTCTTGTCGAGCACTCCGGCCAGCTGGCGGTTTACCGGCAATCCGTTTTGCACCACCATCGTCCCTGCGAGTTCTCCGCTGGCGTCGAGGGCCGCCATCTGGATCTTCGAATCGGCGTTGATGAAGGCTCCCACCAGCTCCTTAATTTTAAAGTCGCGAACGGAAGACCCGCTCACCAAGACTCTAGGGGCTGAGGATTCCAGTCCTTTTGCCAATTCAATCTGACCAAATCCACGGATCACCACATCCCTCATCTCCAACCCCGTTGCCGAGCGAATCACAGCGATCCCAGTCGAAATGGGTTCACCAGCAGTCGAAACGCTCCCACTTGATTCGATCCGCACCTGTTTCTCTTCCTGCAGCGCTTCTTGGGCGACGCTGGGACTCTGGATCGTGCCATCCGCACCTACTGATGTCTCTAGCGTGGCCATCGCAGCCAATTCCTCCGTTGTGGCTCCCATCTGGATCACTCCCAAGGATTGAATCGAGGTTTCCCGCAGTGGGGAAAGCCCAAGTAACGAAGTGGCCTGAACTAGAAGATCCCCCGAAGTCAAAACCTCAAATGCACCCCCGTTTGCACCGATCGTGACTCCTTGAATGGATATGCCACCGGTGCCAGCTACAAAACCGACTTTTTCCTTGGAAGAAGGCACGTTGATGGTGACTCCCCCTTGGATCGTGCCACCCACATTTCGCCAATCTGCCCAGCTCCCCTCCCACAAATCCATGGAGGAATTGTCGTAACTCATCGTGGGTACTCCGGAGAAGGAAACGGTTCCGAAGAATTTCGCTGATGCCAGCCCCATCTCTTGGCGCGTGGCGTAAAAGAAAACCTCACTTCGGCCTTCAGTCAGGGGCATCGCCCCAAGATCAAGATTTTGGGTCAGCTTCGTTGCGTGAGCCGCAAAAAAGTCAAAATCTTGGCCGCTGGCCAGAAGTTCTACCTTTTGAGCATTAGCCAGTGGCACGTAAACCGTGCTGGTTCCCATGACATCGTACTTTCCGGGCGCATCAACAAAGTATTTCGCCAATGCTCCCGGACTCCCAGCAACCGCACCCTTAAAGTAGAAGTAGTTGTCGGACGCATTTTGCAAAGCAAGATTATCAAATTCCACTAATCCTCGCAGAGGGTTACTTTGAACTATGGCTTCTAGATCGGGCGTAATTGCGATCACAACCTCCTTTTGGGCTCCGACATAATTACCGTCTTCTGTGGCACTTGCTTCGATTGTGAAAGAATTCGCTCCATAGATTTTCCCGATCACCAAAGAGCCGGACGCAAGGGAAGCACGCCCGTCTGATTCTTTGATCGAAAAACTCACAGCGGTACTACCCCCGATCACGACGGGAATGGACCGAGTGCTTCCAGTTAAGAAGGTCGGAGCCGTGCCAATTTCAAAGTTCAATGCCTGCCCAGCCTTAGCCAAGGTGATCGTTTGCTGCGCTTCCGCACCTCGGTAATTCGCATCTCCTGGCGTAACCGCTTTCACCACCACAGTCCCTGTACCACTCGTCGCCACCAACTTGCCGTTCGCG
>Ga0214923_10003315_pt1 | contig 20252 bp, 38 predicted proteins | sample LL1510_MetaG_FD_177993 | JGI IMG/M metagenome (GOLD analysis project Ga0214923, IMG submission 177993) | Freshwater microbial communities from Lake Lanier, Atlanta, Georgia, United States - LL-1510 | ecosystem: Environmental > Aquatic > Freshwater > Lake | place: USA: Georgia | collected...
ATAGTTGCCACCTTCGCCGCCCTTGTCGAACCAACGTGCAACCACAGATGACAATGTTGTACTGCGAAATACCTCACGTGTTGGAGCCCCACCATAGCCATCTTGAGTGACCAAAATATAGCCAGACATCTTAGAGTTGACTACCTTGGTAGACTGTGCTATCCCATTGACATATTTTGTCACAGTAACCGGCGAAGTATGCTTGGACATAATTATACCTCAAACAATTTGAATTGCGCGTGATAGTGCTGCCAAGATAGGAGTGGGCCAGCCTTGATTTTGTTGTGCCTTGATGATTGAAGCTACATTAGGAGTCAGACGATGGTAAACCAAAGCAACTGAACGAAATGCACCTTCACGATCATTTTGGCTGAGTCTTGACAGATAAGATTTATTCAGAATACGAACAGCCCTAGCTTGTGTCAATGTCAGACCTGCATAGTAACGTATTTTCATCACTGTCCTTTAGTTAACTGTCTAAGAGTATATTATATACCCAAACTGATTTATTGTCAAATTTAGGCTTTCAGCATTTGATCAACAATTGTATCAGTCCCGTAGATGCGATCAAACTTTTCCCAAGCTTCATCCTCATCCTTAGCAAAGATCAGGATGATAGCATCACGCCCAACAGGGTCGTAGGTGTAAAATTTGAACTTAATTTCACCTTCGAAACCCTTTGCTTTTACGATCATTTTTTGCCCCGTTAGTTAACTGTCTAAGTATGTATTATATACCCAAAACGATTTATTGTCAACTTTCATTTCTCTAAAATGTTTACCAATGTGGTAGCAATTTCTTTTGCCATTTGTTTGGCTGTCTCATTGATTTCATTTTTGCTGCCTCGAATGTTGGCAATCATAAGCCACAAGTCAGCATTTTCTTCACAGTATCCAATGAACCATTTCCAATTAAAGTTACTACCGCGAAACTTGGGGTTATTGAACATTGCCAGCTGCACTGCGACATTGGCATACATGCAGTTTGCAATTTTAAGTCTAGTCTTATCTGAAATCATTCTTCAACTCCAAAATGTTTTTTCAGTACTTGTTGAAAGTTAGTCATTGACATTGAACAATAAGCGGCATGAACACTGCTTAGTGAATCATATCGCTCTTCTTCCTTTACTGCTAGATCAATACATTCCCGAATCAATAGCTCGGCGAACTTTTCCAGTTCATGACTAGAAATTAGATAGTTAGGTCCAGTTAGGCCTTGCCGTTCAGCAAGTTCACGAATTCGTTCATTCATTTTTCAAATCCGAAATATTCTTTAATACGATTTTGTACCTGTGATGCTGCTTCATAACTCAAGTCAGAATTTTCATCACGCAGTACATCACGCACACATTCTGTAGCATGACCGATAATCAACTCGGCGAACTTTTCCTTTACAGGGTTAGGAACAATGATAGTGGCATATTTGTTTTCTGCCTTGAATTCTTCGAGAGCCTGTTCAAAAAGTTCTTTAAGTCGTTTGTTCATACCAACTCTCCGGTTTCATCGTTAACACATCCTACATATACTGCCAGCAATGCTTCTTTATTTTGCTGAGCCCTAGTATTGCGTATTTCAACCCAAGAATGGGCTTCGAACGGCGATTCAAATTCACGTTCTTCGAGAACTTTATGATCGTTTAAATGTCCACCGACTATTGGGTGAACTTGAACAATGTGAAAGAACTGAGTCATTTGTTTCTACTTACCAAGCCTGACGGTTGATGGTTTCAAGTGCTTGACCAGAATCTTTCAGCTTGAAAGCATCTCCAGTTTTTCCCCAACGTTGAACTTCCTCCAGAAGAACTTCCAGAGCAGTTTCTTTGTCCATAGAACTGAACACAAGTGACCAAGCACCATTGGGGTTTCGTTCGACATCATTCAGTTGACGCATGACACGATACTGATAAACTTTCTCTTGATACATGTTCACTCCGTTAGTTAACTGTCTAAGTATCAATTATATACTAGAACCGATTATTTGTCAAATTGACAAAACATGTTTGCATTTTCCTCGGAATGTATATCCAGGGCAACTGCATGATTTATCAATGGTATTCACAGTGTAAATTTGTCCTTTGCTGCCTGTGATTTTTATCAATGAGGAATCCTCTTTGACTTTAGCAAAAGGATTGCTCTTTAAGATTTCAAATTTCCTACCTCGCAGATCAATTGTAATGGGCTTTTTAAAATATACTGGCGCCTTACCCACCGGGATATAGGCATGCATCTTATTGCCATCTAAGAGGTAGATATGGTTGGGAGTTGTAACACTCCAACGAGTAACTTCTTGGTAAGCTTGCATAACCTGCTCCGTTAGCGGGATTAAGTAAAGGATTGATGACCTAGCTTAGAGGCTAGACTTTTTTGTTTTTTAATATTTGCTGGTTGTCCTGTGCCACTATCATCATGGCTAAACAATCCATAAAGATAAATCACAGTGGGGTTAGATCCACTAATTGTATAAAATATACTGATATCTGAGGTTAGATGTGCATGCCTGATTTTAGGCACGGCCTGCCCTATAGGTGCGAACGATCCCATGGGATAATCTTTGGAGCCAAATGGTTGCGTGGGATTTTCAATTTTGGCGCGTTTGAATTCTTCAAACTTTGCTTTTATAACGGGATTGGACTGCACCTTGTCTACAAATGTGTCCTGAAAAAGCTTACATATTTTGAAGACAACTGCCATTATACAGCCCAAGATTCCATAAGAACACTGAGTTCATCACCAGTCATTTCCTGAGACCAGGCATTTTCAGCATGTGCCGCAGCAATTTTCTTCATGTCCTCAGACAAAAATGCAGTGCCGCCTTCAGAAATAGACGGTTCGACGAGTTTTTTACTGTTATCTTCAGTGATTTCAGAGATTTTCATATGCAGTATTTATCCTTCTAAGCCATTATTATAACTTATCAGAGATTAATAGTCAAATCATTTATATTGATCGATTGGGGCTGAAACTTGTTCAAATATAACTGGATTTGTATTTAAAGTCAAATTGGCAAAAAAAAGGGGCCAAAGCCCCTTTTTTATTTTTTGCCCTGTGTGGCTTGCCAGGCCTTCATAACTCCCTCACCAAATTTTGCATAATCGATCTTACCAAAATCCTGCACAACTTTGATGGTCTCTCCGGCAATTGTGGAGAACGCATTTGTGCTGGCATTTACTGCTGATTTAGTATATGTGGTTTGAGAGTCCACAAATTTAATCATGGCGTCTGCTAATACATCGTTTTTAACAAAAGTTTTGACGAATTCTTTCTTTCCCATTTGAATTGCATCTATGGCGGTGTCAAGTGTAAACATTTTTATTTCCTTTTAAAATTAATTTGCAGCACTGTGCCGCAACTTAGTGATATTTATCTATTATAACATAAAAAATGCTGCGACCGCACATTTTTAGTATACTTTGGTGGAAAAAGTTTTGTAGTTATAAATTTGATTAAATACTATATCGAAATTTATTTTTCAAGGAGATATCGATGTTTAAAAAAATCAAGGAGTTTTTATTTGGTAAACCTATTGAAGTTACGCCGATCGCGGCACCTTATAAAATACCTGAACCTCAGCAACCCTTATCTGTTACCACCAAAGTTGAGCCTGTAGTATCAGCGATCAAGGAAGTAGCCAAGAAGAAGGCCTCTAAGCCTTCAGTGAAGCCTGCAAATGTAGCTGTTAAAAAGTCGACACCACGCACAGCCAAAACTACTAAAGCAAAACCAGTGGCAGCAAAAAAAGCATCAACCCCCGCAAAACCAAAATCAAAGAAGATTTAATTGTTTAGCTTGCTTGGCTAGTTCAAAACTAGCCAAGTTTTTTGCCTTACTTTCGGCTACGATATCAAAATTTTCTAGGAAAGTCAATGCCCAATCATTGACTGCGGTATTCCAATAAAAATCACTATGTGCTCGAATTTTTGACTTTTTATGCCCGCTTTTTAATAAAGCTTGCAGATCGGGCTTGTGAGTTGTAGAATGACCAATTAATAAATCCTCTCGGCTTACTGAATAGTGAATCGCTGGTCTAACCCCTCTCCAACTATCAATAATCCTTTTTACACGATCATCGGCAGCGTCAATATATTCTCCCGTCATCACCCAATGGTGATGAATGTCTAAAACTAATGCTAGGTCTTTGGCGAGCTCTAAGCTTGCACCGATCCCCCAGTTGATTTCGTCGTTTTCAATGGTAATGCAATTCCTTGCTTCCGGGCTTAATCTCGGAAGTACAGCTCGAATACCAGCTGGGCCAGCACGGCCACTGATATGTACATTGATTTTAAAATCTTGAAATTTTTGCCCAAACCCCATCCATCGTGCCATATCAGTATGATATTCGAATTCTTCAATACTGCGGTCTACAATATCTGAGGATTCGCTAGCTAAAACAACGAATTGCCCTGGATGAAAACTAAGCCTGACATCTTTGCTTTTAGCAAGATCACCGATTTGTGCAAAGTGCTTTTGGCAATATGTGACGACATCGGGTCGTCTCCAAAAATATTTCCAATCTTCATGTGTATAAGCTGGCAATATGTCTGAACCTAGTCTAACCATTTTTAGATGAGGTTCTAATTCAGATACTTTAGAAACCAATCTACGAATAGCTTCAATGTTGAACGTCATTAGATCCCAGAGCTTTTCTTCAGCCACTGAAACAGTCTGACGATTCAACCAAGAAATTGTAGTGCTGGCAGTGTTGTACTTTTTGCAGTCATCTTTGGCTTTAATTCCGTTAATTTGATCACTGAAATCAATCCATTTGCAGCAAAAACCCAATCGTTTTTTGTTCATAATCTAGAATTTTGATATATTCTATATTATAACACAAAACTACATTTATGTCAAAACTTGTCAAATTGTATGCTTATTACATGCTCATAATTTCGTCTAATCAAACTTTTATACATTAGATTTTTATGAACAAGAAAATCCAATGCACCTGAGTCAATTGAGAATTTGGCAAGTTGTTTAAAATACAGTGTTCGACGGTCAAAAGTACCCAAGCAATCACTGCATTTATCAGTTAATTTATAAGCTGAAGTTTGCCAAGTATTTTTATCTTTTAGATCCCAATCATGTATTTCGGTAAATGCGGTAACTTGATTGTTGGTTTTGATAATGGCGGGTTGACTGTATTCTCGTTCTTTAAAATCTTGATTTTTGTAATCTTTTACAGTGGTAACAACTATGCCATTGGTTAGAAAACATAATTGGCTGATCAATGCTCTTTGATCGGAATCAGTTTTTGCAAAAGTCAAGTATTCATCAACTGCCACCACGGTGTCAAACTTTCTTAAATTGGCCAATGGCTGTACAGCTATATTTTGATTCGTCAACCAATTAAAAATTCTATCACTGACATTGGTTACGTAAATTTCCTTGGCTTTGGTTGATAATATAGCTGGATTAAACCCCACAAATAGTATACTGTCGGTTACTGCATTGTAATGTTCATTGACTCGATCTAAAATTTCTTGTTTTTTGTCAATGATATCTTTTCTCTTGCTATGTAAGCAAAAGGCATCAAAGATGATATCACTATAATTTGTAAATTGTGTGGTCATATAAATTATTAAACTTGTATTTATTGCAAAATTGCAATTACGGTAAACCAATGCCACCGTATTCAAATTTAATTATTGTCCTCTGGTATTGCCGTAATGTATTACTTCAATACCAATTTGATCACGTGGGTAGGTACGCCAGGGATCAACAATCACACTACCCTCTTCAATTATGCAATACAGTGGTTGCTCATTGACTTCACCTGAATAACCATAGGTAATTTTTTGATTATGAGCTAATAGTACTACACCTTTGATGCTATTGGGAACACTGGGTTCTGTCAATGGATCTATGTAAGTGGGAGTAAATCCCAGGTCTTGGCAATACCACCCAACCAACAAACTGTAACTACCATCTATATATGACACGTTGGGTTTGTAAGCCTTACCGTGGATGTAAATAGGGAGTTTGGTTCTCTGAGACTGTTTGATCAATTCAAAGGCCATGAGTTTTGCTTGCTTTTCTCTGGCATGCATGATGCTGTCAAAAAGATCATAGCCCAAATCTAATTTCTGAGCCAACCAACGCAGTGCGATATTATCACGTGGATGACACGGTCCCGCATCTCCTAACCCCGCAGTCATATATTTAGGCCCCATGATACGCATATTACTTGATGCTAGTGCTTGGGTAACTACATCAACATTGATATTGCCATTTTTAACTGCTACGTCTTGTATCATGTTTGCCAAACCAATCTTGGCACTTATGAACGTATTGTAAAAAATTTTGATGCATTCTGCCTCGTCCCAGGTCCCCACTTCATAGCGTGGAGAATTCTGCATAAAGGTCTTATAAAAATCAATTAATTCAGCAGCATCTTTGTTTATATCTCCATCTTGGGTGCCAATGATAACCATTTCAGGATTGACCATATCCCATTCTACGCTGCCCATGGCAATCAAATAGGGATTATAAACAAATCTAGCATTAGTTATATGTTCCCTGAGCTCTCGACGAGTAGTTCCGGGCAAAACTGTACTAATTAACACAACCATTTGGTGTGGTTTGGCAAATTTATTGACTTGACTTAATACAGATTTGGTGATTGAATAATCAAAATCCTTATTTTCCAAATGAGTAATGGGTTGGCTACCATCATACTTTGGATCATGCGGAGTTTGTACTGCGATGAAAATAATATCCTTGCCTTCTACTGCTTCTGCTAATGTAGCGGCAATTTTTACAGTTTTACTGCTTCTTGGCTGTATGTCATATCCTGTAACATCATATCCAGCTTCAGCCATGACCTGTGCACAAGCCAGACCTAATTTACCAATCCCCACAAATCCAATTTGTTTTTTATTTGACATAGACAATTTCCTTAGAAAATTAATTATACAAGGTATACGCGGGTAACACTAGTATAACGACACAATTATCAATACAGTTTACCTTGTATTTTGAAACACAACTTTAAAACTATTTATTTGCTCTAGGCACTATCATTTTTTTTACTTTTGATAAATAAAATTATTAGTTAAGTTATTACTAAAAATCAATAAGGAAATTTATTATGGCAGACCCAACTGCATATTTAACTACAAAGATTGCTGCTGCAATTGGGGGATTTATGGGAGGTGCGGCAATTATGTCGTTTATTAAACCCAAATCAGTTGGAGAAGCTTTTGTCCGCGGAGGAGTCAGTGTTGGTAGTTCAATTATATTTGCTGGTCCGGCGTTGACTTTTTTAAATTTAAATCCGGATTGGGACATGCAATTGATGTCAGGCTCTATAGTAGGATTTGTGGCCTACAGTGTATTGGGGATGATTGCTAATTTTTTAGCAAAAAACAAAGATAGGGATATAGTTGACGTAGTAAGTACTATCAAAACAGATCTAAATAAATAATACTCCTGAGATGAATTATGAGTTATTTGGGAAATTTAATTTCATTCGTCTACGACACAGCAACTACATTAAACTTTTTTTGCTATGTACTGATATTTTTGAGTGGATTATTTTTGACAATACACAATAAATTTCTACCTCATTGGATGATACATCCAATTTGGTATTTGAGTGTATCATCGATAATGGTGGTATGTTCAATTTCCTTGAGTTGGATATTTGGTCATGACTTTCCACTGGGCTATCATAAGCTTGGATTGTTATTCGAGATTTTATTTAATGTAAATCTAGCAGCGATTATGATATCATTGGTGATGCATTCATGCAAACATGAAGATAAATCAATTTGAATCGTTAATTTTATCTCTGAGAATTTCGTAAAAGCTATCTAATTCACCACCAAATTTGTGCTTTAAATGGTCCAAAGCTTGCAGGCAAAATTGATAATTCTTTAATTCAAATTGTTCCATCATTGTTTTGTGCAATTTAACGTTGTTATCCAACTCTGCCACTTCAGCAAATGGTATACTTTCTGAATCAACAACACAAAAAGCACGAATATATGAATCATTAATTGGCATCTTTTCTAGATCCAATATAATGTAATTCTTGTTCAATGCTGATACTGCTTCTTCGCCTATTATTATATACATGGCAAATACCTCAAAGGGTGGTCAATGAATATCTCGCAACAGCAGATTGAAGTGCTTTGACTTGATAAATGCAATCTGCCAATGCATTGTGTATTTGATCTCTATTAGACTTACGATCGTCACCCAATGCACCAAATAGGGTTCTGCTATCACGTATGGCATAATATGCCCAGGGTGCTGGTTGACCCAATTGCTTATATAAATTTTCCAGTATAACAATATCAAACACGGGACCTTGAGCCCAAATATGTTTATGACCGCTGATAAATTTATTCAATTTTTTGGTAAAAAAATCAAGGCTAACTCTATTCTCAGAGCTAAATGCTTCTTCTCTAACTTCTGGTTTTTGTTTCCCCCACCATTCTATGGTGCTGTCGTCCGCAACTCTACCAAGATCAAATTGAGAATCCACATCTAATTTTAGATATAGCTCCTCTATTATATCTGCATCTGGATCAAAAGGATTGAACTTTACTGCTCCCAGCGTGAGAATCACGGCATCAGGGCCTGTGCCCAGTGTTTCCAAATCCAGCATTATGCTAAAACTCATATATTACCTAGATGCTTCCAATTTAACTACCAATGGATATCCATTGTTTCTAGCCAACATAGATACTTCCACTCCCTTTTGTTCTGCCATTTCATAGGGCAAAGTTGCAACAACAGCTGAACCCTCAGTGTGTATTTTGTTAGTCATTTCCTCAGCCTGCGGTTGAGGGTAGTTAAAAACGATTACCAATGACTCAATTACAAACTCTTCTGTAGTTATATCATCGTTGATATAAATCACATTGTAGTCAACAGGTTCAGTCAAATTAGTTTTGGGTTTTATTTTTGGAATTATCTTTGGTTCTGCAATTTCTGTCATGATATTTGATATTTTCAATTTGATAATATAGTTGGGGCCGATGTCATCGGCCCCAACATCAATTACTTGTCAAAAGTAATTGGAATACGCTTGGGTTTTTGCTCTTCTGGAATAACTTGTTCCAAAGAAATAGACAAGATACCATTGCGTACTTTGGCGCCCAGAACCTGCATATTATCTGAAAGTGCAAGTTTTCGTGTAAATTCACGAGAACTTATGCCACGATGCAAGTATTCTACAGATTCAGAACCGGACTGTACTTGTTTACCAACAACAGTCAGCTCATTACCATTTAAATCAACAGTGAGCTCGTTTTCTTCAAATCCCGCAACTGCCAATTCCACCTCATAGCTATAGTCACCACGTTTGATGACATTATATGGGGGATAAGCATCATTACTACGACTGTTTGCAAATGTGCGATTCAATTCATTAAAAATGCGATCGAATCCAATTGCATGACGATGTAAAGTTGGAAAGTCTAGGGTTGAAAGTTTAAGTTGTGTCATAATAATCTCCTTTAAGCAAAATATGACTAGTGAGACCCCACCCGGGCATCTCACTAATATTTATTATAACTTATAGATATTAAAAAATAAATCTTTTTGATTATTTTTTCTTAAACAAATCATCCAATTCTCGTAACCAAGTCACTGGATCTTGACCGCGATAATGGTTACAATCTAAAGTTTTAACAGCCATGTCCCTGATACCTTCCATCCATTGTATATCGTCGTTGCTGTCATTGTACAAATAAATGTCATAGACATCGTCACTGAGTTGCAGTAAGATTGCTTTAATTTCCTCTTCAGTCCAGTGGCAATTTCTTATTAAGACTTTGGGTATTGAACGGTCAAATTCTAGATCGGGTGCTGTAAAAATTCTTGGCATATTATTCTTTCTGTGTTGTATTGTTTGTTTTATCTTTAAGCTTGTTAATCCAAGCTGCTAAATCTTGTTGGCGATCTGGGTGAACATAATCATCGGGATTAGTGGGATCTTTACCATCTGCTGAATAATCACGCTCACGATAAGTTTCATCATCGTTACCACCAGTGACATCAGCGCGGTCGTGGTAGACTTGTACTGAGATATTTTTCATTCGCCCCACAGGAGTTGACACATTGTATATCCACCAATCGCTGTGAGCAACTGGACTGATACACCCAAAAAATTCAATCCAATCACATGGAATAATTGGAAATAGTGCAAATGGATGATTCATGTTTACGCAGGGCATTCTAAGCAAACCAAAATAACCGGAATTTTTCAAAACTTCCTGATCCCAGTTTTCAGTAAGCATGACTGCATCATCATTCCAAAACATAAGCCATTGACCCGAGGCTTGCTCTCCTAGAAAGTTAACATATCGATTGAGTTTTAAATAACCAAATCTTTGTGTTTCAAACACTTTGCTGGAAGCATTGCTTTGTGCTATAAAGTCAGGCCAAACATTTTCAAAGAATTCTCGGCTTTCATCATCATCATCATCGTAGGCTATTAGAATTTCCAAGTTTTCGCCCATGTTAGTGGCATTAGCTACCAAGCTGCCTAGACTTTTTACCAGTGCCTCGGTTCGTTTACGTGTAGGTAATAATATTGATATTTTAGGTTTTGTCATTTTTTAAATTTTGAATTTTTTCTTCAATTAGATCTTGCTCACGCTCTGTTAGTTGATTTAAGTCATATTCGTTGTTTTCTAATCTTTCAATGAGATAGGACAAATATTCATCGTCGTAATTATATTTGCTGGCTTGTGCTTTGTCAACTTCTATCCACTGTGCACCATTGAATTTGAACATTCTATTGGGAACATAGTCCACTCTTATGTAAACATCCCCACGCACTACATCTGTGGGAAATTTAATCCCATAACGTCTATTACCAAAGGCATTAGCCTGAGGTGCATTGTCAGCCTGTGGGATTAATTGTTCAGACAATTTGAGCTCGTCCAAGGGATTATTAGAAGGGTGCTCATTGGCAATGATAGAGTCTGATCCAGCTGGCATATCTCCTATACTAGAACTAATTTTATCGTCGGTGATTACCGATGTTATGGTGGAACTGGTGTTCGCAACCATGGGGCTAAGATTTTTAAAATGACTGAAAGATTTTTTTAAATAGGGATTGGAATCTAGAATTTTAGACTCCAAAGGCTTCGTTTGGGGTGCCTCGTCATTGACTGTGGGTTTGGGTGATTCTTCGGTTTTGGGCTTGCTGGTGGTTTTTTCAAGTTTTGCCCATTTAATACTTTGTTGACCTGATAAAATCAATACCAAGGCCAAGGGATCAAACACCAGAACAATTATAATAATGACCCAACGAACAGCACGTTCCAATAAGTTAGAATCCGGATTGTCTCCGTAGAGCAAAGCTGCGATATATTTGATAGGACCAACTTCAACTTCGGCCTTTCTAACCTCTACAGCAATTGGTGCTCGTTGCTCATTTAATTTATCTATTTTAGCTTGGCTGGCAGAAAGATCAGCCAGCAATTTTTGTCTTTCGCGTTGCTGACTTTTACGAGTATTGACTGCTTTGTCTGCTCCAGATTCTGAAGTTGACCTACTCATTAGTTGGTCAACTGAATCATCCATTTGTTTTAATGCTTTACGAATATTTTGACTATTTTCTTTTTCCGTGGCTATCTTTTCATCTAATAACGCAACCTGAGCCGATATATTTCCAGTAGAGGACGATTGATCTAAATGTGCCTTTGATAACCCACCAAAAATACCCATGCTGGTTAATAGCATTAAAATACCCACTGCCGGCACTAGATAGAGTTTATATGTTATATTGGCTCTGTGCCAATTTAGCTTTAACCACATTGCAGCCGTGACTTTTCCCACCTCCAAGGCAGTTCCCAATATGACTATTGGCCAAAAAGAGCCAGGAAATATTGCGGTTAACCCCACTACAGAGTAAAAAGCACTGATAACAGATATTGTTACAGCAACAAATAAAGTATAAAGTCCGAATAACATAGGATAAAACAGACTATCCCATAAGTCATTGGCACTTGAAAAAGGGAATTTGCAGTCTCTAAGTATTTAGCTAACTGCAAATCCCCTTTAAGTTATTTTTATCTTGCCCAATGATAACCTATCACTGTAGAGTTTTTGACCTCTTTGCCGTATAAGATCACTGGACCCTTGTGGATCCTTATCAAACATAGATTTTAAATCATCAATATCTATACTGTCATCCACCTGTACTATATAGATTTCATAATGCCTTTGAGGATTATAACGGGCTCTAAGCATAATTGACGAGATCAGTTGTGCTGCTAAGTGACTACGAATACCAGAATTACTATCCAATGATTCAGATTTCAATATATTGAATACATTTTCAGTTTCCAATAAATCTAAGTCAATACAAGATTCCAACCCATACATATCCCAGCTCAATAACACTGTTTTGCTCATAACAAAGACCTCACACTGCCCAATGCGTAGACCATTACCAATCCGGCGTTGACAACCACTAGGGCATTATCACGAATACGCATCGCCCAAATCAAAAAAATCAATGACCCAGCATTCAACAAGTAAACATTAAGTGGATTGACATCTAAACTAGTACATATGGCACCAGCTAAGGTGGCAATTGTAGCCAGCCATTTTAGAATGCTATCTTTCTGTCGATACGTTAAATTAAGAAAAAGACTCATAATACTGTTCCATGTCATTTAATTCTTCCTCGGTCAGCGAGTAAGTTCTGGGATCCGTTGCCAGCATATCCAGGATTTCAGCTTCTAATTCCGCAGCAAATTGATTTGTTGAACTCAGCGGCTGTGTACTTACTATCAATTTGCCTCCACCCTCAACTTCAATTTGATGTAATTGTTCAAAACGATTTGTTTTTTATTAAAAACTACTGTATAAGTCATAAAACACCTTAAAATTCAAGTATTTGAAAACCACGTACAATATCACCCTCAACTGCATTCAACGCCTCATCGACACTCCATTTTTGATCCAAGGCCTGAATATGCCGCTGCCTGATATAACTCAAACAATCAACTGCAATCAATTCGGTAAACTTTTTTAAGGCCTGCTCACTGAATTCTACTCCCTTACCTCCGGAATCATATACAATGCTATAAACCCCAGGAATGACGTCGGCAGTATTATCAACTAATTGAGAGATTCTTTGTTCGTTCATTGCCCGTCCCCAAGAAGAAAATACAACATATCTAGATCCAGTTCCCAACGACTATTATATATTTGACATTCAAGCCAAGAAAGAAAGGGGTCGTTTAATGTTTCCATTGAATCCCGTTAATATTGATTGAGTGCTGGGCAAAGATCAGCAATCAAGGCACGTTCACGTTGATGAGCAGGTCGACGACCACGGATAGTTTCCATCAACTCGTACTCAAAGGCGTCTGCCCCATACTTTCGAATACTGGCGCAAAGATTCCAGTCCTTGTTTTCGGTTAATGCACGTCGAATATGCTTTTGAAAACGAACCTTGAGTGCTTTTTTAACTGCACTACCACAAACAGTGATGCCAATATAAAACTCAGCAGTGTTGGTGTTCACCAGCATATAAACTGCATGCATTCTATCTTGCCGAGGTTTTCTTTTTTTCATGCATATATTATAACGCAATCTGGATTAAAGGTCAACTAATAGTTGACCTCAACTGTGGCAAATCATGGGTTTTTTTCACAAATTCGCGATCTAAGTAATATTGAACCAGTTTAAAATTAATACAGCTGGGTAAATCCAAATAAGGTTCCTCAAGAATAAACTTAAATTTGGTGTTTGACCAGGAATTTGTTTTAATAAAGTCCCTATATGCTAGACGATGTTCTTTATTAGCTGCATCAAAAAGCACATATTGGCGTGTCAATGAGAAAGTTTTAAGCATATCAGTGTAAGATTTGAGTTTTGATAGTAGAGATTCCAAACATTGCCATTATCTTTTTAACGGAGGCTGGTATTTCCTGATTTTCAAATTCTTCAGGTATCATTATGGCCTTCAGATCACCCGAAGCATCAATGATGAATACGTAGTCATCCAAAGATATATTGTCAAATGCTGAGGTGTCCAGTGGAGTCATATCTGCCTTTTATTTAAACAAAATCAAAGACATCATCACTGCTTGGGCGATAAAACCCGCGCCAATGGTAATAGTATTCAACTGGTCTCGTAGCAAAATTGCACGGGCAAATAATAATACCAAGCTGGCCCAGACAAATAATACTAGGTCTAAGTTTGGAGTTCTATCGCTTAACCCTGTTAATAAGGCCAGCAAACTTGGTATGGTACTACAATGCAATACGATTGCTGCCAACCAGCCCAGTGTGTCAGCTGTCATGCGTTTGAGGTGATCCAAGAAAAATTTTCGAGTCAAAATTAAAATACCCAAAAAAGTAAATTTACTCACAGTTATGCTCCATTATTTGTAAAAAATATGTTGACCAATTTGATTAATTTTTTCCCGATCCCAGCCAGGTTTTATATATGCTGCGTGATAAAACATAGCTTGAGTTAGGCTAGGAAGTCTAAAATTTTCCAATAAAACACGTTTAGCTACCTCTTCGCTTTCTACATATTGTTTAGCTGATATAGCCTGAGTTCGATACTTTGTTTCGCAAGCCCAGCTGAACTGGCAAATCACCTTCTCATAAAATACATTCTTTTGGTAAACAACTCCACACACCCCAGACCCAAACTTTCCTGAGGCAACTCGATTTATTGTTACCTGCGCCACTGCTACTTTGCCCTCAAAAGGCTCATTGGCCGCTTCCCAGTAAATATTTTTAGTCAAACAATCTAGCTGCTTTACTCTTTCACTGGCAGTGATACCAACTACCTCTTGTGAGGCTATTTCAGTACGTAATGCTTGAAATTTTCTTACTGTGATATTTTCTAAAAACACAGCAATTAATACTATACCCAACACCATAACGCCTAGTTTTAAAACTGAAATAGCTTTGTTAAAGTACCTGGCGGATTCAATAGAAGCCATTGTATTTCCTTTCATGAAATATAAAGCACAGGAAAACCCCCATGCAAATAAGTTAAGTAGTTAACAGGTACTATTATAATGATTTTGTAATAAAAATCAATGTTTTCGGTTGTATCAAAACCTGTAAACTTACAATGTACCGGTGGGTTTGATCCCTGCTTCGCCAAATAATTGGTTATTTTTGGCCTGTGCCAGAATGCTTTTAATGGTATCGCCTGCTTGATTGTCTTGGCACATTCCATACAACATGTAATCTGTGCCTATATTGTTGGGGTCAGCCCCAAATTCTGGCAACGCACTTACGAAGCTAAAAATTTGATTGTTATCTGGAAACGAATCAATAGTTATGTTTGCCTTATTGTAATTATTAAATTCATAATACAATTGTTGACAAACATATGCATAATTATCATTGATCTGTTTAACAATCACTGGAATATTTCCAGTTTTGTCCGACACCAATTTATTTAGCAAAGTATAGTATTCTGCCTTTTTGGAAGTTAACAAATCTTTCCAATAATTCACATTTCTATTGGCCTCAGCTTCTTCAGCTGCGCTCAGTGAGAATTTTCCATCTGCTCTACTGATTTCGGTGAGAACGCTTCTTATTTGTGGCCCATAGGAGGTTGCAAATAGTTGCTCCATGCCATTGTTGACTAAACTCATGGGGTCGTTCAAATAACCCGAGGCTGCTCCGATGACGTTGATCAATGAAATAGGTGAGTTTGAGGATGTCTGTGGTAGATAAGTTCTCAATGCAGCTATCAGACCAGGTGTTAACATATTTGTTGAACTTGCCAGTCCTTCTACTCGTGTACCCACATCGCTTTGAACACTGTCAATTAGTGCAGCCAATTCTAATCCTGTGCTCAATGAGAAATTGGGAGCTTTTTCAAACAAATCTAAACCCATGTCCGCAAAAGTGGAAAACTCACTGTCATTGCTTAACCCGCTGGCTCGTTCAATACTGATATAATCCAGTGGGTTTAACATATTTGGAATCGTGCTACCCATAACGGATTGTATAGTGACTAAATCTGCCGGATTAGTTATGGCCTGTAATGTCTGTGTAATAATGGCAGTATAAGTTGTATTGTAAATGTCTGAAAAATTTACTCCAGCTTGCTCCAGGGTATTGGATAAACCACCCACTGCACCAAGGCCTGCATCTAACATAACTTTAGCCACTGAGTTTGATGTTCCAAATTTTCCATCAGGTATACAGGTAACCATACGACCTAGATTTTTAATGGCCTGTGTTAGAGCCTTACCCGTCTTGTACTTTCCCATGTTTTGGGAAATTAGACTGGAATAATTAGAAGCACCATAATAGGGAAAGTTTGTGGTTTCCGCTGCTTGTAATGCAGCCAAATAATCATTGACGGTATATACCCAACCCTGTGCTTGATAAAATACATTAATAAAATGAAAAGTATCCCAAACGTTGCTACCAGTTAGTCTTATTAATTGTAAATCCATGTAATAGTTAAAATTACCTGGCATTGTAGTATACTGAGCAGGCATAACTCCTGTCAGCGCCGGCATAGCACTGTCGGCACCGAAAGTCATAGCTCTGGGATCTTGCCAATATTCTCGAAAATATCCAGTTAAATAGGGAATAAATTTAGGTGAACTGCCATCTGGCCAAGTTGTAATTGTTACGGTAGCGCCATCTTCATTGACAACAGTTCTGACAGTGGGTGTAAGTGGTAATCCTGTAACAGAGTCCACTGCCAATCTTGCACCAGTATTTAATTGCATGGCCACTAAATTGCCTTGTGCACTTAGACTGCCAGAATAGACTCCACTGATAGAACTAGCTGTGGGTAAATATTCACTACCATCTAGGTACTCTCCCCAACCACCACCATTAAAGGTAGCAGGAAAACAACCTGATACCGCTCCAGACAATGCAGCTGCCAGAGTACAGCTTGTCGCTTCTCCCGAACCCTGGCCTGACCCTGGATCACCCGAACCACCGGCTGCACCCCCACTACCCTCGGCGCCACCGCCACTTCCATCAGGAAATCGTAAATGATAACCCAGTGACTTTCTTTTAACTTCTAATAAGTTCATTAGTACTCAATCTATCAAATCGTGTTAACACCAAGTGCCACCAGTGTCTCCAGTATCAGGAGTAGATAATCCTGCAGGACTTAAACCTGTATCGGGGCTGACATAATCGCCGCCTCTGCCATCAAAACCCCCAGCACCATCAGATACAGATCCGGCAATGACTACCTTTTTACCATAATAAGCAAATGTCCCACTGGCTACATCAGCACGTTTCCCAATGTATACTTCTTCATAACGATTTTCTTCTGGGCCGCAATCTTGAGCTCTGCGAAATAAAAAAATGTCATCGCCGCGACTGACATAACTGACCCCGGTGACATTTCTAATTATATCTGGTTGTTTTGCTATTCCAGTTCTAGGGTCATAATCCAAGGGATTTAACCATCCACTGTCGTTAAAGGTCCGCATTGTCAATAAGAAATCCTGATTTATAAACAATGGTGGTGTTGACCCACTTGCTAAAAATGTTGCCGCTGCTAATTGCAAAGGTGATAGTTTTACTTGACTTGCACCAGGTGTTAAATTAGCGTAAATATTTGGAACTGAACTCATAGGTATCCTTAACTTAATAATCCGGTGAACAAGCCCGAAGAACGGTTTCCAATTATGACATCAGCACTGGCTGTTCGAACTTCGTGCCCACATAACCCACGACCACTTTTGGTTATAGGGGGAACTCCATTTACTAAAATCCCACTGGGAGTGTCAAATGTTGGGCCACCGCAGTGGGTGGGAGGACAGTGGTATGCTCCACAACAAGGATGTGGGGAATATTGGCAATTCATTAATGCTATAGGTCTACCATTGACAAATACATTAGGGCTAACCGGAGCCATTAATGTGCCCCCGGGACCTAATATATCACCTAGTCTAGCAATGCCGCCTGCCATTTATTTCCTTAAATTATTATAGGTCCCTTAGACAAGGTCTTTATACCTGTGGTCGTTTGCAAGTAATGACCTTGAAGAGCGTCGATAGTTACTGAATGCATCATTACATGCTCATATCTTAGCTCTATGTCTTTATTTATATCTGCAGAAAACAGGCTTTGCATTAAGCCCAGCCCTTGTTGACTTGGTACTACTGTACATGGCCGGTTTAAAACCCACCCATGTGGTGTGGTTTCCACTATTTTTGCTACTATTTCGTCCCCATTTACTAGTTTAAATGCAACAATTTCTCCTGTTTTATATTGGCTATTAACTTTCAGCTTCAGCATTGACGTTTTCCTTTAATTGATTTAAATATGTTTTTAGTTCTGTAAACCCACCTATATGCGAGTCATCAATAAAAATTTGTGGAACTGATCTCGCAGTGGGAACAGCTTCTAATAATTCTTCTTTAGTGTAACCGTCTCCGATTTTCTTTTCTTCAAACGGTATTCCTTTGCTTTGCAACAAAGCCTTGGCTTGATCACAATAGGGACAATTGGGTTTACTCCATATAATAGCAGTATTCATTTTTTCTCCTGTTTATAAGTTTGGTAATTCATCATAATCTAGTTTATCGGATAACACTCCGATAACATAGTTTGTACTTTCAGTTTCTTGTAATGCTGATTGCTTGTTTGAAATGTTTGTATGTTTCGTAAACCACGGAATGGGAGTGGTTTTAGGTGACAACGACTGATAACGAATACCTATTTCCTTTAATGCAGATACGGCTGTGAAATCTACAAACTCTTTAAGAACAGCCGCATTTAATCCAATCACTGGACCTTTCTTAAACAAATAGTCGGCCCAAGCCTTTTCTTCACGAATCACATCCATGTATAATGCGTATACTTCGGCTTCGCATTCTTGCTTAATTTCAGCAAATCTACTATCTTCCTTGATTACTTGATTGATGATATATGCAGTCCACTCTTTGTGTAACAATTCATCTTGTAAAATTAAGCTAATGATATTACCATTACCGATGAAAATCTTATTCTCTACCATGGCTAAACTTGTAGCAAAACTCACCATGAATCTAAATGCTTCAAGTGCATAGCTTGCATGTAGTGCTAACCAAATAGCTTTGATATGCTCTTTTTCATTTACTAACATTTCCGCAATTTCTTTTTGACAGTTTAGTTTATGCAAATAATCATAATGCTGACCTACACTACTGGCCATATCAACAATTTCTTTGGTATCATGTATTGTGTTGAATACATCCTTGGGAACATTATAGATATTACGAATAATATGACTATAGCTCTTACTGTGAATATTTGATTCAAAAAATCCCCAGTTAAACATCAATGCTTCTACTTCGGGCAATGAGCATACTGGTGTAAAGACTTGTGTGGGACCTCGGCCCTGTAAACTATCTAATGCAGTTTGTCTCAAAACGTTACTGGTAAAGATATGTCTTACTGCATCACTGGCATTTTTAAAATCCCCCGAGTCTTTAGTCAAACTAATTTCTTCGGGTTGCCAAAAATAACCACGTGCAGTTGCTTCAAAGTCTGCAATCTTTTTGTACTTAACTTCCTCAAACCGTTGTACAGTTACTGGGCCTTGTGGGTCTAGAAACATCTTACGACTTAAATAATCTGTTTTTGTTGTTAAATTGTATTGTTGTTTTGACATATTGATCTCAGAGTTTACACGTTATAATTTGCAGGCGGCACAATCTTCTTCATCATCGAATTCTATCGCATCAAGCATAGTCGGGGCTTCTTCTGCGGCAGCTTTTGCACCTAGCTTATCAATGAGACTATAATATATCGTCTTCAAACCCCAGTAGTGTGCCAACATTAAATTCTTAGCAATTAGTGTAACTGGTACTTTACGGTCTGCAAAGTGTTTAGGTGAATAAAAAGTATTTGTGGAAATAGATTGGTCAACATATGCTGCCAATACAGCAGCAGTTTTTAAGTAATCAACACAATCAGTTTGATCCCACATTAATTGATATTTGTTTTTCAACTTATGATATTCTGGTACTACTTGAGTGAATGATCCTGCTTTACTTTCTTTGACACTAACTAAACTCATGGGCAATTCAATACCATTGGTGCTGTTAATGACCACTGAGCTAGATTCAACTGGCGCTATGGCCATTTGTGTAGCATTACGAACACCATACTTTTTCATTTCTGCGCGTAAGTGTTCCCAGTCTAATTCTGGAGTAAAGTCTGTTAGATCGTTAACTCCGTTAGCACGTAATTCCCAAGGAAACACACCTTGTCCATATCGTGTACGATCACTATTTAAACACTTGCCACGTTCTTTTGCTAATTCAACACTAGACTCAGTTAGATA
>Ga0214923_10003316_pt1 | contig 20249 bp, 25 predicted proteins | sample LL1510_MetaG_FD_177993 | JGI IMG/M metagenome (GOLD analysis project Ga0214923, IMG submission 177993) | Freshwater microbial communities from Lake Lanier, Atlanta, Georgia, United States - LL-1510 | ecosystem: Environmental > Aquatic > Freshwater > Lake | place: USA: Georgia | collected...
TCTATTTGATAAGAAAGAACTAATATTAAATTCAAATGAATATGAATGATTTGTAATTTTTACAAAATTGTCTTGTAGTATTATTGTATATTTCTTATCTTCTGTTTGTAAATAATAACGCCCAGATGGAGTCATCAAATAATGAGTAGATGGGTCTGAAAGTAAGCGAGCTATTACTTTTTGGGTGAGATGCTCTCTTTCAGTTAAATCTAATGGTTTCTTAGTTCTTTTAACAAACCAAACTTTAAATTTTTTAAATTTGTATTTTATGTTCATAACTTTTATTTGTTTAAATATACGAATAATTTTTTAAATATCCAACCCAAATAAAGTATTCTTTTTGGGACGTCCTCTTTTACGTTTTATTTGGGGTTCGTTAGGTTTAGGCTTAACTTTTTGGGATTTAGATTTTCGAGCTCGTGTTATTTTGCGACTTTCATAAGGAGATAAACCTCGAGATTTATACAAATATTCATAAAAATCAAGTATATCTTTATCCCAATTAGATAATAATTCACGTATTTCGCATTTAGTAGTGTTAAAAGCAAGTATAAACGCTTCAACAAGTTCTTCTAAACGTTTGGATTCTTCTTTATCAAAATCATCCATAAGTTTTTTATATCTAATAAAATCTAAATTAGTTTTATCGTATTGTTCTTTATATGTGTCTTTTTTTAAATTAAGTTTTTCTTTAGCATTTATAACTACTAATTGTGCTTGCCAAAAAAATGATGGATAATCAAAATCTCCATTTTTGATACGATCAATAAGGGGTGCTCGTTTACCTAATGGTGTAGTTTTTTCGGTATGGGTTCTCCACCACATAAACTTATTATAATTTATCTTTTGATATTTAGATAAATGTTGTTCAACAACAGATTTAGGATGAATAATAAATGAATCCAAATAACACAAATAATTCATATAACCTTGATTTACAATCAATATATGAACAAATATTTAAAAAGCCAAATTTAATTACAATTAACTCTAAATATTTTTAAATCTCCATTAGGTGCTATATTCTTAAAATAATAACATTCACTAATATTTAATTTTTTTGATTTAATTGTCTTATAAAAACCGCTTGGTATAGTAGCGCCACCAGCTACTTTTTTGAGTGGTGGGTTAAAATCTATTCTAATATAAACTTCTATGTCATCTGCTTTTTTTCTTAAATTTCTTTCGTATTCTTCAAGTTCTTTCCATACTCCTCTGTTCAAAGATTGGTGTTGAAGAGCTGAGTTTAGGTAAGTAAATGTTTGTTTAAGTAGAACAGCATCGCACCCAAAAGCGGCAGCAGGAGCCATATGTCCTTTATCCCATTCATTTGCTATATAATCTTCATTGTCTGAAGTATGTACTGTTTTCTCTTTGTAGAATTCTAATCCTTTACGGGGTATGTTATTTTCGGCACAAGTAACTCTATATTTAACCCATTTTGGTTGTTCTAATACTTCAGAATATACTAATGTGAAAACTTTATTTTCAATGTAAACGCTATCTCGTTTTTGAGCAAATAAAGATAATGGTAAAAATAATAATAGTATTAGTTTTCTCAATGTTATTATTTAAGCAATGCGTAGTATTCTTTAAAGTGCTTTAATCTATCTGGGAGGCCAATTGTTCCACCATTAACACATTTTGTTACTGCTGTTACTGAAGCATCACTTGCATCTTTACAATGTGGCAAACATCTTTGGAAAAACCAAGCAGCTGATAATAGTGGATATTTGGTTGCTACTAAATCAGGATTACCAACAATATCTTCATTGATTGCTTTACCAAACTCAGTATAATTGTTTTTTCCGGTCAATTGAATATACCCTCTACCTCTAAATTTGTATCCATCTCCACTCGCCTCATCACCATTACCCATTCTACTTCCATAAACTAAATTAGCGATTTTTTCAGGCTTTCTTTCATATTGAAGTGCTTTTGCTTCTGTTGGGAAATACTTTTTAAATATACCCAATAAACCCTTTGCACCATAGTTTAAGTTTTCTTGTACTAATTTGAACCCACCACTTTCATGACCACACTGTGATAAAAAGTGTGCTACTTCAATTGGAGTATCAATTTTAAATCTTGCAATAGTTGGTAGTTCAGCAAGAACTTTATCCGGAACATGTCCTTTTAGTTTGTTAAAATCCATAATTATTTCTTTTTAGAGGTTTTTTTAGGTTTTTCTTCAATTGGAGTTTCTTCTGTTACTTTAGTATCTGTTTCAGCAGGTGTTTCTTCTTTTTCAACTTCTTCTTTTAAATCATCAAATTGTTTATCTAATTTGGAAACTTCACCCTTTGCTGTTTCTAATACATCTGCTACTTTTTCATCTAATTTTGTATTCGCAAACAAATATTTAAGTATTGCTTTAAAAATTTCTTTCATGGTTTTTTATTTTATTATAAATATGTAAAAATATTAAAACATAAACAAAATAAACAAAATACCCCAAGTAGTTAAAGCAATTTTATTTATTTTTTGATTTGAAACGGTTTCCTTTGTAATTTCTCTTCTATATTGAGCAGATTCCGATGTAAGAATACTATCCAACATAATATTCATATTTATAGATTCTTTTAATAATGAATCTTGTTTTAGGATATGGTTAGTATATAATAAGTTTTTATTCAATAAGAATCCGGTTTTATTACCCAATGAATCTATTGTAAGTTTATTAATTCTAAAAATATTATTAATATCCTCTCCCTGCTTTTTTGTCATTACAACAACCGTATCACTACTCTCAATTCTCTGATAAGGGTACGATTGGCTCCAACTTAAAAGGGGAAGCAGGAATATCATCACGCTTAATAATAGCTTGTGTTTCATGTAATACTGTTGTTAATTGTTCTTTTTCTTCAATTAATTGTACTTTCTCTTCTTCTAAAGTTTTTATGCTATCTTTCATACTTGTTACTTCGGTAGCAGCAACTTCATCTATTTTTTTAACTAAATAATTTACTTTTTTCATTCTCTCCTGAGATTTTTTAAGTAATTCATCTAATTCTTTCTCTTTCGGGTCTATAGGTGTGGGGTTATCGGCTAATACAGCAGTTAACCCAATAATAGCGATTAATGCGCTAATGTAATATAAATTATTTATTTTCATTTCTTAAAATTTCTAACATTTCAACTTTTGATACCATATAACCCAAAGTGGAATCACTTTTACGAACATGTTCTGTAAGAACATCTACTTTTTGATTTAACCTAACTACTTCTTCATCGCATTTACCTACTTGTTCAGAGTAGTTCATTTTAATATCAATATAAAGATACCCTATTGCTACTATTACTATGAATAATAAGCCTTTTACTGGGTCTTTACTGAATTGTTCAAATGTGATTGGGGTTTTCATTACTCAGCGCCTCCTTCTTTTTTACCGAAAATTTTATCAGCAGAAGCCAAACCTAAAGAACCAAATGAAAGTGCAGCAACCGCATTAATTAAAGCATCTGCGGGAGCAACACTAACATCTGTGAATTGATTGTGGTACATTGTAAAACACAACATTAAACCAGATACAATACCAACAAATTGTTTTGATGAGAATTTTCCTTTATCGTCTTGGAAAATTTGAGTAAAAAATTTTTTCATAATTTTAGTTTTTAAGTGAAACAATAAGTAACCATTAAAAACCATTCCTAGCAACACAATTCATCAATACATATCATAAAAGATAAAAAAAAGCTTGGTTTCCCAAGCTTTCTTTTTTATAAATCTAAATTATGATTAATATCTCCTTTTAAATTTAGACCACCCGGGTTTTTGTGAAATAGGAAAATCTCCGGCCCCAGCACGTTTAAACTCTCCAGGTCTTCTTCCTCCACCTCCTAAACCAAAGTATGGATTTGAATCATATGGTGGCCTATTTGTAATAGAAGGGCGATTATTTGGGTTTTGATATCCTTTTACTACACTTAAAAATTTATTATATGGGATAAGCTTGTATAGTTCCCTCTCAATTTCCCTATACTTAATATATGGATCATTGTCTTCTGGAATATTCTCTAACCATGACTCTGGATTACTAGTAAGGTATGATATAAGTTCTCTTGCGGGAGTGCCTGTGTATTCTTTTGCTAATTTTTCTGGGTTGGATTCAAAAAAGGCATCTATTGCATTATTAAGAGCATCAGATACACTGGGCCATTTATTTTCGTTTAGTACTCCTCTAATCTCTTCCTTAATTAATTGTCTTAATTGTGATAATTTCATAGGTTTAAGTGTTTATATTTTATTATACATATGCAAAAAAAAATCAAAATTGCTTAGCTCTCGCACGAGACACAATCTGAGAATCTTTGAAGATTATCACCTCGTAATACACTTTCTGTGCGTAGATAATACAAGGTTTTAATACCAAGTTTCCAAGCTTCTTTATGAACCATGCTAATGTCTTTGGGTGAATCGTTAGGGTCAAAACATAAATTTAACGATATAGCTTGGTCAACATATTCTTGTCTAATAGCATTTTGTTTTACTATTTCAAGTTGATTAACTTCTTTAAATGTTAAAAATATTTCTTTTTCTTCAGGCGACAATATATAATCTGGGAGTCCTAAAATTGAGCCTTGATCTTTGAGTATTTGTTCCCATACACTATCTATATTGTAACCTTTTTTCTCTAATAGGTTTTCAAGAATTTTATTGCGTTTGATAAATACTCCTTTTGCTGTTTTAAGATTATATACGTTAGCGGGAATAGGTTCAATTGAGGGAGACACACCACCCGAAATATGAGCATTTGAAATTGTAGGGGCTATTGCTAAGTGGTGTGTATGTCTTAAACCTGTTCCTTTACACCATTCAGGTTCACCATAAGCTTTAGCTTGGTCACGAGATGCTTTTAAAGCTTCGTCTTGTATAAATTTAAATATAATCCTAGTTAAAGAGCTGGCTTGGATACCCACAAATGGCAATTCTTTTGATTGAAGCAAAGTATGCCATCCCAAAACACCAATTCCAATTGCTCTACCTTTGGCGGCAGAACGGATTGTGTTTTCCATAAATCTCATATTTTTGCCTCTATCGATAAATTCTTGTAGTACACCTTCTAAAAACCAACAAGTTAATTCGGGCAATGTCATTCCGTTTTCAAACTTATAGTCTTTCCATTCATCCCATCTTGCTAAATTAAGAGATGATAAACAACAAATAAATGAGTGGAGTTCGTCGCTATAGAGCGCGATTTCTGAACAAATATTTGTAAATTCTACTTTTAAATTATTATTTTTGTATGCTTGTGGGTTAGCATTATTAATATTATCCTCAAACATAATATATGGCTCACCGGTTTCTAATCGCGATTTTAAAATTTCACCCCACAATCGCAATGCCTTTGCTTCTCGGTTTTCAACGCGTTTCATAAAGCTATCATCAATAACAACACATTGGTGTAGATTTAAGCATTGTCTATTTACATCACCTTTTGGACGACGAATACTTAAAAATTCTTCAATATCTGGGTGGTTAATAGATAGGTTAACCGAAGCAGCACCTCTGCGAACTGAACCTTGATTGGTTGCTAAAATTGTTGAATCGTATATTTTAGCCCAAGGCACAACACCTTCGCTTACACCGTTGTCTTTAATAGGTTTACCTCTTCCTCTGATACGAGACATTCCTATACCTACTCCACCACCTTGTGAAGTTAAGCGCATTAGTTCTGAATTAGCATCGGCTATGCCTTCAATAGAATCTCCTACATTAATACCAAAGCACGAGATTGGCATTCCACGTTCTGTTCCCAGATTAGATAATACAGGTGATGCTAAACATAACCAGTTTTTAACTATTGCTTCGTAGAAGTATGGTTGTAAGTCTTTACGTTTTAGTCTGCGGGCGGCTGCTTTGCTAACTCGTCTGAAAGCATCAAATACATTTTCATCAGGTAGTAAATAGCCTTTTGAAATCATACTGATTGCTATATCATCCATGTAGTTAGGATAATCTTTGTTTTTAACCCAATTTGTTGTGTCTACTTGTATACTCATAAATAAAGTTGGTTTATTTTATATAAAACTTTAATAGCTGAAGGGGGGATGTTTTGTTCTGTAAATGCTCCGTCTCCCATAAAAAAATTAGGATCGTCGTAAAATTTGTGATTGGGAATTTTGGATAAATCTATTTCTAATATATACATTGATTCTATACTATCTTTATTAGAACTTGCTTTCCACAAAGCTTGAGCTAATTCTTCTAATTCATCTAATTCTACATTAGAAACCAAATAAATCCTTTCAGGATGGTTTGATAATTTGCTTTTTGTTTTTGGAGTTAAACCATATTTTAATATTTTTGGTAAATTAATATTTGAGGTAATATGGAATGCTGTAGGGTTTTTTCTTATAAATTCATCTTCTTTACCATATTTAGCTTCATATTTTATGTCTACATTTTTTTTACCTATAAATTTTTCCAAATTGCTTGAATACTTGCCAGCATCTTTAGTATAACCTCCTATAAAAGACGGGTACCACCCATAAGTTTCCATAAATTTATTTACTCTATTTAAGATATCCTTATCTAAAATATCAAATTCTATGTCAATAGTAGAATTATTAGCTTCAGATACTTTTATTTTAGGCCCAATTTGTTTTTGCAATTGAGTAATAGTTGTTGTTGAGTCAATTGTTTTTAAAAATTCATTTATTGGTTGAATTTTTTTATACAATTCCCAAGCGTGAGTATCACTCCATTTTTGAAGAAATGGATATTGTTTTTTTATCTCCTGTATACTCATAAATTTTTTTTATTTTTATCAATTCAATTAAGTCTTCTAAAGTTAATATGTTTTCAACTTCTTCGTCTTTTATTTCAATATTGTATTTAGATTCAATAAGTTGAAGGATTTCAATTTTATATATTATTTTTTCGTCCATACCTGTAAATTTATAAATCACTCCAATCTGCTGTTGATTTAGCATAATTTGTTGGACGCTGAGCAAAAAAATCTTGGTGTGATTTTCCTGAGGTTAAATGCCCAAACCATTCAATTTGTTTTAATAAATTAGGGTCAATATCGTTATAAATTGCTTTATATCCAAGTTCAACCATTTTTTCATTTGCTCTTGCTTTAATATAGTTTTTGAGTTGTTCCTTGGTTAAACCTTCAATATTACCCATCTCAAATGCTTTATCAATAAAATCAAATTCTAATTGAACTGATAAGTGACAAGCTTCAATAACTTTATCTCTCATACTGTTGGTATCTAAATGTGGTTGTTCTTGGAGCAAGGTCCTAAATAACCAACATCCGGCTTGTGAATGTAATGATTCGTCTCTTACACTCCACTCTACAATCTGTGCTGTGCCTTTCATTAGATTGCGAAGTTGAAACGACATTAATACAGCAAATGAACTAAATAAGTTTACACCTTCTGTAAAGGCTGAGAAGATGGCTAAGGATAATGCTTTTTCTTCTAATGATTCACCGGGTACTTCAATCAGTCTTTCGATTTTAGCTTTTGATGCTTCGTCTTCTAAGAATGCTTGAAAGTTATCTAAACCAAGTTCTTCATTCAATCGGGCATAAGCTTCAGCGTGTATGCACTCCATTGATGCAAAAGTAATTGCCATTTCTTGTATTTCGGGAAGATGAAAACCCCGGGCAACTCTTTCTACCCAATAGTCGTTTCCAACATGTACTTCAGTTTGGGCAAATGATTTTAAAATATTACCTATAAGGTTCTTTTCAGATTCGGTTAATTTAAGTTTCCAATCGTTTAAATCAGACGCTAAAGGTATCTCATCAGAAAGCCAATGAGCTCTTTGTTGTTTTTTTGTAAATTCTTGGGCGGTTTGATACCAATATGGTTTATAATAGGCTCTAGTTGATAATAAATTTTTATTTTCCATTTTTTATTTTTTATTTTTTAAATACTCATATATACTCCAAACGCTTTTCCATATTTTTTTATTATAAGCATATTTTATATCATACTTATTTACTCTTTTAATCCATTTAGATATATGTTCGACAGTATACCCTTTGTCTAAAAATTCAATTATCTTTATTTTTATTCTAAAAGAAACCCCATTCTCTTTTGATGGAAACCCAGGATAAGGATAATTAAAATATTGATGCCACAAATGGTTCCATGTTATTCCATATCTTAGATTAGTTATTGTTCCTGATTGGATAGGTAGGTCTAGTTTTTTGATTATTTCATTATTACTATAATATTTTTTTATTAAACTATAAATTTTTATTACTTGAGGTTCTGTTAAAATAGCACTTCTATGGTTTTCCCCTACAGGAAGATTTAAATTAGGATGATTTATTCTAGATAATCTAATTTTTTGTTTGGTTTCTTCACTTAGAGCCCCCTTTCCAGTTCCTAATTTTAAATTTAATCCGTTTTCACCTAGTACCTCATTTTGCATACCCCAATATATTTCTTTTTCATTTAATTGTTCTAAGGTACATTCTTCAAGAATTTCAAATTTGTGATTTTCAGGGCCATATTTTTTAAGTGAATTATATATTTTGTGTTGCTTCCAACATTTAAGCTTTTTGTAGTCTTTTTCTCTTTTTTTAAGATCTACAGATTGACCAATATATATTTTTCCTATGGGTGATGTAATTTTATAAATTCCTATATTCATATTATTATTTTTATCATAAATATGTAAAAATTTGAAAATATACATGTATTTGCTCAAATTTTTGGGGTTATAAAATATGTGCCTTCTGCTTCAAATTCACCTTTATCTAAATCATATTTATCTTTTCCTAATTTAGAATACATGTTATAAAAATAACTATATCTATCGTCTGCTAACCCATCCCCATCATATGGTTGAAATATAATACCCATAATTTCTCCAGAGTCAAATAAGGGTTTTATTTTTGATTCTAATACTTTTCTTAAAAATAAAGCTTTTTGCAATTTATAAGGGTCTTTATCATCCCATTTATATCTTTCTTCATCAGTAGAAGCATTTAAATTTCCAAACTTTAATTCATGATATTCTTCTATTGCTTTACTTTTTAATAATCTAATTTCAAATGGTGGGCTGTTTTTATCCCCTTTAAATTCTTTAGGTCTAAAAAAATAATTATCTCCTTGCTCTAAAGTTTTTATACCCCATTGAGTAATTTCATTTAAAATATATTGTTTGGTGGCTTCTCTGCGTTCGGTTAAATTAGAATAATGTTTCTCTAACTTTTGGTAGGTTTCTATTGCTATTATATTTAATGCTCTCATATTCGTGGTTCAGTTATTATTATACACTTAGATTAAAAAATTTACTTGCTAATTGCTTTCTATCTAATTCATCAAAATTTGTATTACGAACGGGAGCAGTAGATTGGGTTTCTGATTCTTCATCGTGTAAATCACCTGTGATGTCGAAATGTCCAGTTGATGTATCTATTTTAGCTCCAAAAGTCATTCCGTCTATTCCGTATCTATTTTTCATAATGTGAAATCTACCTGTTCCGTTAACTTTATCTTGACGTTTACGAGAAAGTGATATAGCTACATCAGTAATCATAATTTTATCATATGATCCTGCGGCTTTATCACCTTCAATTATATCGTCTTTCGCACCTGCACGATTAACTTGTGAGACTGACCATATAGGTAGGTTTAGTTCACGTGCTAATCCTTTAGTACTAACATAAATATCATCTATTTCATCTTTGCGTTCGCGGTTTGTTCTTTTAGAGCGAAGAAGATCTACATAATCAATAATAATTAAATCTGGTTTAAATTCTTGGTCTATACATTTTTTAATATGCGATTCAATGGTAGAAATGGACGCTTTACCCGGTGAATACTCCCTTATAATCAATTGTCCTTTCAAATTCGATACAGCCTGTTCAACTTGAGAACGATGCGGTGATTCCGCTATACGATCAACAGGAATTTGTGTAAAAAAAGCATCATACCTTCTACCAACATAATCTTCACCTAATTCTAAAGTATAATGTATTACATTATATCCTACACTTACAGCATATCCCCCTAACGCAATTAGAGTCCAAGATTTACCACCACCCGGATTACCAAATATCAATCCAAAGTCTCCGTTGCCAATTCCTCCTTGTAAAATATCATTAAATACACCCCATGGAGTAGGTACTATTACTCTGTGGTCGTCTCTGTAACGAGATTCAACATCTTTATTATATTCATGCCCTATATTTTTATCTTGGCCTGATTTTAAGGCATTATCAATTAATGAGCGTATAGCATCATAATCCCCTAGATTAAGAAAATCAACACTTGTAAGTAATGCTTTTTTAAGTTGCTGATTTTTACAGAAGTTTGAAAATTCCTCTTCAACATATGCTAAATCTTCATCAGAAGATTTGTATGCTTCACGAAGTTGTTCTTTAATTGAAATTTGTAATACTTCATTATCAATTTTTTTCAATTCTACTTTCAACACTTCCATTGAAGGAGTTGTATGGAATTTATCAAAATATTTTAATATTTCTTTAATAATCCATTTTAGAGATTGAGAATCAAAATAATCATCACTTAATACATCGTGAATATTAAGTAAAAATTCTTTATGGGTAAGTAAAGCAGATATTACTTTTATTTGAAAACCCATACCATATTGAGATAAACTATTTAATGTCATAACTATTTATTTTTAATGTTCTAATTTAATTAGTTTTATTTATATTTCCAAATATATCCACCTGATGATTTTGTTTTCCCTCTAAGACAAGAACCAATACAATTACTACTAAGGTTATAATATCTTTCAGCTTCTCTAGCACTATTCCATTCTTTAATAAATTCTCCATTTTTATTATATTGAAGTATAAGTTTATTATTTATTAATCTATTTTTTAAATTTGGATTATCTTTATTAAAACCTTTTGGTTTTGGTTTACCTTTTAAACTTTTACTTATTTTATCCCCCCAAGTAATTTTTCTTCCTTTATTAGAGGGTTTAGAAATTCCTTTTACTTTATTTATAAATTCTAATTTAATTTTTTCATATATTCTACTTGACATGACGTACGGAGATAAAGATTTTTGTCGATTTTTTCCAACAACCATTAACCATAAAGCATACCATAATTTATTGTTATTTGGGTATATTTCACAAAGCAATCTATGACATAAAAAATGTTCTCGAGCAGTTAATTCTACAAGATTATTTTTATTATTATCTCCTCCTAAACATTTAGGAATAATATGGTGTTTTTCTCTATAACCTTCTAATACTCGGTTTTTTGCTCTTTCAATAATTTGACTATAAATATTTTGATAATTCATACTATAATAAATATATGCTTGATTATCAAAAATACTAATCATTTTTGTAAGGTAAAATAATACTATTAACTTCTATTTTATTTAAATGTAATAATTAACTTTGTAAAAGCCAAATATAATTACATATTATTTATAACTTGCTAATTGTGTAAAACTATTTTTTAACCAAAAATCTACATTTCTAATCAAATGCCCGAGTCCATCTTCATTATATAATTCTAAAAATTCTTGGGGATGAAACTGAGGTATGGGGCTCTCAATAGCATTTTGAATATTAATTTTGTCATTTTCATCTAATAAAGGATTAGATAGATCCATGAGTTTATAATTCTGTTCTAATCTATTTTTTTCTAAAACTACTCGAGCATATACATCGTGTGTTTTGTATTTTGATTCTGCTATACTAAATATGTCCTCTAATGTAAGTATGCGAGTTGCTAATTCAGGGAATTTTTTTAATAACCCCTTCTCACCTAATCCTTTTACTCCAATAATCCTATCAGAAGCATCACCTAATAATACTTTACGTAAAATAAAATTTTCAGGTAATAATCCATATTTTTCTTTTACTTGATTATATGAAAATACCTCTTTTTCTGTAGGGCGAAATATATTGACTTTTTGAGTAGCAAGCTGTAAAAAATCCTTATCTGAAGATACTATGGTAATAGACGTATTATATTTATTAGGCATATAACCTGCCATATATGCTATAACATCGTCGGCTTCTGCTTTGTGTATAGATAATAATTTAACCGGCAAACATTGTAAATAATGTATTAATCTTGATATTTGCCCAATTTTGGCATTATTTTCATCATCAACATCATCAAACACCTCCCAATGTGTAATTCGTGTTAAATTTCTACCAGATTTGTATTCGGGGAGCAGGTTTCTTCTGTTTGTAGAAGCACCTGCTCCGTCGAATACAACATACACGGAAGATGGTCTAATTGTGTCAATTAAATATCCTAAAGAGCGTATAAAACCCCCCATCCCCCCTATATGCACACCATCTGGGTTGGTGAATCGCATGGTAGTAAAGTTTCTAAAGAATAAGTTTAAAGCATCAATTAATAAGACATGATTGTGTTTATCATAAGATACATCATCCTTATCCTCAATTACATTATTAAGGAGGTTTAAAAGCTCTTTATTCATATTTAATCTGGTTCTTGGGAAAATATGTTGGTTGTTTCAAATGTATCTTCTTCTTCAAAGATATCAAAATCTATTCCACCAAGTATTGCGCTCCATTCTTTAGCATGAGCATCCTTATAGGATTTAATTTCTTTATCAGAATCATTAATAAACCCATGAGGTGTTACTACAATTTTTCCCCTTGACTGCACACCATTTATATGGTTTTTATCAATTTGAACATTAGTGCGCTTAGCAAACTCAACTTGTTTACCATCTTTAATGGCTTTAATTTTTGATGTGCCAGCATTTGCTACATTACCAAATGTAATAACAAATGTAGCATCAAACCACATTGCGAACCCACCTTTATTCATAAGTTTAGGCTGTCCCATAGGAACTTCAGCTTTAGCTGTCCAAACTTTATTAACACATACCAATGTATTAGTATAAGGTGAAGATTCTTTGCGAGATAATGTAATTTTTTGATTTACATTATTGCCAAATTGAGTTGACATAGCACCTGCATTCCATTCATTATTGTTTTTATTGGATTTAACTGATAGTTCACATGGCACAGAACCTATTGAGTCCCATAAAAATAATAAGTCATATGGAAGATTTCCTTTCTTTTGTTCGTCAAGTAAATCTAATATAAATGCGGCTACATCTTCTATTGTATGAAGGTTTTCACGATCAACATATAAAAATTGACCCTCATAATCTAATAACTCGCCTGTTTCTTCATCAACAACACGTTTAACTTCCAACCCCATTTGAGTAGCATGCTCCCAATTCCATTTCATTTCAGTAACGATGAAAACAGGTAATACTCCCATTTTTTGAGCAGACACAGCTGCTTCAATCATCGCAGTAGTCTTACCAGTATCCGAGTGACCACGTAGTAAAACTATGTGGCCCATCGGAATACCGGGTACTGATGTTGTTTCTTGAAAAGCATGGCTCAAAGGAATCCATTTTTGATCTTTAAACTTAACACTTGAATTAAGTAATTTTTTAGATTTAAATTTATTTAAATCAAATCCTGCTCTAAGTTCAGCAGATACTGCTGCATTAAGCGATTCACTTTTTTTACGAGCCATAACTATTTTTTAATTTAAAATGGGAGATCGTTAGAATCGTGCTCTGTTTCTTCTTCAAACAAGCTATCAAATTTTTCTGCTTTGTTTACTTTAACAGGAGCACTTTTTGTAGCATAATTTGTAGCTGGCTTCTCAGGAGCAGGAACTGCTGCTTCTTCATCTTCCTCAGGGGTTAACCAAGATTGAAGTGCTTGTTTCATTTCATCAAATGAATATTTTTTAAACGACTCGATCGGGTTAGGCTGATTTTCCAAAACATTTTTAACATATGATTTTTCTTCAGAAATCGGTGTTTCTTTAGTACGAGGCATAATACTTGTTTTGTTGTATGGAGTACCTGTAACTTCAGGACCAACAGTTGTTAATATAATGTCTCTACCTGTTGCAACATCAGTAAAATCACCTACGTCTTCATTATCAGCCAAGTTCAAGAAATCCGTATATGTTTCTTTACCAAATTGCCACAAACGAACACCTTGATCTTCTTCACCACGGACAATTACCGGAGCAAAAATACGGACTTTTGGGTCCAATTTGCGGGCCAATCTCCAATTTTCCTTATCGCTTGTTTTACGAAGCTCTTTAGCAAACTCAGCGATTGGATCTCTTTCTCCCCAATTTGTGGGCGACAACATTGTATTATTACCAATACCATAGTAAAAATACAATTCGGTAAACGGATTTTTCTTATTATACTTGTTAGGTACAATACGAATGGTCTGTTTACCAACAGAGGGTTTCCAAAAAACCTTCTTTTTCTCATCTGATTTCTCAGCAGATTTCGATTGCATTTCTTGCAATCGGCGTTTCATTTCGTTTAAATCCATAACTTTAAAAATTTATTTGGTTTATAATTAAATGTAATAACTAATTTTTGGAAAGCCAAATTAAAGCTCAATAATCCTAAAAATCTTTGTGTTCAATTGTTTGAACTGTCCTTCCTGAGTAAGTAGAATGCAATTTTTATAATGTTGCCATTCTACTCTGTAACTTGTATCTACAATGCCCCCATTTAATGATTTTATAAGTTCATTTAATGCGTTTATAGTGTATAACGTATTAGTTGCTTTGTTTCGGTGAACAAGTATGGTGCCCGCCGGAATATGCGATATATTAACTTGATCTATATTATAAGTTAAAGCATATTCTCCCGTACTTTTAACATGCAATACAAATATTTTATTATATTTGATTGAGTACGAGTTAGTTATATCTGATATAAGTGCATCTAGATTTTCTTGATCTACAAATGTGCACAATAGTTTATTATCCAAGTCTATGATATTTAATGAGGTTTCTCCTCCATAAATATCATCATATTTGCGCAAAGTCGTAAGATTTTCCATAACTGATTTTAATATTTAATTTATATTTTTTAAAAATGTTTATAATGTCATCTAAAATGTTTTCATTCTCATCCCAATCTAATAAAAAAGCATCATAGGTATATAATACAACTTGGGTATTTTTTCCTCTTAATAACCTAATTATCTCTTCCAATATACGAACATTATTTGCGGTCTCCAACCCTTGTAGTATATAGTTGAAAAGCTTTTGTGGGTTCATATTATCTAATTTATCCTTTTTAAGGCAATGACCCGAAATTGGCACGATAACTTGACCTAAGTTATTGAATTCTTCCCATTTATCGTTTATAAACGATCCAATTTTTTTAAAAAACTCCAAATTTTTGTATGTTTCAAATACGCCACCATACATTTGCTGAAATGTGATTGTTTTAGCTTCTTGATAGGATACGCCATACATTTTGGCAAATGAGTCGTGTACGTCATCGCTATCAAAAGTGAAATCAACCAAATAAGCAGCCAAAACAGGATGATATGCTGAAATGTCAATTTCTACAAATTTAGAGTTTTTAGGTATAAATGCTTTTCTTGCTCCATTGTTTTTTGGTATAGCTAAAAAATTAATGCCATTAAAAGTGTTACTTGGTCTGCTGGTAGTGGTATCCAAGTTATATTGTGTATATATCGTTTTATAGTGTATATTACGCGCGGCCTCATAATTTTCATGGAAGGCGTCGAATATGGATTGATCGATGTGTATCCCTTGAGATTCAACATAGTAAAAACATTTTATAGCTAAGTCCTTGAATTTATTAACTGGTGTAAAGTCTTTAATTCCATTATAAATATGAGTATATTTTTCATAGTGTTTAGATATTGGAATTAGACAATTGGGAGATGGATGTGATTTGTATAAGTTAAATACGGGAGAGTGTATATACGGAGGAGAGGGAGGGGTGTGGAGCTGCTGGGCATGCCTTAACACAAAATAGTGCAGCAATGTTTTTTTATCTGCTACATATATTTTATTTATAGAACTAAGGGCTCTAATGGCATCTTCTAAAGATAATGATAGTGATTCACTATGATTTATACATAATATGTATCCCTTAGTATCCTTGAGTGGCCTTATGTATATTAAGGATATTTGGTTAATTGCTGGGTGGACCGAATCGTTATGGGGAATTATTTCAACAAATGCCTCTTCATGCCTCTTGTAACAAAATTCGTTTAATTGGTCTTGTGTCTCAACTATATAAAACATACAGTTGAAATGTATGATGAAATTTTTAGGTTTCCAAGTAATATTTTAAGTAATCTTCTTTTAAATATAGATTAAGTTTGGGCAAATTAAACTGTTGTTGGGCTAATAATGTTATGTTGCGGTTAGTTTTAGCTACTTGTTGTTTATCTCCAGTTAAAGTCCACAATAAATCAAATGGAAAATATAATTGCCAAAGTATTTGGGGGTCTTTACTTATTAATTTATCAAATGTGTTTTTATTTATTTCAATGTATATAATTTCGTTTGTTTTTTTACAGAAGTATCTTCTAAATGTTCCTATTTGATAATCTTGTTGTGTGGGTAATGTTGGGATATATACTGGAATTTGGATGGGAGATAAATTTGGATTAATTATATTTATATAATTTAAACTGTCTTGAGTATAATTTACATAAGATAAAGGAGTTTCAACTCGAGGAGATGATTGGGCTAAAGTATCTAATATTAATTCTTGACTTGCGGGAGTGTTGGGTGTTTGTCCACTAAAATATTTGCCGTCTGATGTTTGATAGTAGTATCCTTTATATGGTTCTAAATTTAGAGCATAAACCAGTTCCCCTCCATTTGTGTATAGATTAGTTTTTATTTGGGATTTAGGATAGTAAGGCATTATTTAAATGTTCCGTTTTTTATCTTATTATATATATCCTTAGCGTATATCTTTCTTTGTTCTAAACTTTGGCCATTACTTATTTCATATTTTTCATCAAAAATAGTAGTTGCTCCATCTACTGTTATTGCGGTATTTTTTAAAGCATTTAATACTGCAGAGAAATTGCTTTTAAGTTCATCCATTATCCAGTTTAATTGAGAATTTAATGAGGTATAATCCTTGGGATATCTTTTTTTTAATCCATCTTGTCTTTCGAATCTCCATTGGGCTATACCATATGCTGTTCCATTATCCCCTAAAGCATTAGTGCTCAACCCAGATTCTACTAATAAATTTCCTACAATACCAGCAACACTGGTATCAGGAAATCCTTGAGATTTAAAGAAGGTTATAGCTGTTTGAATAGAGGTTTGATTGAAATTAGATGCGTTAGAAATTAAGTTTTTTGGTGTGCTTTGAGCTCTTTGTTGTTGCACTATTTTTCCTAATTTTGTTCCAAAAGGATTTGCAGGTATTGCGAAGGATTCAATATTAGTGATCCATTCATTATTTTGAATAGTATGAGTTATGCCTTTAATTATAAAATCTAAAGAAGTTGGATAATTTGAAGGTAAAAAATCAGTATCCATTTCAAATTTTTGATAAATTTTCATCCCAGACAATCCATCCATTGTTAGTGACATATTAAATGGTAAAAATCCCATGTTTGGAGAGGAAGCATCAGTTGATGAACTACCCTTAGAGGCAGAAGCCTGTCTGTATTCTATAAGTTGAGTTTGTAATGAAGAAAAATTATCAATAGATGTTGTGTCCCATTCTGGTTTATACACTTTTCCAAAATAGTAGCTGCTTAATTTTGTTATAAAGTTATTATACGCATCTAATGGTTCTTTATATTTTTGCTCAAGTGTAAGATTTTCTCTGTCTTTACTTCCGGGGGAATTAATATTTTCTTTTGTTCTATCTGTTAATCCAGCATTCATTCTTGATAGAGCAGTTGCGTCTGCACCTAGAACATATCCTTGTGCTGTTGATCCTATGGTAATTAAAGTAGAAAAATTATGAGGGATTTGGGTTGTGAAGTTTATATCTTTTAAAAATGTGCTTCCGGTGTTTGGGTATGATTTGTATGTTAAAAACTTGGCAGTTTCAACAGGAATATTAAGATTATTTAATAATATAGTTTTATCTCCTTTAGGTATAGAAGATTCATCTATAATTTTACAGATATTAGTATCAGGATCTATTCTTATATCTAATCGATTTACATGGCCTGTAACTTGGTTCCATCTAGTACATAAATTTCTTACTAGATCTAATATAGATACTTCTCCAGTATCAGCAGATATTAAATTGGCTATAGTGTTACTAATGTAATCCATATTAAAATATGCATTCATTATCTTTCCATAAGAAAAAGTTGTTCCTTTTTTAATTTCAAATTCTTCTGCGTCTTCACTAAAATTTAAAATAAGAGGATCAAAGTCAATACTTTTTCTAAAAGTACATACTCTAGGATCAGCACTTATTTGATATGCATCTAGGTAAATCAGGTTAGTTTCAGGATTAGTATCAAATCTAATTAATCTATTGTTAGTGTCATCATCAATATATGGGATTAAATTTTCTTCTATCCAATCTAAAAAGTAACCTAATCTAATATAGTATTGGATATTTTCAGTTTTAGAATATGTTTGCCCAAAGCTATTTATTTTATCTTCATTAGGAGATGTAGTAGAAGTATCTATCTTCATCCCATTTTGAAATGCAGGTATTAAGTCTATTCCTTTTTTTAGGTTAAAAAATAATCTATCTATTTCATTAGAAATTTTAGTAGGCTCAATAGTTTCTAAAGGTTTTAAAGGAATTTGTGTTTGAGTTTGTCTTATTCCTGGTGTTATTGATTGATTAATTTGTTCTGCATATGTTAATGTGTTCGCGGCTGATTGCAAAGGAACACCAGTGGTTTGTAATTTACCTTCACCGTCTCCTAACAAAATATTAGCTTTTAATGATTCAATTACATCTCCTAAACTTCGTAAAATTAAAGTAATATCATATGTGCCGTCTCGATTATACTTCCAATTGAAATTTACCACCTTCCCAGCAATGGCATCATAGTTCCCATTTGATTTTAATCTGCTATCTTGAATAGTATCAAGAATTTTATTATATTTATAAAATCCTTCCAAAAATCCAGTGTAAATACCAAAAGGATTATCATCAACAAAATTTCCACTATTATCAAAATATGAAGCATGCCCCCATTCTAACAACATAATAAATCCTAATCTTAAATAAAGTATATCTATTATATCAAACTGAGTTCTGTTATTTGCGGTGATTTGGATTGTGGCTTCTTTAAGGGAGCCTATAGTTAATGTTTTTACCTGAGCAGATTTGATACCGGGCATTGGTTTAATACCAAATTCTAATCCTCCTATACCGTATGCTTCTGTGTTAAAAGGATTTCTTAGATTATTAAAATTAGTTCCTTGTACTCCTCCTATTCCCCCAAATAAAACATATTTTTTTGCTAAGTTATTGCTGCTTAATTCCGCTGGAAAGCCTCTAATTTCTGTGTTTGAATTTATATTAACAGAAGAAGCTAATCTAACCCACCCCGTGTTTGCATTGAGGTATTGCAGTTGTTCATTGGTTCTATTTATAGTACCATAAATCTTCTGTCTTGTATCTACTTGTTCTCTGATTTCTCTAGCAAAACCTTCTCCTACTATATTAGACATAATTTAAGAGTTTATTAATGCAAAATTTCTTATTACTTCACCATAGTTAGCTGGTATTCTGATTTGGAGACCCTCAGGTATTACTAAAGTGCTTTGATTAAATTTATCTGTATTAGCTATAGATATAACCCACCAAAGTGAACTATCTTGGTAATATTGTGTTGCTAGAGTATCAAAACGATCTCCTTGAGTTGTGTAAACATATATGTCATTATACGACAACGGCACTTCAGGATAACGAGAGGTGACATACACTTGTTTGCCTTCTATTTTTGTTTTAGGTATATTTTGGTAGCGGTTCATTTTTTATGCTGAATTTTGTATATTTTGTATTGTTGGGAAATCACCCAAACCGCTAGGGCGAGGCCTGATGTCTAAATCTCCTATTCCTTTTGCGGAAGGTAAAGAAGAAAGAGTAGAAGAAAGAGTAGCAGAAGTTGCAGTAAAGCTGCTACGATTAGGAGAATCATCATATGATGATTTTCCACTAGAATTTTCTAATGCAATAAAAGGAGTACCAAATTGTGGTCTTTGTTTGTATATTGGTGTAAAGGAAAATCCACTAACTTTTATAATATGGGGCATTTCTCTTATTGAATTGTCTGTTTCTCCTTCATCATTGATTCCTATTTCCCAAGGTGATTCTTGTGGAACATCGTATGTTAATTGGGTAATGATACCCGGTTGTTCATATAAATAACCTCCTACAGTTAATTGGGCTAATATCCCTCTCATATATCCGTTAGGACTATAATCTCCGGCTAATGAAGAAGCTAAGAGATTTAGTTTTTTATACATTGG
>Ga0214923_10003317_pt1 | contig 20247 bp, 56 predicted proteins | sample LL1510_MetaG_FD_177993 | JGI IMG/M metagenome (GOLD analysis project Ga0214923, IMG submission 177993) | Freshwater microbial communities from Lake Lanier, Atlanta, Georgia, United States - LL-1510 | ecosystem: Environmental > Aquatic > Freshwater > Lake | place: USA: Georgia | collected...
TCACATCAAATCCGAAGTTCACCGGTTATTCGGAGTTACACTATCGAACTCTGAAGCGATTGATTTCTGGGTGTGGAGGTGTAACGAATGGGATGGAAGTTGGTTTGGGGTTGATCCTAAGCGTGATGCGGATCTAATCCAGGAATACTTCCAAAAATTCATTAAATTTGTTGGGGTAGAAACCGATGATGATGAGGAAGAATATTCTGAACCATCACCAAAGATTGGTGTGAAGGTGATTGTTAAGGATTCCGAGGGGCAACCTTGGGAGATTGAATTGGAACCTGAATATCATTCACAACTTCTAAATGATATTGAATCACAAATTCCGGAAAAGAGTGAAGGTGGATCCATTCGTTATTCACTGGAATATGATCCCATCAAAATTTGGAGTGTAAGGAAGTTGGAAACATGAGCCTTGAGGTTCTTGGAAGTGATCCACATGGAAATATTTCATCTCAACCACCAATAAAATCCGGTAAGAACCGAGGATTTCGTGGGGTGGAGAAGGATGGAAAATGGATTTGTGTTGGAGGATTTTGTTATGAATCACGGCAGGAATCCAAATCTCCACATTATTCCTGGAGTGAAAAGGTTCAACAATTTGGAATTCGAGTTGGTGTTTGGGATTATGAAGGTGTTAAGGAATTCTATCTTTTCATGAGTGATGTTGATCAGGTGCAAAACCCCACCCGGGGATGATAGGATGGAATCATGAAGATCGGTGATATTGTGGTTCCAACCCAGGAATCGGTTCAAGGAAAATCCAACATGTTAATGGCAGATCGGAGGTACAAGGTGGTTAGGGAACTTGGCCCAGATCATTTCATGATCAAGGATCTTGTAACCGGGAGTTATTATTCAGGATTCACAGATGAACTTGAGGTAAGCGTGGGAGGGTGAGGAATGAAAGCCAAGATCAAAGCTAGGTGGTGGAACGCAGATCTCCAGAAAAAGTTTGGTGAGCATGGTTCGGTTCATGATTTTCCGAACGATACCGAAACCTTCCTAAAGGGGATCATCCCATTCGGGAGGTTCGAGGTTCAGATGTATGATGGGTTAATGGAACTTGAGTTCCATAATGATTACGATTGATGGAGAAGAACTGTGAACAAACTGAAATCAATCACACATGTTGTAAAAAATGGAAACCGAAGTTCCGAATGGGGTGAAGCCGGAACTCTTAGGTTGGTGGAATGGATCATCGATCATCCTTCCGATGATTTCAGTTCGAACGAACTTCAATCCTTAATCAAGCAGATTCCAAATGTTTGGAATGGGGAAGGATTTAAGTTAGAGAGTTTTAAGCCAAAGAAAAAGTGAACCGTGAAGAACAACAAGAAAAACCGTGGTGATGTTGTTGATCTATTTGAACACCTGAACTATTGCATCAATTCCCGGCACGGTGAGATTGGTGATCCAAGTGTTCCTTCAAATCCATTTCATCGGTGTGAAGATGGATTGTATGATATCTTTCGAAACGGAAGATGGTTTAAGGTTCGGGTGGTTGAGATCGATGGAGAAGAACCATGAAGAACAAGAAACTTGGTACCTCAGTGCCAAAGAAACCCCAGAACCTCAGTACTGAATTTCAAGATTCCGAAGGAACTCAATTCAGTATCACCTTCAACCCTCACTGGAACAATTTTAACATCGGTATTACCGATTCCTGTGGTAGAGAAACCAATTCCATTGTGATTGGTTATGAGGATCTACGTTCCATCTTCAAAGAGGTGGAGAATATCATGATCCAAAACACGGATCTAATCATGGATGAAAAGAGTTTCCCAAAACCGAATATGGAGGATTGAATCATGAACAACCGTAAAATTAGATGGCAAGTTTCACTGAATCCTGATTTCGTTGGTAAGATTATTGATCATTTACGATCATCTGGAAATGTTGATCTAGCCAATGAACTTCAATATGGAAATGCCCACGAGGGTACACCTTATAGATGCAGGGTTTGTGATTCACCAATGAATGAAAAGGATGAAAACCATAGGTGTTGGGGTGAAGAACCATGAACAAGAAATACCTTTTCGTTTTTTCAAATACCCCTGATAGCCCCTCAATTCTTCAAGGATTTTTTCCTCTAGAAATGGAGAATGAAGCCAAGGAATTCCACCTTAAAGGTGGGGGTTATAGAACCATGATGATCGGTGATTGGAATGGTTTTGGTGAGATTCCTGATAGAGATAAATTGGCACCATACACACCGAGGAAGGCATTCAATCCCTTCAAGGTGATTGGTTCAATGAAGAATGGTTTTCATGTTCTTCTACCAGGAAAAAATTCTTTTGGAGATTATTACATTTACAAAGGTTTTGAAGATTGCCAAAAAGAATGTGATCTTTTGAATAAAATGATACAAGCACACCTTGATGAATATCTGAAGGATAATTCATGAAGAAGAAAAAAAGATTCTGTTTGGAGTGTAAAGGGGAATTGGAATCCCTTGATAATATTGATTCGCATACCAATCCAAGGGTTTGCATCAAGATTCTTAGGGAAAAACTTGAGGAATTGCAATCGAAATATGATTCCGTGGTTGATGAAGTGAATTTTAATTGAGGAGGAACATGAGTGATTCAGGAATAAACCCCACCAACACCATCGTTAACATGGAAATGGTGGTGGGTTCCGTGGAGAAGAATGATGATGGAAGTACCAAGGTAAATTATTTGGTAAAATTTTCAAATGGAGAAAATCATATTCTTTTTCCCTGGGAAGGCCTCAAAAACACAGTGCTTCAATGGATGAAAATTGAGGGTGGTGGGGTGATGAATGAGTGATTCCCCAAATCCTGATGTATCCAGCATGAGATATTGTGATACACATAAATCCCATTGGATTCCACAGGAAGGTGCATCCGAGAAGGGTTCCTCATGCCCATGGTGCCAAAGGGATTCATTTTGGGATGAATTGGAGAATATTCATGATGTTTTTCTATCCGCCATTCTCTCCAAGGAAGGAAAGGGTGGGCAACAAGTTCCATACTTTGGGGATTTTGCCTCGGTACCTCCATCCACGGTGAATCAAATGAGGGTGTGGGTGAAGAAATGGGATGAAATTTTAGGAAGGAATTTGAGGAGAGGGGGATGAGTGCAAATTCCGATGATTAAATGTTAGAGTATTGAACTATGGATGCCCTAAAGAGTAAGAAGCACCGCCATGATTATGAGAAGATTACTCAATGGATCACGAAGCCAAATTCACCGGATGAAAAATATGCAGTTTTTCAGGTGATGAGAGCCTGTGAATGTGGTGTAACCCAAAGAGGATATTCTGAAGTGGATGATGTTGAGGAATTCATTAAGAATCATACCTGTTTGGGTTGTGGTTTCACGGGTTCCAAGCATGATTCACAATCGGATTGTATTCATGATCTTCAACTACGGGTTAAGTACCTTGAGGATAGGTTGAACCAGGTTTGTGATGCCTTGAGTGGAATTAGGAGATGAAATGATCACCGAACAAAAATACCTGATCAAGTACATGCATGATGCAGTGAAACATCCTGATGATCCACGAAAAAATCTGTATTGGTTGAAGGGTGTTGATGAGTGGTGTGTAGATCCAAACATGGCAACCAGATTCAATAATCCTGAGGGAATCTCGGAGGTTGGTAGGTTGTTGGTGGAACAGGAATGGGTTACTCGCTTGATTCCTGAGGAGGAGGTACCGAAGAAGGAGTTGAAGAAGGTGATTGAGGCTCCAAATGAATTTTGTGCCATTCTGGATAAGGATGGTGATGTGGTGGATACCCTCACAATTCATGATGATGTGATTTGGAGTGTGGTGAGATGCCATGATAGGGAGGATCCTGATGATTCACCACATACACCTTGGATTTGGGATGGAAAGAGTTGGAGGGAATGGAAATAGGTGATCTGGTTACCCTAAGGATCATTCCAAATCATAGCAGGGATTGTTGTAGAATATTCAATATTCCAAATTCCATGGAGAAATTGGAGAGTGGTTGGATATACTCCACCTTCGTGGATAAGTTATTCATCGGTGAGTTGGGTGTGGTGGTGGAATTGAGGAGTGATATACACAAGGTAAGAATACTATCCCCACGTGGAATATTAGGATGGTGCACCGAGGATAATTTGGTAGAGATTGATAATGAAACTACAACCAGGTGATTTGGTGAAGGTTTATGGTGGATATCATTCAGAAATAAGGGGTTACATTCGTTACCCAGGTTCATATGATTACCATAAATCAGAAATGATTCCACGTGATTCCTGTGGTGTGGTATTGGAACGTGGGATTGATCCCCAATTCCTAAAAATATTGGTGGGTAATAAGGCATTATGGTTTTGGAATGGTGATTGGTGTAAAATTTCCTGATGCCATGTTAGTTTGTGGTTATGGAAATAAAATGGGATGATGCCAATGAAGAGAGGTGATATGGTGAGAATTACAGTTTCACCACACATCTTTCTATACCCATTTTGGGGATCCAAAGATCTTGGTTTTCCGGGGGAATGTGGAAGATTTTGGGAGGATGAAATTGGATTAATCCTGGATTCCTACCTTCCCCAAGGTGGAAATGGTGCCCAGGTTCTCACCTCCCGTGGAAGTGTTGGTTGGGTGAATGTATATTTCATCAAGGCACTATGAAGAGGGGTGATCTCATAAAACCCCGAAGTTCACCATCAATTCCATTGGATCTCATCACCCATGATGAGAGATGGATTCCATTCAATCAAGGTGAAATTGGAATCATATTGGAAACATTCCCCCATTCCCATTCCCTCACCTGGGTAACTGTTCTCACCCCCTCCGGTGTGGGTGATTGTTATGCCAGTGATTTGGAGGTATTGAATGAAACCGGGTGATTTGGTTACCCCCACATATCCACCGATATACGCAGATATTCCAAATGGAACATTGGGAATTGTGTTGGAGGTGGATGATGCAATGGTTCCCTCCGTTAAGGTTGCATTTCCAGATTTTGTGGAATGGATTCATCCAGCCCATCTTACCATTGTGAGCCCACATGAAGAGGGGTGATTTGGTGAGGTTTACCCCATTTCAATCCCCTGAGGAGGGGGATGTTGCCCAATGGATTGGAACGGTTCTGGAGGTGCATGAGTTGCATGTCAGGATACTTTGGCATGGGTTGGGTGAGATTCAAAATTTTGGAATTGGTAGGGCTTCCTATTGGGAGGTGTTATCTTGAAACCGGGTGATATGGTGAGTTATCATCGTGTAGAATTCATTGATAAATTTCCACACACTAAGATTACAGATTACAAAGGAATCATATTGGAAAAATGTCTGGAATCTTCAAAGATTTTTCTTCATACGGGAATGGTGATGTGGATTCCAAATTCCAAATTGATTGTGGAAAATGTGTATGAAACCGGGTGATTTGGTGAGGATTAGTGGAGAAGGATTGGCTTTTTATATGTGGGATGATGCGTATCCTAATAAGAAGGAGCGTTCCGAGAGTTCAAGGGCGGTGGATAAATTTAATGCGGGTGAGTTGGGTGTGGTGTTGGGGGTGGAGGATGTTTCATATATTCATAATGTACGTGCCGGTGGAATATATGTGAAGTTTATGAATCCAAGGGGTAGGATTGGTTGGATTATTGGAAGTAATTTGGAGGTGGTGGGTGAGGATGGGTGATATGTTTAGGGCAAAGTGCCACATGAATGTGTGGAGGGAGAGTATATCCGAGAGGATGGCCACTCCTGTTGGTGCCCTAAAGGTGGATGATTTAGGTGTGATATTGTATGTTGCCTCCACCTATAGGCACCAAGGGGTGAGGATACTTTCAAGGGGTGGTTTGGTGGGTTGGGTGATGGGAACCGATTTGGAGGTGATTAGAGATGAAGAGGGGTGATTTGATAATCTTTGATTCAAAGAATTATTCCGTGCATTCCAGATATGCCAGAAATTATGTGGGAAAATTGTATATGTTTCTTGGTGTATCCGTATCCTGTTATTCCTCCAATTGGGCCGAGGTGGTGGATTGTGGAAGTGGAATCATCCATAGATTACTAAGGGATGATTTGAAGGTTGTATGATGGATGTAACCTGGAGGGCCATGAAGCCCGGTGATATGTTGGTGGGGCCATTTGCAACATCATTTGATAATCTAGCACCCAGAAGAATTCTTTTGATAAGATTTAGTGATGATGGTGGCGCCGGTCAGATCATGTTGGAGGATGGTGCCGTGGAATGGTGGGATGCCAGTGTGTTACATTCCTATTGGAAGGTGATGGAATGAAAAGGGGTGATCTAATCACATATACCTACAATGGAAAATCCTATCTAGGAACTGTTATATCATACCAAGAACTTTTAGGTGAGGGTGAGGTTCCGGGATGGAATCAGGCCATAGCATCCATTCAAATTCTTTTTGACCGTGAAGATTCCTGGATTGGAATACTTTCCGGGGTAAATTCCTGGAGATTACGCCAAGAGGATCTTCCCCATTTCAATGTGATATCATGAATACAGGTGATTTGGTATTTGCCATTGATTCCTATAATTCAAGAAAACCAAAGTTGATGGGAATTATTTTGCCATCGAATGGTGATAAAATTCTTGTTACACATCAATGTAGAATTTTATTAAGTAGTGGTGAAATAACCTGGAGAAATGTGCGGGAATTGGAACCCATTGAGGGAATATGAGGGTGGGTGATCTTGTGATGGTAATGAAACATAATCTGTATGGAGAAGATTTCATTGGAATCTACGTGGAGAAGAAGATCATTGGTGGATATGATTCACATAAGATTCTTGTTGGTGGTAATTTTATCTTCATTTATACGGATAATGGAGAGTATGAACCACTACTACGAGTGATATCATGAGGGTGGGTAATTTGGTAACACCACTGGATGATAGGGTTGATTTGTATCCTGTTCATTCAGGAAAGATAAGAATCTATCATAGAAAAACATCACCATTCAATTATGGAGAGCTGGGTATCGTGATTGAGGTGGTGGAGGATGATAATAATGCATTCTCCACAATGAAGAGGGTATGGTGGAGGATATTGTGCCCCGGTGGTGCCGGTTGGTGTTCACCACAATTGGTTAATTTAAGGGTGATATGAATTATTGCCCGATTGGAAGTGTTTGGTTGGTTGGTGCCTCCTCCGCCGGTGTGGGTGGAAGACCGATATATCTTTTTGTGGAAGAAGATGGGGAATGGACCGAGAAGAGGAGTGCCGAGGAGGGGGAGATATTAATCATTGTGGGGGAGGATGAAGAGGATGAGGGTTGGATGAGGGTGTTGAGTTGTAAGGGTGATGTGGGTTATATTTGGAGGGGAAGATTGTTTTCCGCGAGGAGGTTGGATGAAACCGGGTGATATGGTGCGTTCAAGAGTGAATACAAGCACACACAAGACGGACCAGACATGGCCGCATGACAGTTTTCATGGAAACTGGGGGTGTTATGTGAGTGCGAATCAAGTCTTGATCTATGTGAAGAAGAGTGATAATGTGCCTCTTCCAGGATGTTCGAGTTATATCATGGTGCTTGCCCCAAGTGGTTTGGGATGGATTCCGGAGCATTTTTTGGAGAAGATTGGATGAAACCAGGTGATATGGTGAGGTTGGTGGGAAGTAATTTTGTGTATGAAGGTCCGATTTGGAGTTCATATGATCCGAAGGATGATCCAAAGATGATTGGAAAATTTGGTGGATGTGAGGTGGGAACCGTGATAGAGATTCCCCCTATTTCCTCGTATATAAAGGTTTTATGTCATGCCGGTGTGGGTTATGTGCACCTGCAGATGTTGGAGTTGGTGGATGAAGCCGGGTGATTTGGTGGAGTTGAATCCATTGATTTATGTGAGGAGTAATTATCTAAGGGGGATAGGAAGTATGCATGGTGATTCCATCAAAGATTGGTCCGTGTGTAGGGGAATAATTGTGAGGGAATCTGATAGAACCAATGAATGGGGTGATGAATTGTATCGTTGGTGGTGGGTGTTGTGTGATGATGGAAGGTTGGTGGAGGAGGTGGAGGGAAATTTGGAGTTGGTGTGAAACTTGCTTTTCGTAGGTTGTTGATTATGTATCTTTATGATTGTGACCGGCATGCTCTACAGAATAGCGCCTGCTGATGAGACGGACATACCTGATGCCTGCTATGAAAAAGTCGCATTGTGGAGTGAAGCAAATACGTGGGGAAGTCTCATAGGATTTGCGAGGCCGCTTCAGATAGTTCTTGTGCTCAGCATGGATGAAGAGGGCTATGCTAGAGTTCTGTGTGATGATGTGGTGGGATACATCCACTCAGACTATCTGCAGATAGTTTGTGCAAACGCTGAGCTAAGAAATACGTAGATTGTGGCCCCAAAACGCGGTGCTCTTCTACGCACGATAGCAATTACTACTGTTTTCCCCAGCTGGGAGCATGATGGCAGTAGCGCATCTTGGCTAGGACCTCTCGAGTTTTGCGTCTTCTTAGAAGAGAGATACGATTACGAAAATAATGTCGTGTTCTGGAAGGTGGTGTGTGGACCCGCGGGTGTTGGTTGGGCTGATAGCAGAAGATTCGAGATGATTTGATGACGATGTCACCTATTTAATTACGGGTGCATCGTGGCGGATCGGCATCAAGATCGTCTCGTGAGCAGACAGTTTAGAGCAGGCGATCTTGTAAGACTGTCGACTGTCTATAACATCGTGCCCTATGGTGTCAACGTTTGGCGCAATGGCGGTGTTGTCGATGAGGGCAGCTATATACAAAACACGATCGTGGGTAATGTGACAGAGCGAGATGTGGCGCTAGTATTGTCTGTCATATCTGATCAAGCTTCACCGAGAGAAGTAAAATTAGTTCTGTCAAATAGAGCTGTCGGGTGGACCAAAGCTAGATATCTCACACTCGTGTCACCCATTGAAGAATGTCAGAAATTGTAGTAATTTGAACTATGGATTACACAATGAATAAAGAACGCAATCCCACCCCCGGCAATCTACTTCAAGCTCGCGGACGCAATTGGTCGCTGTGGGATTCCTTAAGTTCTTCTGTTTCATTTGGGGAATTATTAGAGCGCATTCACGTGAACTCTTTGTTTCTTCTCCTCGATTCTACCCCGTCCCACTATCGAGTCTTGTCTTCTTCGGGAAGAGTCGGGTGGGTAAACCGACGTGCGCTTATCTTGATTTCATAGACTGTGCTTGTTCGTGAATAGCGATATTGACGTTGCTCTTGTCACGTAAGAATGCCATGGTTGCACGGGGCTGTCAGTTGGACATGAGTGCAACACGTCGATATTGTATCTCGGCTGTCTAATGTAATGTTGTGGGGAGGTGTTATACTGTCTATTGAAGAAAGAAGTTGAAGTGATTTAAAATTCTAATCGACTGATGCACAGTTTTTGCATAGAGCTATGGCTGCGTAGTGTGATACACTGGCACAAATAATGTTTAGCGCAACCCAACCGCATTGAAATATTGAATACTTATTGGAATACCACTTATGAATTCGGACACATGCATGGCAACTCGAACACCAAAGACGTCTTCACGAAAACCAGGTGAAGCGAGTACGGAATTTCAGTTGCACAAATCACAATTTGCAGATCGAAAGAACCTGTTTGACTATACTGAGCATCGATTGAAACTCTACATTACTCAAACCCAAGACGAGCAACAAAAAGCAACGTTAAAACAAGTTCTCAATGACTACAAGAAGGGGCTCGTTGCGGTGGCATGGAAGGCTGGAAAACCGGTTTGGATAAATGTTACGAAAGAGACCACCCGGGGTTGAACCCCTGAGTTTCTTGAGTTAAAATCTCGGTATGCAACAAGATGTCAATACACCCCAGCGTACTAAAGTAGTTTTTTCGTCTGACGCTCGTAAGTCTCTATTCAAGGGACTGGAGGTTGTGGCTGACGCAGTATGTGCCACGCTGGGCCCTCGGGGTCGCACAGTCCTAATTCAGCAAGAGGGTGAGTCTCCCATTGTTACGAAAGACGGTGTTACCGTTTCTAAGTCAGTGAAATTGAAAGACCCCATCCAGCGTATGGGCGCCCAACTCATCAAAGAGGCCGCCTCTCAGACCAATGACACGGCGGGTGACGGCACCACAACTTCGACTGTATTGACGTACTCAATGGTCAAGTCAGGGCTGAAGCTACTTGAGGCGGGATATGCAGCCAAGGAACTGTGCGAAGATATAAATTCAGCAACTTCAACTGTGATTGACCTGCTGCGAAATTCAGCAAAACAGCTCACGACCTCTGAAGAGATCTCACAGGTGGCGACCATTTCAGCTAATGGTGATCGGCAGATCGGAGAGTTGATCGCAGACGCCATGGCCAAAGTTGGCCATGATGGAATTATCACCGTTGAAGAAGCAAAGGGCATGACTACTTCGCTTGAAATCGTTGAAGGCATGCAGATCGACCGCGGGTATCTGTCACCATACTTTGTCACCAACTCTGACAAGATGCACGCTGCATATTCAGATGCAAAAATTCTGCTAGTCGACGGCAAGGTCAATACTTTAAGGGACATCATCCCCCTCCTAGAGAAGATCGCGCAGACAAAGACACCTCTACTCATCATTGCAGACGAGGTCGAGGGCGAGGCTCTACAAGGGCTCGTGGTCAATCGCGTAAACGGTGCACTACCTGTAGTCGCAATAAAATCGCCTGGTTATGGACAACATAAAGATGAACTATTGAAGGACATTGCTGTACTAACGGGCGGAAAAATTGTGTCTGCAGCAACGGGTCTCAAGCTGACAGAAGTCAAGGTGGCTGATCTTGGGTCAGCCAAGAAGGTTGTAGTCGACTCTAAGTCGACCACACTCGTCGCCGGAGGGGCAACAAAGACTGCGGTTGAGAGCCATACATGCGACCTGAAGGCCCAGATGCAAGACATCACACTTTCTGCTGAGGAGTTGATCAAACTTCGTGTTAGAATCGCAAAACTTGCCAGCGGAGTCGCTCTCATCAAGGTCGGCGGCGCGACAGAAGTTGAGATGATTGAACGCAAGTATCGCATTGAGGATGCACTGCACGCCACGAGAGCTGCTGTTGAAGAAGGCATCGTACCGGGTGGGGGTATGGCGTTGTTCAACGTTTGGCAACTTCTTAACGAGGAAGCGGGTGATCGTGAGATCAGTCCGGGACAGAAAGTCGTCCTTGAAGCTTGCCTTGCACCCATAAAGAGGATCGCTCAGAATGCTGGCCAAAGCCAAGAAGTCATCGTTAACGAACTTACTAGAACTCGTAAGTCAGGCACTAGTCTGGGATGGAATGCAGCGAAGGGCACATATGAAGATCTGATTGAATCAGGCATCATCGACCCGGCGAAGGTCACCCGCACTGCAATCAAGAATGCAGCCTCAGTTGCAACTACGTTCTTATCTCTTGACGCAGTGATTGTTGAAGACGTGTGATTCAACATACTTTATGCTGATGGGTCGTGGCTCTCTAGTCGTAAAGAAGAACCCTTGGGGCATAGATTCTGCTAACGTTGGAGTTATTCTGGAAGAAGGTGGCGCTAGCGGTAGTGATCGTGTGTGGCGTGTCTTATGGTCAAGTAAGATACGCTATAAGATTCAAGAGCATCTAGAGAACGCATTGATTGAGGTGTCAGAAAATGCAAGTGGGTGATTTGGTCACATGTCGCGGCCGTGGGAAGAAAATCGGAATTGTGGTCGAGAAAACATCGAGTGTGGGTGGTCTCGAGAGATCAGTTCACACCCTACACATTGCTAACATACTCCCACAGGTATATTACGTCTTCTTCTGCGATGAGGGTCGTACCGGTCCTTATCACGGGGCTGAAGTACAGCTAGCACAATCATTCAATGATCTGCAACATTGAAAGGTGTACTTTGACCAATGCGTCCATCGTCGTGAACAGAACCACGATGTAGTCTTCTTCTGCAGCTCTTACCACAATCCCACGATCACCGGGACTGAGTTCATGCCAGACGGTACGCCCCATGTCGTCCGGTATTAGACCGGGAGCTAAATACGTCGACCACCACACGAATTCTACCATGTCACCCGCCTTCATCGATTTTCCCTTCGTAACAACACTGTAGTTGTCTTGCCACATTTTGAACAAGAGTGTTCCATAGTTCGATCACACACTAACACCTTATCGGGTTCAATCATACCGCAGTGTAGGCACAGACCTCCCACAATGCTTGCCAGTAATTCTTCTTTTTTCTTCTTCCTATACCACCTCTTACAAATTTCGAATATTGACGGGAGTGAAAAGCAAAGGCACAAGACAATGCCAAGCAACGTCTCGTTCATCATGGGCACAATACCTCTGTGCGGCATCACCGACGCTATTCACTCTGCAGCAGAGATGACTGCAAACTTTCGACGCGGTTTCCACAACGAATTTAAATATCATGAACAAAAACAATAGAACGTGTTAAGATCTAGACGTTGATCACCTTATTCGATACTTATCAGAATGAAGATACGTCTCAGCACACTCCGACAGATCATCAGAGAAGAGGTGCAACGCAACATGCGGTGGATGGCCGGGTTCGGTGGCGGCATGGGTGCATCGGGACGTTCGCACGACGGATCAGAACTAAGGCCCGAACACCTGGGCGATGAAAGTCAAGCAGAAGAAGAAAATCTGGATTATGGGAAAGAACAAGAAGAAAAACAATTCACAGTACGCGTCGATGACAGAAGACCAAGATCGTCAAGATCGCCTTGAGATGCAGGGTGTGGTAGAAGAAGCACTGCCGGGTACCCTGTTCAAGGTAAGGGTCGACGATACTAACCTCTTGGTAATCTGCACACTATCAGGCAAACTCCGTCAGAATCACATCTTAGTCCTACCGAACGACAAGGTCGCCATTGAAGTATCTCCCTATGATACTTCTCGGGGCAGGATCTGCTGGCGCCGCTAATCCGTGATAGAGTTGATGAAGACCCACAGAAAGAGAAATCATCTATGAGAGATTGGAGTCTAGAACATCCATACCTGTTTTTCATCCTCTGCATGTGGACGGTGACCGCAGTCATGTCGATAGTCCACAGGGTGGTCGAAGCTTTGCGCAAGCCCCATCCCGTCGACGTCACCCTGAAAGTCGATCCAATCGTTGTTCCTCATACACAAGAGGAAGCAAAGGGTGACGACGCTCCGCCCGCTCCTCCGCGCGGCAACATGAACTAGCGCTTCTTCAGGACGAACTTTGCGTGGGCAGCGACCTCAGCGTATCGCTTCGACAGCGTGCTCTTGATCTCGTCGCAGTCTGCTTCCCACTGGTCGAGTAGCTGGTCCATACCCTTTGTCTTAAGCTCCTCAGACACCTCGTTGCGTACCGTGTCGATCTCTGACTCAATCGTCGACCAGTCAACAGACAGGAACTCTGCCGCTGAGACCTTGAGATCTGCGTATTGATACACGTTGCCAGCACCCATGCCCCTCTTCAGCATGGTCTCAAGCTCGCTCACTCTGGGGCCGAAAGCTTTACCCTTCCTGCCTCCCTGTGCACGAAACGTGAGAGCTGCTCCTGGGTCGATCCGGGTCGCACTTTCCTCATCCACAAATACGTTGCCGCTGCCCGTGCCGATCACGTCCCAGTTGGCAAGGAACACGTCGACGTAGACACCCTGCGACATCATCTTACCCAGCCGACGCGGATCCATCCCAATCTTGAGGGCCATCTTACCCGGCGCTGGGGTCGTGGCTAAGCCCACTTTCTTCCGCGGAGCATCATAGACCAACTCAGGGTGAGGCACGTTTATTCCTGAATAAAGACCGTATATCCTATATGCCAAATATTCGATCAATATCTGAAGGGACGGATCAAAGCCATCGAACAGGCTTTCATCTGAGAACTTGAGGAAGTATTTCTTGCCGCCGATCTTGCAGGTCTTCATGACGTGGGTCGAGCCGGCAGTGTAGCACAAGTCTCCCACCTCCGACATGTCAACTTCTTTGATGATGGTCTCGCGTATTAGTCGGCGTAATAGTGTCAGGCTCATTTCAATAATCAGACCTTCCGTATACATATAGTAGTGAAGATAAGATTGGGAGAATTAAGGCGTATCATACGTCGGGTGCTCATGGAGGCGGGTGGGGGTACAACACTTCCTCCACAACCCATGATCCGAAACCCGATGGCGCCGAGTATGGCAGACAGGGAGCAGATCGGTAGAATCTCAATCAAGGACATGGATGACCCAGACGAGATCTCACCACACCTTCGTGAGCCCGTGTACGATGAGGAAGAATGCTGGGGACCAGTGCCCCCTGTCAATCCCGGGCCCCACGTCGGGATCGACACATACTCAAAAGATTACAATGTAATCCCCAGCTCAACTATTCGACGCTGACTAAGTCAAGCATGTCTGTTCGAATCCACCCCGTGTGTCCTACAGACGTAACGACGAGAGCGTCATCACCCTCTAATCTCAGCACAAGCAACAGATCGCCACTTTTCACAATGTGTTGCGGTGTTGCATAATATACCTTTCGCAAGGTATCTCGTAGTTCAGTGTACAAACTACTCTTAGGGACTCCGTTGCTGACTGTGACCAAATCTCCCGTTTGTAGAAGTTTGTCCACCATAATCTTACATATGCAGATATTTACGACCCATGAGAATCAGACTGTCACACTTGCGAAAAATCATCCGCGAAGAGCTCGAGCAAGCAAAGGGACTTGACCCCGTGGGCCACGAGGATGAAGACATCAACAACGATGGCAAGATCGATGACACTGACGACTATCTACTCAACCGTAGAAAGAAGATCTCGGCGTCGATGCATGGCGCCAAGAAGCAATCGGTAAGCGAGGTAACTCGAAGAAGAATTGCGCTACTCCGCGAAGATGCATCAATGGTCGCTGACATAGTGCTGGACTACATGATGTCGAACCCGAGCATCGACACCAGCGATCTGGTGGACACCGTTGAGTCGGGTACCACGTACAGTGATGCGAAGGCGTTCCTTGCTCTACCAGAGAGAGAAGCCATGACGCTCTTTGCTGGGGTGCCTGACCCAAAAAGCGCGTGGCTCAACGCATGGAAGGCGGCGCAGGCGATCGTCTTTTCTCGTGAAGGCTGATCAACCTTCCTGTATCCGCTTGATCTCGCTCTTCAGGAAATCTTGATAGCGGACAAAAGCTTCGCCCAGAGTGAGTACATCAACCTTCTCAAGCTTCCACAGCCTGTCGTAGGAGACTGAACGTCTCTTACGCTGATACTCAGCATCGATGAAGTTGTGCACCGGCACTATCTCAACACAACCACGCAGTCTAACGTGCGGAACGGGTGTTCGGGTACCGGGTCGGACCCACCCCATCTGTGTACGCCTGTTTTTGTGCCACATTGCATGCACCCGACCGACCTCACCCCACACTGCATCAAGTCTGGGTGGGCAATCTTTCACAATTCTATAGATTGACAGACCGTTGGAGTATGTCATCCCCCTGTATGTTACCAGATCACCGATTGCTAAACCCTGCTCTACCATCGACTCTGAAATATCCATGTAGGGTGTATCTACGGATACGTAATCCGAATACGTCATTCCCGGAAGTGGAGTCATACTGGTGATCGGCATGATACGATCGTAGCATAAATGCTAAAGTAGTTTATGGATCGTGATAGATAATTTAATGAACCTCACCAATGTAGTTAGTTGGCGAACTTTCATCACGGGATTGATAATGGGCTACGTGATAGCGTGGGGTGTGCACTGGGGTACGACCCTCTATGCGCAGGGTGTACCAGTGCATCATAGAATTCTGATGTTCACACCGTGGGTGCACTGAGAAGATTCTTGAGTGCGTTATAGGGAACTGCACCCACAGACCTTGCTGATTCCACACCATTTCGTAGCACAACCACGGTTGGAACACTGCGTATTCCATATTTCGTAGTTGTCACGGGTGATTGGTCAATGTCGATCTGGCACACGACCGCCGTGCCTTCATGTTCAGCGGCCAGTTTCTCTAAATTGGGCATCAGAGCTTTGCATGGCCCACACCAAGCTGCGCCAAATTCGACTACAACAGGCAGACTTGACTCGCCCACCGTCACTGCAAAATTGCCATCATCTATCTCGATAAGCTTCGACATTGTGATCTCCTATTCTACATCACAAGTTACTACAGGAGTCATCAGAATTTCTTCACACGTTAGATTACCGTGCATGCAAACTCTGTTCTTCATGTCAAGATTGAGTAGCTTGGTGGCACACGCAATCTCAGGATCAACTGATTCTTCCACTTGCACGACTTTGACTACAGGAGTCGAGTGACTCAACACGACAGGCCCAGACTCACGGTGGGGTTGCGGTTTGCCACACGAAATGCAGATAGATACGAGGACGTAAATACGTCTATTCATGTGCTGACTGTACCTCTCTCAGGTGGGATGTATACAGACTTGATCTGCTCGAGTGAGACGGGGGCATAATCCCAAACGTCAACTCCCACGTTGATCATACCAGGTCTTACCTTCCACTTCTCGTGGACGTGACCGTGGATCTGCAGCGCTTCGTTGCCTCTCTTGGGCCTCCACTCTTCGTATCGATTCGAAGTTTGGTTATCTCCAGTATACGGCATGTGGTGGAGAAGAGCAGTTCCGACTCCCTCGATTTCAATTCGAAGTTCAGACCAGATACTGAAGAATCCCGCGTCATGGTACGATTTGATGAATCTGTCTCTCGACTTCTTCATCGGATGTACCGCGTCGTGATTGCCACACACGAGATGATGTGTTCCATTCAGGCGTGGCAGTATCTTGTCGACTGTTTGAGCGTTGAGACAGAAGTCTCCCAGGTGCCACACGACATCGTCGGCAGCAACCACAGAGTTGTGGCGGACAATCATCTCTTCTACCATGTGATCAATGGTCTTGAACGGACGGTTACAATACTTGATGATGTTCTTGTGATCGTAGTGTTGATCCGAGGTGAAGAATGCTGCCATAGACAGATGATAAACCTTTATTCACACACATTGCACTAGCGAAAAAGCTTTTCTTTTGAAGGTAACGGTGTCCGTGGCGGATGGGGAGGGGGTATTGCAGGGACGGGGGGCAATGAGCCATCGTCTTCTACGAGTGGGGCCGGTTGCTGAGGTTTTTGTTCATTAGGGTCAGAGACTTTCTTCTGCGTCAGGGATTCATCGATTGAGAACCCGAGCATCATATGCCTTCTTTCATTCTCGCGATCGCGCAGGACCGCAATCCATGCACCCATGTCAGATAGACCCTTGTGCACATCTTGCAGTTCACTACGCTGCTCCATCATTTCATCGTGGATGACAACATACGCATCGGCCGCCTTGGTCTCAGGACCGGGCTTCAGCAGCGCGACAAGTATTGCTGCGACTGATGCAAACGCAGAGATGAGAGACGCAACATTCTTTGCCTTCTCTGTCAAAAACCATTTTGCCATGCCAATATCTAGGCAACAACTGAACAGTTTGCTGTAATGTTATACCTTCAACTCATGGACGATAACAACCAACAGACACCAGCAACCAATGAGGCAGGAATTGACCCGACACGAATCGGTGTGCGGATAGTCGATGTTCACTCTGCTCTGCAGGAAGCGTTTGATTCATTTGCGACTAGCGGGGAGGACCAACTAGAAGATCTTGCCAAGAGGATCCACAATTCATTGATGGAAGTCCCCGCTTTCCTTATCGGTGAGGCATACAAAATCTAGTTTGTCAACCATACTTATCTTCATCGGAGATTGAAGAACATCGATTCTAGCGAAGGAGGAAAACCTTCGCAGTAATCAATTCTCGGTGCAAAGATGGTCGTCAAAGTATCAAAAAGTGGATCGTTTAAGTTTGATTGGCAACACATCGCCATTGCGGCTGTCGCCTTGATCGGAGCGATAGTGTGCTTTATGATTCCTGATCTTGCAAAATATGCTGGGCCCATTGTGTCGGGCATAGTACCTCTTGCTCTTGCTAAGAAATCTCCCCTTAACAAGTCTGATCATGACACAAGGAGCGACGACGACAAAGTAACGGTGATCAACATCGGAACACCTCCACAGGATCTGATCGTCGAGGATGGCGACATCAGGATCAAGTGGCAAGACACATCACAGGATGAGTAGACTTGAACTAGCAGACATAGTTATAGTTGATGAAGACTCGTAAGATCGATAAACCCTGGGGTCACGAAGAGGTTTGGGCAGAGACTTCTCACTATGTCGGAAAGAAGCTGTTCATCTCCCCACGCTGTCGTTTGTCCCGCCAGTACCATGTCCAGAAGGAAGAGACGTTCTCTGTTCTATCAGGAGAGATGTTGCTTGAGGTGGGAGATCCGAGTCTTGGCACACACAGGATTATCATGATGGGCGCTGGTGATGTGTTTCACTGTGATCCTGGAACAATCCACAGGATGTGTGCAGGGGCTGAAGGATGCGTGGTCCTTGAGGTGTCGACTCCCCACCTAGACGATGTCGTGAGACTTGAGGACGACTACAGCCGGAGGTCATCTTTTGAATAAGATCGACGAGATAGCCTCAAGGGTGTGCCGGCGCCTCGTGGTAGAGTCAGGCCTCGACCTGGGCAACGTCCAATTCTCGCCCAGGCGCACCGACGGCGCACCAACTGATGAGCCCGACACCGATGACGAGCATGACCTCTACGCTTCCATTAAAAATTGGGTCGACTACGGTGTGCCCAACAGGCACCTTGCGAACCAACTGTATGATCTCCTGAAGGACCCAAAGTACAGGAGCTTCTTTCGACCTCCGCGCTCAGTGCCCATCTACCGCGGGCTCGTGGATGTCCCGCAGTCGACCGTCGATCGGTGGCTGAAGGGCCCAGAGAACGCATCCGCGGTGAAAGAGATGGCTGAATCGTATGCCGGAGAAGAGAAATGCGATTTTGTGATGGATGAAGGAAATCCGATCGAGTCCTGGTCCTATAGCAAGGACATTGCCCGAGAGTTCGCTCGGGAGCGAAGGCCTTCATCAAGATGCTACAACATAGTTCTCACAGCACTACCAAGCAGCGACTTGGACTACCTGGTCGACCTAGCATCGATACAGCACAGGGTGAGGGGTCTGATGTCTGCGGGGGATGAGAAGGAGGTCCTTGCCCTTGGTCCGGTCAGGATCACACAGATCTGGTGGTCGACCCCGCCGGGTTGATCCAGAATAATCTTGAATAATTCCATATAGGTAAACCAGTGGTAATTACAAGATTTGATCTACGGCGATGTGCATTTGTGACGAATGTCACATCGGCAAGACGTCGTAGTGGTTTAAAATCATGACCAAGTGGCCGATTATTCCACACACAATCATCACATCCTTGGCACGGTCAGATATAAGATTCTCATGTTTCATATATGTTACATATAGTACACAATGAATTTACTGAGCGTATTCCATAAAAAATTCGGGAGGACACCGAAGCATCCTCCCGAATCTATATTAATTTATCTATAAGACAAAAACAGTCAGTGCTCGTCCCCAGAAGTGCCAAGGACCATCGCTGATATCCTTTTAAAAAATCAAAGTTTTCGTGAGATATTAATTATAGGATAAAAAGCAGTCAGGGCGCGATCGCTACCAAGCTGCGTTTACTAACCGTCTGCCACTGATAAGGAAAATTCGAGTAGCGGAGGGTCACTGTAGTAACGCCGGGATTCAGTCCGCTCAACGCAACGGCGCGAAACAGTGTACCTACGTTCGTTCCGCTCGTTGCATTTGCCTGATTTGGTGCCACGACGTTTGCACCGGATAGCTCGAATCCACAATCCATGCCGCTTGACGCTTCGTCCATTTTGCATCCGAACATGAGGATCAGCAGACCGGACGCACCGACTGTGATAGTAACCGTGGGACCAGTTGGTCCACCCCAATTTGGATCACTCCATCGGACTGAATCGTTTGTTTCGGCAGCAGCAACAGCGGCGCCGGAGCTCGACGCGGCAAGCACGCCACCGATAAGCGACAGTCCGTCTCCAACCGTCACTGATGTTCCATCTCCTGCCGTTAGGTGGGATGAATCCGAAGGCCACGAACCTCCACCTCCACCACCTGAGGCCCTGATGATCATCTTTCCACCACCACCGTTGTTGTTCATTAATATTGACATGGTAAATCTCCTTTTCTTTTATTATTGATTCATGTTGAATAACGTGTCCACACCGGACCGGTCTCATTGGTGCAGATATAGGCAATGGTCTTACCGGCATCGGCATACACCACCTGACCCAATTTGGGAGAACCCGGGAGCTTGGTCGGATCGGCAACATAGAATTCGGCATTTGGAGGTGTGAAGT
>Ga0214923_10003318_pt1 | contig 20246 bp, 20 predicted proteins | sample LL1510_MetaG_FD_177993 | JGI IMG/M metagenome (GOLD analysis project Ga0214923, IMG submission 177993) | Freshwater microbial communities from Lake Lanier, Atlanta, Georgia, United States - LL-1510 | ecosystem: Environmental > Aquatic > Freshwater > Lake | place: USA: Georgia | collected...
GCAAAAGAATTAACATATCCAGTTAATGTTAATAAATTAAATATAGAAGAATGTAGAAAATTATTAGAACAAGGATCTGTAAAAACTATTATAGAGAGTAATGGTAAATGTATTAGAGTTGATTGGTTGATGCAATCTGGAACTATTACATTATATCCAAGTGATATAATAGAGAGAGAAGATAAAAAATTTAGTGTAGAACAATATGAATGGAAAAATAAGAAACAATTTAAGTTACTTCAAGGCGATAGAGTTTTTAGAGAAGGTAAAGAGATAAAAGATATTGTTATTAGACAACCTAGAAAAATTGAATTAAAAGAAGGACAAATAATTGAGAGACATTTAAAAGATGGAGATATAGTATTATTAAATAGACAACCTACACTATGGAAAGGTTCAATGAGAGCTAAAAAAGTAAAGATAAGACCTGGTAAAACATTTAGATTTTCACTGTGTTCAACCGCTGCATTTAATGCTGACTTTGATAAGCTACTGTCAAAAACAGGGGACGTTAAAAGCGTGCTATCCTCTAGTCATATAATCTAAAATAATTATATGGCAAAACAACTTGATGCTGGAAGTTCCTAAAGACTTAACTACCACTTTATTAAGGAAACTTAATAAAGGATCTCGGTTAATAGCCGAACCCGATGGTAATAATGTTAAGTATGAAGTTTTTCTTTTATAAAAGAAAAATGAAATGGATAATCAGCAGTGTTATCTTCTTAATCCGTTAAGGTTAGGATATGAAGAGCACTCAGAGACTGAACGGTTGTTGGTATACGATGAAAGATTAACCATCTAGAGTATGCTTAAGATACAGTCCGACCTTATATGAAAGTATAAGGATTCATCGGGTGATGAAATGAACATATTTGCTCCACAAAATGAACAAACAAGAGTAGAATGTGAAGAAATATTATCTGCTAGTCATAATTTTATGAGCGGTCAAAGTTCTAAACCTATGTATGCTATGAAACAAGATGGTTTACTAGGAGGTTATAAATTAACTAGAGGTAATATAAAAATACCAAAACATATATTTAATAATTGTATAATATTTGATGATTGGTCTTTAGAATATATAAATAATAAAATAAATCATATTAAATTAGTTCATAAATGGTTAAAATTACATGATAAAGAAGTTGAAATATTAAAAAATAAATTTCCTAATCTTTCTACCTATGAATTAAATAAAATGGCTGAAGATAATCTTTTATATACAGGTCATTCTTTATTTTCTATGTTATTACCTAATGATTTTGAATACTTTAAAGATAACACCAGAGAATTAAAAAATGTTGGTGTTACTGATTCTTTCGAAGTCGTTAGAGGTGTATTAATTTCAGGAACTATTAATAATGATGTTATAGGTAGTTCATCTGGATCTTTAATTCATCATTTATATAAAGATTATGGACATAAATTAGCTACTGACTTTATTAGTTATTATGAAATGTTAATAAATAACTGGGTAACTTATAGTGGTGTATCTTTAGGTGTTAAAGATTGTATAACTAAAGAAGAAACTACAGTTAAAAATATAGTAAGTGAATCAATGTTATTAGTATATACAACATTACAAACACAGAGAGATCCTGATTTATTAGAAAATGAAATACATATGGAATTAAATAATTCTATTACATTAGGTAATAATAAAGTAAAACAAGCTTTCGATATTGATAATAATTTTGTAAGTATGGTTTATTCTGGTGCTAGAGGTAAACCTTATAATATTACACAAATAGGAGGTTTAGTAGGTCAACAAAATTTATTAGGTAAAAGAATACCTAAAACATTTGGAGGAAGAACATTACCACATTTTGTTAAATATTCACATCTACAAAATGCTCCTGATTATTTGTTTAATGAAGTTGATAAAACTTCTGATAATATTGATAAAATGTTAAAATTAACTGAATCTAGAGGTTTTATTCCTAGATCTTTCTTTAGAGGTATCTCTCCTGTTAATTTCTTTTTTCAAGCAGCTGCTTCAAGAGAAGGTTTAATTGATTCAAGTTCAAAAGTTCCAGATACAGGATATATTCAAAGAAGAATAACAAAAATGGTAGAAGATTTGAAATGGAGTTATTCAAATACAATAGTAAATTCAAAAAATACTATTTTAGATTTTAGTTACGGAACAGATAATTTTGATTCTTCTAAAATGATTAAAATAAAAACAGGTCAAAAAGATTATTTTAGTTTTATTGATATTAAACATACTGTTAATATTCTTAATAAAAATGTTGAATGGAATGATTATTTATCATCTGTAAAACAAATTCCAGATGATGAAGAACTTTCTAAAGAAATTAATATAGAAATAGAATCTAAAAAATTACCAACTATAGTTGAAGAAAAAGAAGATATTGTAAAAGAACAATCTCTCATTAAATCAAAACCTAAATCATCTATTTTAAGTAAACCAAGAAAAGAGGTAAAACCAATTAAAAAAGAGAAAAAAGTTAAAACAGAAGAGTTAGAAGAAGTTGAAATTTTATAAAAAATATTTTAAATTTATCTCTAATAAAAATTATAAAAATATATTATATTTACAAATTGTAAATATAATAATGCCTGTAGCATCAAAAAAACAATGTAAAAACCCTAGAGGATTTTCACAAATTGCATCTTGTAAAGCACAAGGTTTGATTGCAAGAACATCAAAAAAGAATAAAGGTAAATATATAAAAAGTAATAAATATAAATCTAGAAAAACAAGAAGACTCCGATCTTCAATAAGTAAAAAGAAAAGAAGTTATAGACATTTATGAAGATTTTGATTCATCATTAGTTTCATGTGTTATAGGTTTTAATAAATCATCAACAGATGGTGTATCACTTTGAGTTTGTCCCATATTACTTAAACCTCCTAATAAACCTCCAATATCTAAACCTGCACCTCCATTATTTCCTCCCATAGATCCCATAACATTAGTTACCATAGAAAAAATACCAGACATATCAGATAAACCACCACCACCGCCTGAAGAATTCATATCATTAGTTAAACCGCCTAACATACCTTGAACACTTTTAAGTAGTTTATTAATATCAATTTTACCATCTTGAACATCTTGATTCATAGTTTGAACCATATCAGTAAAAATACCAGATTGGAAAAGTTCAGCTGTAGCAGACATAGGATCTTTAAATTCTTTATCTTTAAAATTATTTTCAATTTTACTCATAAAGTTTTTAATAAAATCAGATTCTTTACCTTCTTCGTTTGAATTATTAGAACTAGGAGTTAACAATAATTCTTTAATTTTTTCTTTTATATCATCAGTTTGAATAGTAGTGAAAGATATAGCTAGAAGATATTTCCAAATAGCATTTTTAGTATCAGTATCAGATTCTTTAAGAACATCTTTTATATTAATATAAATTTTTTTACTAAAGATAATACGATCCCAAATTAGTTTATCAGAGTTTTTTTCTAAGATAGCATCTCTATTTTTTTTAATAAATTCAGAGAAAATAGATATATGTTTAAATATAGCAGTTTGATTAGTAATAGGAGTTTTTTCTAAGATTCTATTATATAAAGAAATATTATAGTATTTTTTACCATATAATTCTTGTAATTCTTTTACAAAAGAAGAAATAGTATGAAAAGTTTTAAATGTATTATCTTCCATTCGTTTTATTTTAATAATTAGATATATAATCTTTAAATATTTTAAAGATAAAGAATTAATTATATATAATTATACTAAAAATATGTCTAAAGGACCGATAAATAATAATGATGATATAAAATATAATGTTGATCTTATAAAATATAAAGCTACAAATAAATTTAAATCATATTTATCACCATATAGTAATATGTATTCACTCTTTTATATAAATAGAAATTTATTTGAATATAATTATTCACCAATATTTTATACAATAACAGATAGTAAAGATACAGTTAAAATAGTAAAAAATAATTTAAATAAATATTTAACAGAAGAATCATTAAATGAAGAGAAAATGGATATAGATATCTATAAAATAGATGAAGAATTATATAATAAATTTAATAAAGATAAGTTTTATTATATAACATTAGATAGTTGTTATAAGGAACAAAGTGATATATATATTAATGTTGAATATATAAATGATGACTCATTTTTTATATTAAATTTATTTTTATTAAATGTAAAAGAAAAAGTAAAAGGATATATGTTAATAATAAAAGATGAAACTTATAAAAAATATTTCAATTTATTTATAAGATCATATTTTGATATATTATTTATAGATAGATATTATAAGAATTTTTTTGATTATAGTATATTAGTTATACCAACTAAATTTTTAGTTGAAATTGATTTTAATAATAATATATTATGCATTGATCGAACTAATTCTAACAACGAATTTAAAGTTATTATTAATAATTAATTTAAAGATTTGATTCAAATTTTAAAAATAATTTAAAGAAATAAATATATATATATGTCCTGATAGCATAGATGGTTAATGCGCTCGGCTGTTAAAAAAGAAGCAACCGAAAGATCTCTGGTTCAAATCCAGATCAGGACGTTTAATTATAACACTATTAATGTTATAATTATTTTAATGAATATAATAAAAAATTGAATTTTATATTATAAATTAAATAACTATATAATATATATATTATATTTTTATAATTAAAAATGAGTAAAACAAGTTTTTTTAAAAATAGAGATAAAAAGACTAAAGAGAAAAAAGATTCAAAAGATAAACAATCTTTAAATTTCTCTATTGATAAAGATATTGATGATATCAAATCTATGATTGATACATCTTTTGTTTTAAAAGATATAAATCCCCCTAAATTAGATAGAGATTTTAATATGAGAGATTTATATAATTATAATTTTAGAAATAAATCTGTAACTAAAAATGAAACACCTAATGATTTAGAAAATGTTAGAACTAATTTAATAAATCTTGGTATATCTGATAAAGTTAAAGAACCTACTATTACTTTTATAGAAAAAAATAATGCTGTAGGTATGTATACATCTTTTAATGATACATATGGAAATATAAATAAAATCTTTTTAAATAAAAATTTAAATTATAAATGTTGGCATTGTAAAAATAATATACCTAATGATTGGATACCTATATCTTTACCTTTAAAATACTATCAAAGTTATTTAGAATCTTATATTATTGATAATAGAAATATTAATCAAGTTAAAAAATTAGAATATACTCTTAAAGAAAAAATTCCTATTAATAATTTAGATAAAGAAAATATTTTTTATGATATTAAATATCTAACTTCTAAAGAAAGAGAAGACTATGAAAAAAATACTAAAACTGATAAATCTAAATTAGTTAAAAAAGAATATTTTGATGGTGAAGGTATTTTTTGTTCTTTTAATTGTATGTTAGCTTTTCAACATGAAAATAATAATAAAAATATTAAATATAAAGATACACCAGCTTTAATTTATCTATTATATTTTTATATATTTAATAAATATCCAGAAAATATAATTAAAGCTAGTAGTTGGAAAATGTTAAAAGAATTTGGAGGTGATCAATCTATTGAAGAATTTAGAAAAAACTTTAGTATTGTATCTTTCAGTGATCTAAATCAATATATAAGGAGAATGCCTTATGGTCCTGTAAGTGAATTATTTTTAGAAGAAAAATCAAAATAATTAAAAAAATGAATATTTTCTTTAGTTAATTAACTTAAAATAGTAATAATCATAATATAAAATATTATGATTATTTAATCAAAATGTCTAAATTTACTATATTAGATGATTTTTACTTTTCAAATGATTCAAATAAAACAAATAAAAATATTGTGTTTAACCCTATTCAACAAATTAGAAATGATGTTTCTAATATCTTTAAAGATTTTATTTTAGTTAAAACTAATCAATTTGATGATTATTCTGTTTATAAAGCTAAAGTTGATTGTTTATTATGTGTCGGAGGTATAAGATATATTGTTGCCATTGTTAAAAATGATAATAATATTATTGGTTCCCATATTCCAATTGAAAATTTAAATTGGATTGTTTTTCAAACTAGATATACTAATAAAGAAGATGAATTAAAAAATATTAATATACCAGCTAAAACATATTCAGTTCCTAAAAATACTAGTTTAAATGATAAAATTAAAAAATGGATTGATATTAATAATACAAACAGAAATTTAGAACCAAAAGTTATTTATAAACCTGAAAATTTACCACTTACTGTTGAATTATTAAAAATGAAAGATAGTGATTCTTTCTCTGATTCTGGAACTGTATTAAGTGCTTTAGAATTATTTCAAACTATTTTAATATTAGAAGATTAGAAAGAAAAATTAATTTTTTATTATTTTTATTTATTATATAATGTCGTGTCCTTGTTTAAATAATAGAATATATTCTAGAAGTAGATTTCGCTCTAAAAATTTTTATAAAAGAACTAATAGTTCTAATCATACTTTAGATTCTCCTAAAAAAAAAAGAAAAATATATTCAAGATCTAAAAAAAAATATGTCCCTAAAAGAAAAAGAAGAATATATTCAAGATCTAAAAAAAGATCTAGAAAATAAATATATTTCTTAATTTACAATAATATCTTTAATTACATCATTTAATATATCTAATAAATCTTTACTTTTAGTCTCATTCTCTATATTATTATATATTATATATATATATTTTAATAATAACTGAGATGTTTCTATACTTATCTCTAAATTATATCTTTTAAATACATATATAATTTTACTTAATAACATCTTAAATTTACTATTTACCTCTTCTAATTTTATTTTATCTTCTTTTATACTTTCTATCGTTAAATCATATTCTTTTATCCATTTATTTATTTCTTGTCTCATCTCTTTTGTTAATATAAAATATAATGCTATTTCTATTTCAAAATTTGTTATCTCATCTTTCTCTAACCAATCTGTTAACCATATAATTATATTTAAAAATGAATTAAAAGTTATATTTATAATTTGTTCATTTAATCTTGAAGATTTTTCTTTTTCAATAGAACCTTGTCTATTTATTATACTATCATTTGTATTATATTCTCTTTTATTTGTTATTACATAATATTGTAATTTCTCATATTTTTTACTTAAATTTATACTAGTAGAGGATTCATCTTTTAGATAAATTATATTTTTAATACATGTTTTAATATAATCATATATTATATTATCTATAGTCTTATCTATACTTATATTTTTAAAAAAATCTTTATTAATAATACTATTTTCTCCTAATAATTCTTCTAAATATTCAATTATTATAATAAATACATCTTTTTCTTTTACTTCTATTATTTTTTTATTAATATATTTATTTATCAGTTGTTTTTCATCTTTAATTTCATTTTTTACTTTTGAATCTAAATATGTATTTGTATTTATTGAAAAATTAGGACAATTATATAAATCATTAATAATATATAATAACATTTGATTAGTAATTTTAAGAGGACTTAATTCATTTTGATTTTTTAAATAATTATTTTGTTTATTACTTTTTATTAGATAATAAAAAAATAAAGATAGATGAAAACACATATCATCTAATTTAAGATTAACAAATGAAGTTATAAAATCAATATTATTCTCTATAATATCTTGTATTTTATTTAATTCATTTAAATTATTAGTAGAAGACATTTTATTTAATACTATATATATTATATAGTATTATTTTTATAATTAATTATTAAATAACTTAAAACTTTTTTATTATTATATATTATATAAAATATTATGAATAGTAATAATTACAATCTCATTCATCTTACCTCTAATGATTTTGAAATCGGTCAAGGTTCTAAAGGACCCAGTTTAACCATTAAATATCCTGAATTAATATTTGTTATGTTTCACGCTGATGCTAGTCGTTGTCCTCATTGTGAAGAATTATTACCTGAATTTAAAAAATTACCCTATATTATAAGTGGTTGTAAATTCGCTTTAGTTAATCTTAATAGATATCCTGATATTGTTCGTTTATCTAATAATACTACTACTCCTCTTGAATATGTCCCTTATCTAGTTTTATATATTAATGGTAAACCTTTTATTAGATATGAAGGTGATAAAAATTTACAATCATTAGCTGAATTTGTTAGTGAATTTATTACTAGATTGAAAAGTCAATCTAATTTTATTTCTACACAAAAATCTACTAAATTAGAAAATGAAATACCTCCTTATTCAATTGCTATTCCTTATAGTGTTGTATGTGATGATGATAAAGGTGTATGTTATCTAAAATATGATGAAGCTTATAAAAAAAAGAAATAAATATATTTTACACTTTTTAATTAAGACAATTCTCTTATTCTATAAAATAAATATTTGTATTCATATAATATCCTAATCTCTCTAAAAATATTTCTAATTTACTTAAAAATTCTATTTCTACTCCTTCTTTCATTTTATTCTTTTTACATATACTTGTTGCTACAAAACAATGTCCATATGGTAATGTTGGTATTACATCATTAAATTCTTCTATCCATTCATTTAATTTATTAATATCTTGTTCATTTTCTAATTGATTCATCTTTAATTTAGTTTGTATCCATTTTAATTTAACTTGTATTTTAAATATTAAATCTTTAAATTCAACTAATAAATAATTATCTTGAATTATACTTTGTTTATATAATATTTCATCTAATTCATACATAATTAAACCTATAAATGAATTTAATTCATCAAACATTTTTAAAAAATTTCTATAATTTCTTTAAAAATAATTATTATTATTAATAATAATTATTTAAATATATTTTTTTAAATGAATTCCTCTTAAAAAGATTATTTATTAAATACTATTCTTAGATAGATATTCATCTAATATAATCATAAAATTTTCATACTTATCTATCATATTCTTATATTCTTCTTTATATATTTTCTCTTTAATATCTTTTTTGAATTCTTGTGCTTTCTTAATAGTTATGATTTTTAATTTAAAATTATCATTTGTATATAAATTTATACTTTTTGTTAAAAGTAATTTATATAATAAAGTAAATAGTGTTATTTTCTTATTTCTATTATGCTGATAATTATCTATACAACTAAATAAAAAATTCATACAATTATTTATATACTCTTTCTTATTATTATAATCATAATCTTCATTTGAAAATTCTTCTATATATTCATTTATTATATCTATCTTTTCATTATATTCTAATTCATATTGTATTGCTTTATCAAATTCATCATTTCTTGAAAAATAATTTGTTATATTACATGCATAAAATAATTCATCTAATTTAAAAGCCATCTCTGATTCATTTAATTCTTCAAATAATTCTGAAGGAAATTTAAATTCACCTGAACATTTATTAAATAATTTTGAAAAACAACCTAAATCAACTTTAATAATTTGATTAACAGCTTCTTCACTTATCATTGTTTCAATTTCTATTTCAAACGTTGAATAATCTCCATTTAAATCACTAAAATCTGTTTTTGATATTATATCATTTAATTTCTTTAATTGTTCTTCATTACCATCATATTGTAAAAAGAAAATAAAAGTTTCATTTTCTTTATTATTATTCTCTTTAAATGTGATAAAACTCATCTTTATAATTTATACAACTAAATATATTTTAAAGTTTTATATTAAACTAATTTTTTATATAAAAAATTCAATTATTTATCATCTATATTTTATTAAATATATTTAAATAATTAAATAATTAAATATATGACTATATAAATGACAGATTCATATAATATATCAATGTCTCATAAAGACGACATATTTATAACTAATTCTAATCCTGATAATTCTTATGATAAATATAGATATTATAATTGTTATCTAGATTATAAATGTATTAAATGTAAAGAAATTAATAATCCATATTCAACTGAAACTATTTTAGGTAAAAAATCTAAATTAATATATATAAATAATTATTTTCCAAAAATTTTTGATAAATTATTTATTTATTATAACTTTCTTCCTGATAAAATAAACATTAAATAAATTAAATTTTTTTTATCATTACATTTAAATCTTTATTTAATTCATAAATTAATTCATCATTTTTATAATCATTTAAATAATTTATCTCTTTTATTCCAGCTGATACTAATAATTTATAACAATGAATACATGGATGATGTGTTATATATGCTATTGAATTATTTGTTGATATACCTCTTTTAGAACAATCTGTTATACAATTTTGTTCAGCGTGAACTGTAGCTTGTTCATGATTATCTCTTACTATTGATTTATGAATTGCTCCGGGTAAAAAACCATTATATCCAGTTGCTATTATTCTATTATCTAATACTAATATACAACCAACTTTTAATCTATTACAAGGAGATCTTCTAGATATTAATTTTGTTAATTCTTTAAAATAATCAATCCATTCTAATCTTATATTAGAAGATTCTTTATTTATTGATTCCATTTTAACTAATCTTTATTTATAAAATATTTTTTTAAATATTTTATAATTATATATAATGACAACTATAGATAATGATACTGAACATATTATATTAAATGTATATGAACCTCTTTTAAATATGATTGAAATTTTTGGACAAAAAGAAAAAATTGATTCTTTAATTAAAGATAAATTAAAATATAATCTTGACAATCAATCTTTACAAATTATTAATAATATATTAAATTTGTTAATTAAAAATAAAGAATCTGATTCTCCTATTAGAATTTTATTAAATGATATTCAAGATATTTTAAATGGTGGTAAAATTGATTCTTATGATATACCTACACTTATAAAAATAATAACTGATCTATTTAATTTAAATACAAATTTATTTAAAAATATAAATATTAGATTCTTTGATATCACTATTATTATTAAATTAATTATTTCTATATTATTAGATCTTAATATTATTAATAATAATTTATCTTATGATCAAAGTATGAGAATGATTGATTCTAGTTTAAAATTACTTGAAACTAGTTTAAATTTAAAAAATAAATCTGTTAAATTATGTTGTTGTTAAATCATATAAAAAATTAATTTTTCTAAAAGAAAAATTAAGATATTTGTATATTTTTCATTTCTTCTCTAAATATCTCTTCAAAATCATCTATATCTTTAATTAAATCTTTATATTCTTCATATATATCTTTTTTAATTTCTATTATCTTTTTCATTATATATTTATTATATTCATTTATTTCATTTATTTTATTTTCATTTTCAATTGAATCATCTATTAGAATATTCTGATATTCATCTTCTTCATTATTTATATTCTTATTTAATAAAAATAATATTTTACTCTTTATTAATTCTTTTATATTATACTTTAAAGATATATTTTTATCTATCCCTGAAAATACATTTATTAATCTTATTATATGACCTGAACTACAAGTATCTTTCATATCTATTAATTCTTCAATTAATCTATTTATTAATTGATCTTTATATTCATTTTGATTTATATATAACCATATTTTTATAAATAATGTTAATAATGTAAATCCTTCATATAATCTACTATCTAAATAAATTCTATTTAAGGATTGTTCTATATCTTTTTCCATATGAAAATGATCTTTATTTAAATATTCTTTTGAATGAATGAATAATTCTTTTTTTATATTATTAAATAATTCAACTTCATTATTTTTCATTACTATTAATGAAGGTAAATTACTTAAATAATGTATAAAATCTTTAATATTATCATCTAAATTTATATTATGAATATTTTGTTTATTTTCATAAAAATTATTCTTATTAGAATACGATAATTCATTTATTATTTCTTTTCCTAATTTTATATATTTTTCATTTTCTTCATTATCTTTTAAACTTAATAATATATCTGCTCCATCTGCTCTTATATTATCTTCTAATTCTTTATTTAAAATTATATTTTTTATATCTTCTTTTATATTTATAAGTAAAGTATAAAAACTAATATTTTCTTTAAATAATATAGGAACATCATCATTTATATTTAAATGTAAGAAAAAGGAATATAATAATAATTTTAATTTATAATCAGAGTAAGGTATAATAATATAAAATAAATAGTAAATATAATTATTATAATATTCATTTGTTTTATACATAGTATAAAAATTTTCATATAAATTATTAATTATATTTAATTCTTTACATTTACATACAAATTTATCTAAAATATTATATATATCATCTTCTTTATTTTCTGTTAAATTATGTTTAAATAAATCAATAAAATTATTTTCTTTAATTAATACTAATTTTAATATATATAGAAAAAATGTAAATTGAAATAAATCTTTTTTTGATGATGAGGACATGTCCTCTGATAATAATAAATCATTTAATAATTTAATAAATAAATAATATGATTCATTCTTTGATTGAGAATTAAATATTGAACAACATAAAGGATATCTTAATGATATATCAATATCACTTAAATTGCATAATTTAATTATTATTTCTTTAATTAAAGTGGTTGGTGTGAAATAATATATACTAGATAAATCAGTTATTATTTCTTGTGTTTCTAATATATCTTTTTCATATATGATATAAAATGCTTTAATTCTGATATCTATAGATTCTTCATAATTAAAAAATATATCTTTAAAATATTTAATATATTCATCTTTATTTTCAATAGATAATCCTTTTTTTAAAATAGAATTTTGTTGATTAATTGTATCATTATTAGAGTTTTCTTTATCTTTAGAATATAATGATTCTTCGATAAAAATATTTTGAATAGAAGTTAACATATTTTTATAATAAATATAATTATTTATTATAAATTTATACTTTTTAAGTTTTTATTTCAAAAAATAGTTGGTAATAATACTTTATCTATTATATATATTATTCCTTCATCACATTCTACTACTTTTTCTACTTTTATTCTATTTAATTTATCTGGATAATAACCTAATCCGCCATCATTTAAATCATATTCTTTATTTAAATTTATATATAAATAACCATTTATACTTTCAATTTGAATTTTATTATAAGTAGAAGATATACTATCAGATAATAAAGTTCCTAAATCAACTTTTTTATTAACTAATTGATTAGGATATAATCTAAATTTTAGTGTATGATATTTTAATAATTCTCTTAAATATCTATCATTATAAGGTAATGTATCTCTTGGTTTATTCCAGTCATATGGTTTTAATTCATTTAACCAATTATGAATCAATGGTTCATTGCCATTTTTAAATACAAATAATGTTGTTCCATTATAGTTATTTTTTATTATAGGTTCATATTTTGTTTCTTTTAGTAATTTAATATAATCTGTTAATTCGTAATTATAATCTTTATTTAATTTATCTAATAAATCCATTATTGTTATTTTTCTATCTAATGAACTATTCATATTTCCATATTTACCTTGTAAATTACTTATTGTATTCTCTGTTCTATCATACTTATTTAATATCTCTTTTCTTTTATTTATTGATACTAAATCAGGTTCATTAACACCATAAAAATTAAATACACTAACAGGTAAATTCGTAAGATAATCTCTATCAGCGGGACTAGTATTTAAATATAACCAATTATTAGATATAGAATAAAAGTCTGTATTAGTTCCTTGTATAGATGTCATATTTAGTTGTATATCTATTATTATATTAATAAATATAATAATAAATTAAATTTTTTACTTTATATAATTTTTATTTAGAAGAATTCATTTTTTTATGTTCTAAATATTTTAATAACTGTTGTCTTTGTTTTATTGATAAAAGAGATAATTCATTAGAATTAGGTTTATTATTAATATCTAAAATATTTTTAGGTATATTTAATATAGAAAACATATTTAATATATAATAAGATAAATATTTTAAGTTTAAATTTATATAACTTAAATAATTATCTTGTAATTAATATAGAAATATATTTATATTAATTAAAGTATACAAATGTCTAATATTAATTCTTCTGAATCTAAAGAGTCCTCTATTATTCAAAATCAGAGAAAAAGAAAAACTAGAGTTACAAAAAAACAAAATGATGAGGTAAATCAAGAAAGTAAAATAAATGAAGAACAAAAAGAAGAAATTAAAAATGATGAAAATAAAAAAAATTTATCAGATTGGGGATTAGATATACCTTTGTATCTACATCAACAGAATTCAGTTATTAAAATGGAAAATTTGGAAAAAAATAGAAATTTTAAAATGAAAGATGTTGATGTTTATATTGATACTAATGTTGGTATTTTAGGAGATAAAACTGGTTCTGGTAAAACTTTAACTATAGTTTCATTATTAAGTAGAGAATCAATAAAATCTAAAATAAATAATTCTATAAATAATTCTATAAATAATTCTATAAATAGAGATATAAAAATAATTAATGAAAATATTGAATCTATACAAGATAATAATTTAGATAGAAATATTTTAATACAAAATTATAAAGAGTCTTCTAATGAAGATAAAAATGATTTTCCTGATAAAGAAAATTATCAAATTAAAAATGATATTCATATAGATAAAGATAAAAATCAATTATTAAGAATGATTAATTCAGTTGAAGTAAATAATATATTTTTTACAAAAATAATAAGATATAAAGAAAGATATGATTATTTACCTATTAATATAATAGTAGTATTACCATCAGTATTTGAACAATGGAAAAATGAATTAGAACATTCAAATTTAAAATGTTGTTTTATATCAAAAGATAAACATATAAGTGAATTTGATATAAATACAGATGTTATATTAATAACTTATAATAGATTTAATCAATTAATTGCACATTTACAATTATTATATATTAATAATAATAAAATTATTATTAAAAGATTAATTTTAGATGAAATTACCTATGATACGTATTTAAATAAAATTGATTCTAATTTTATTTGGATTTTAACAGCTACTAATACTAATTATATACCTAGAAATTTTACTGATAGACAATTAAGAAATTCTATTTTAAAAAATATATTAAGTTCAGTAGAACCTAAATATATTACTATTAAAAATTCTGATGAAATGATTGAAAAATCTTATAAATTACCTAATATATTTGATCATATTTATGAATGTTATTCTTATTATGATAATTTCTCTCATGTTTTAAGTGAAGAAGCTAGAAATATGTTAGCTTCTGATGATTTAGTTTCTGCTATCGCTTTATTAGGCGGTCAACAAACTAATAATAGTGATTTAAAAGAAGTTATATTACAAAAAGAAAAAGATAATTTACATAGATTAGAAGCGAGATTAAAATATTATGAAGAATTAAATGATGAAAAACAAATTGAAAATTATAAAAATAAAATTGATATAAATACTAAAACGATTAAAAATATTGAAGATAGAATTAAAAGTATGAATAATGAATGTCCTGTTTGTATTGAAGAAATTATTAATAAAGTTATTGTAGGTTGTTGTACTAATGCTTTTTGTGATAAATGTATATTAGAGATATTAAAAACAACAGCTAAATGTCCATTATGTAGATGTAAATTAGAACCTAGTAAAATGTTATATTCAAATGATGATATTAAGACAAATGAAGAGGATAAAAAAAATAATTGTTGTAATGAATATAATGATGAAATAGAGATTATTAATCAAAATACAAATAAAAAAGTTAAAAATAATAAATTAAAACAATTAATTAAGATTGTAACTAGTAAACAAAATGGTAAATTTATTGTTTTCTCTCAATATAATAATACTTTCTCTCATATTATTGAAGAATTAAAAAATAGTAATGTTTCTTTCTGTGAATTAAAAGGTAGTATTGATCGTATTAATTCTATTTTAAAACAATTTGATGATGGTAAAATTAAAGTTTTATTTTTAAATTCTAAATATAATGGAACTGGTATTAATCTTCAAAAAACTACAGATATAATATTTTATCATAAAATGCCATCTATAATAGAACAACAAAATATAGGGAGAGCAATGAGAATAGGAAGAAAAGAACCATTACATATACATAGATTAATAACAAGAAATGAGACTATATATAATAATAATTAATTTCTTAATTTTTCTAAAAGAAAAATCGATTTTTCCTTTGGAAAAATTAATTTTTTTTGATTTTTCTAAAAGAAAAATTAATTTTAATTTCTTTTAATTATTTATATAAATAAATATGTTATTTACTTTACAAGAAGCTAATAGACAACAAAATCAACAATTAGATTATATGAATAATCAAGATAATCGTTCTTTTTCTAAAGTTACTCCTATTTTAACTAATCTGGATAAAGAAGATTTAGGTAATTTAAAAACTCAAGCTTTAGCTGGTAATTTATTAGAAGATCAAAGAAATCAAACTACTTTTCAAAATACATATACCGCTAATTCTGGTGCTTTATCTTTTGGTAATTATTTAAATGAGTTAAAACAAGATCAAAATGAAAATAATTCTAATAAAGGTAATACTAGTATAAGTGATGTTTTATATGGTAATTCTATGGGAATGAGTCCTCTTTATATAAAAAATAAAGATGGTAATATTATGGCTCCATTATATACATATATACCATTAGAAAATCAAATACATAAAAAATTAAAAACAGAATATTCAAGTGAAAAAGATGAAGAAGAAATAAAAAAGAGAAGATTTGATAATAATATACTTGTTATTTTAATTATTTGTTTATTATCTATTTTTATTTGTCAACAAAATCAAAAAAAATAATTTAATTTATTTTATTATAAATATATAATAAAATAAAAATGTTAGGATATACCCCTTTAGGTCATATGTTAGGAGAAAATGATAAAGATAAAATTAAAACTCAATTTGGTTTTGAAGAAGTTAAAGATGCAGCAAAAACAGCAATGATGTATATGATAATGTTTGCTGTTATTGCATTTTCAATTTCATTTTTCAGTAATAATAAATGTAAAATTCTCCCTAGATTAGTAAAAGCAATAATAGCTGCTTTCTTAGGTTTAATATATATTATTATATTTTTAATTAAATATTCATTAACTAATTGTTCTTAAATTAGTAAAATGAATATATTTAAATTATTTTATTAAATAATTTTATAAAAAAAGAAAAATTATAATTTATAAAATTATTTAGATAAAAAATATTTATATTTATATTATTTATAATATAAATATGATTTCTTGTTTAACACGTAAAGGTTCTCACTTGAATTCAATTTCAGTTGATGAATTAAGACAAAAAGTAATGGATAAATATGATTTAAAATTATCACAAGTGAAAAAATTAAATAAAGAAAAATTATGTAAAATGTATTATACTGAATTATATAAAGAATCTTTAGAGAAATCAGATGATCCTTCTCAATTTAAATCTCTTGATTCTTTTATAAAAAGTGAATCTAAATCAAAAAAACAAATTGATTTTACTAAAAATTATAATGTTGATCAATTAAAAAATTTATTAAAACATACTCAAAATATTAATAAACTTAAAACTAAAGGTGAATTAATTGATCGTTTTATTGAAACTTTTTATATTAAAAGTTCTGTTTATAATCCTATTCTTAAAACTATAAGAAAAGAAAAAGAAGATATTATGAAAGAAAAAAAAGTTAATAGAGAAGCTATTCAAGATATTGTTTCATCTATTCCTATCATTCAAAAAGATATTATTATTGATAATATTGATAAATTAAATATTAATGAAGATAATTTTTTAAAACAAATTAATGATCTTGAATCTAAAATGAATATGATTACTGATAAAATAACTTCTAGTTTTAATATTCAAATTAATACTCAAATTAATAAATTATTACATACATTATTTGTTCATCTTGATAATAAAGATAAAAAATATCAAGATATTATGAAAACTATTAATAATGAAAGTAATGTTTTCTCTATTTTAAAAGCTTTACAATTTATTAAACAAAAATATTCTTCTATAGTTGATAATATTATTAATGAACTTAAAATTAATATGGATAAAATAACTAATATTGATATTAAAAATGATATTGCTAGAATTATCTATGAAATTGTTAAATATAATAATAATGAAGATAAAAATCTTTTAACTCTTAAACAATTCCTTTTAGGTAATATTCAAAATAAAAATGATTTAGATATTAAATCTAGAATTGATTCTGTTTCTAAAAGTTTAGAAGATAATTTTATTGATAGAAATAAATCAATAGTTGGTTTTCAACATGATTTAGATAGTAAATTATCTAATTTAACAGATAGATATAGAGAATTACAATCTAATTTATTAACTATACAAAATTCTATTATTGATAAAACTAGAGAATATTCTTCTATTGAAAAAGATATTCTTGAAAAAATCTCTTCTATTATTAATAAAGAAGTTGAATCTATTAAAAATATGTATAAAGATTCAATGGAATCTGATTTAGATAGAAAAAAATATAAAGAACAATTAGATGAATTAAAATCTAAATTAGATAAAACTATTGAAGAAAAAAATATTTTACAACAAAATTATGATAAATTAAAATTAGAATTAGATGATAAAACTAAAAAAATTAATGATTATGAAAATAAACTTAAAATTGTTAATCAACAATTAGAGTCTCTCAGAAAAGCTTCTTCTGATGATCTCATTAAAGAACAAAATAATCAATTAATTAATGAAATTAATACTTTAAAACAAGAATATGATAAAGTTCTTAAAGAAAAACAAGATATTATTAATAATAGTAATATTAATTTCTCTTCTGAAATTAAAGATAAATCTCTAGCTGTTATAAAAGATACTGAAATTACTCTTTCTAAAGAAATTGAATTATTAAAACAAAAAATAGAATCATTAGAAAATGAAAAAAAGGAATTAGAAATGAATATGACTAAAGATATTAATGATTTGAGAGAACAATTGAATTCTAAAAATACAGAAATGCAAAAATTATTGGAAGAAATTGATATGATTAAAAAAGAAAAAAAATCTTTGACTCAAGAAGCTGAAAGAAAATTAAATGAAACTACTCAAAATGAATTATTAGATCAAATTAATAAACAAAATATATTAATTAATGATTATAATAATCAAATAACTTCTTTAAAATCTCAGATTCAAATTTTAGAATCTACATCTAAATCTCTTTCTACAAATAATGATGATTTTGTTAATATTTTTGGTTCTGATAATTCAGAAAAAAGAGAACAAATAATTAATTTATCTCCTATTGAATTAAGAGATTTAATTTTATCTCAGTTAAAAAAAGAAAAAAAGAAAATACTAGATTCTAAAATATCTGAATTAGTTATATTGGAAGAAAATATAAATAAAAGTAAAAAAGAAAAAACACTTAAAATGAAATCTAAAGATATTCAACAAGATTCATTGATCAAAGAATCACAAGATATTGAACAAAAAGAAAATAAATTAGAAGAATTAAAATCAAATTTTAAATCTATAGAAGAAAATTTAAATAAATTAACAGATATTGATGTTAAATCTATAATTGAAAATAAAGATTATGATTCTATGATTGAAGATATAAATAAAGAAATTGAATTAATTAAACAAAATAAAGATAAACAAATAAAACAATTAAATGTTGAATTTAATAATTCAAATAATCTTTTATCTACTATTAAATCAAAAAAAGAAGAATTAAAAAAATTAAGAAAGAAAAAATATGAAGATGATTCTTCTCTTAAAGAAGAAAATGTATTAAAAATAAAAGAATTACAAGATGAAATTCAAAAATTAGAATTAAATTTTAAAAATGAAAAAGATTTATTTATTGAATTAAATGTTAATAAAATTAGAAATGAATTTGATAATCAAATTATATTAAAAGAAAATGAAATTAAAAAAATAAACTCATTAAAAGAAGATGAAATGAAATTAAAATTATATTCTCAAGTAGATAATCAAAATTCTATTATTAATAATAAACTAAATGAATTAAATTTATTAAAAGATGAACTTAAAACTAAATCTATAAAATTAGATACAGAAGAAACAAATAAAGACATTTTAGATGATCAACAAGTCTTTGATATGGAATTAGCCCTTTATAAAAAATCTCAAGAACAACTTGAAAATAAAATTAAAGATAAGGAACAAGAAATAAATTCGCTTCAAAATAATATTCAACAAATTTTAAAAGAAAAAGAAATAAGAGGAGATGAAACTGAATTGCTTAGAGAAAAAGAAAAAAAATTAATTATAGATAAAATAAAACAAGAACTTGAAAATAATTATAATGATTTAATTAAACAAAAAGAAGATGAAATTTTAACTTTAAGAGCTCAAATAATAAAAAATGAAATAG
>Ga0214923_10003319_pt1 | contig 20246 bp, 18 predicted proteins | sample LL1510_MetaG_FD_177993 | JGI IMG/M metagenome (GOLD analysis project Ga0214923, IMG submission 177993) | Freshwater microbial communities from Lake Lanier, Atlanta, Georgia, United States - LL-1510 | ecosystem: Environmental > Aquatic > Freshwater > Lake | place: USA: Georgia | collected...
GCATGCAGGTGAACAAGCCGGCTAAGCGTCAGGCATGGGTGGTGCTTGATGGCACGATCGTGCATGGTGACATTGAATTCAAGGATCTGCAGGGCACGGTGGTCCTGCGCAACAATGCGCAGGTCACGGGCAACGTGCTAGGCGGAGTGATTAGTAAGCAGTAGTGGCATAGGCACCCAAACAGAAGCTATGAAGCAGCATGCAAGCTGCAGAATGAGGCGTAAAAAAAGGGCCTGGCAGTCGCCAGGCCCTTTTTCTTTTGAAAGAATCTATGGATTCAGATGATAAGTTCTAATTGCGCTCGTCTTCTGCCTGGAGTTCCCGGGGGAGCGGTCTATTGTCGGTTGGCGTGTATCCATCATTGTCTTGTAGGTGTGGATCAGCGCCGGCTGCTAGCAGGGCTTGGGCAATCGCGTCGTGATGGTATGCTATGGCAAAGTGTAAAGGTGTTCGGCCTGCTTTATCCTGCGCATTGACGTCGGCGCCTCGAGCAACAAGCAGTTTGACAAACCGTTCGTTTTTGTAGCCTGCAGCAAGGTGCAAGGGCGTCCATCCCTGCTTGTTAGCAGCATCGTTAACGCGAGCCCCCGCATCCAGCAACAGACCGACGATAGTCGCCTTAGAATCCTCAGTACTTTCGTCATCTGCGTCTGCGCCAGAAACTGCCCAGTGTAGGGGTGTCAACCCACCATTTCTTCTGGCGTTTGGATTAGCGCCCTTTTTGATCAGCAGGCGAACTGCATCGCTTTTCTCGTCCGTGGCTAGGCCAAGCAAGGTAGCCTTGGCACATGGATTGTGCAGGTCTGGATCTACGCCCGCATTTAGCAATTGCTCTAAGCGCTCAAGGTCCACTGGCTCTTTCACAAACGCCTCGTACATCTCTGCTTCAAGCCCCTGTAGGGGCTTACGATGTTGCGACGCGTGCCATTTTCTATGCATGCGATCGTGCTTCTTGCAGCAATCTGCCATTATGCATAGGAGTCCCATACCATAAACTGTTCCGCCCATTTTCATGTTTGGCGTCCTCGCCTTGTAACAAGCAGAAGCTTGTTAGCTCTATGAATATAAATCCTAGGACTCGAATGATAGCGCGCTCATCCGCTCTGTCCCCCCAACTGAACCATCGTATCTTCTTCCACAACCCTTTGCAAATGCCCCTCTCTGCGGTATGCTAGGCCCTGCCAAGCGGGGCAGGCGGTGTGCCGCGCATTTTCCCTAGTCCGAAGGTCATTATGAAGACGTACAAACCCAAGCCGGTTATTGGTCCCATTAGTGGTTTTACCAACTTCAGCGAGGCGCAGCACTACGCCTATGCTCAGTGGCTGGCACGGATTGCGCATGCATTCCAGTTATATGGCTTTACGCCTCTCATCCCGCGCCCCGTTGAATTGCGCGATAACCTGCACTTCAAGGGAGGTATTGGCAAGCAAATTTACTCCCTGTCACGTTTGGATGAGGCCGGTACCCTGGCGGCAGACGGGCGCCCCTCAGTAGTTGGCACCGACATAGGCCTCCCGTTTGACCGGACCGTCCCGCTGGCGATTTGGGTGGCGCAATACGCCAACGAAATGACGCTGCCGTACAAACGCTACGACATTGGCTGGGTGTTTCGTGGCGAAACTGCCCAGGCCGGTCGTTTTAGGGGCTTTCACCAGGCAGATGTTGATATTATCGGTCGGCAGTTGGACTTGAGTGCAGATGTTGAGTGCCTATTAGCCATTGCGCAGGCGCTGGCGACACTCGAGGTCGGTTCTTTTGCATTCCACGTCAATCACATTGCTATTGCAAAAACCCTTCTAAAAAATGCCGGCGTTACCGCTGAGCAGGAAGCAGAAGTGTTGAGAATTATCGATAAATTAGAGAAAATTGGCGCGACAAAGGTAATGCACGAATTGCAGGGCGCAGCTTCTCAGCTCACGCCCGACGCGGTTGAGCGCCTCATGCAGGTATTCACCTTCCGTGGTGCCACCCCCGCCTTGCGGCCGGTGCTAGAAGCTTCCGGTTTTGCTGATGATGTGGTCCTGCGTGGTTGCCAGCAGCTGTGCGAGGTTGAAACGTTGCTTAGCGCTGCGGGGAAAAGTGACCTTAAGCTTGTCGTTAACCCTGGTTTGGTGCGTGGTTTGGATTATTACACCGGCGTGGTGGTTGAGACTTTCATTGAAGGCAATGAACAAGCCGGCTCTATTGCAAGCGGCGGCCGTTACAGCAACTTGGTGGGGGGGTTTTCAGGCCGGCATGACGACATTGAGGGGGTTGGTTTTTCCATTGGCGTGACGCGTTTATTCGATTTGTTGTGCCGTGCGCAGGCTGTGCCGCTTGAGCGCAAAACAACCGCCCAGGTAGTTATTGCATATCGCCCTGAGGTGCAATCCGTTGCTGTTCAGGTTGCTATGCACCTGCGAGCGCAAGGCGTGAACGTAGATGTGTATGCAAATCCAACTAAGCAGATGAAGCACCAGCTGGAATACGCCGCCAAGAAGGGGGTTCCCTACGCTTTGATGCTTATGAATGCTGAAGGATCGGCGCGTGTGGACGAGTTTGTGCTTAAAAATATGACCACGCGTGAGCAGGTTGGCTGGTCAACGCTTGAGGCCTGCAAGCAGGAATGCAAAAACCATTTGTCGTAACAAAAACACCGTTGGGGCAAGGATTCATCATGGTACTGCTACTCATCGGATTCATGGTGCTCGTATGCACTGCTTTTTGGTTGTGGCGTCATCATCTACAGAAGATCAGCGTGCGCTTTTTGCCTAATGCTCATGGGGCTGAAGAGGTAGTGCTGCTATTGTGTATGGACCCGCATAGCGGGGGGTTGGAGCGCTGTGTGCTTGCTCAGCACCACGAGTTTATTAAAGCCGGTGTATGTAGCATTTTGGTCACCCCCCACAATGCATTCATTCTACCGGTCGCTTTGCGGGCACAGCTCCCGGTGGTTACCTACCATCCAACGTTGGTGAGTAGCGATGCCTGGGTATGGTGCCCCGGTTTGCGTGCTGCGCTGGATTTTCTTATTAAACAGTATGGTCAGCGTTTGCTGGTTGTGCACAGCAACTCGCCACGCGAAACTTTTGTGGCGCGTGATGCGCTGCGCGGTTTGGATGTGCCGCTTGTTTTTTCTCGACATTCGGTTGGATACATACGACCATCGTTACGCAGCACTCCCGATGCTCTTATTGCGGTTAGCCCGGCTATTGCTGAAGAATTAGAAGCCGCTAACAAGCGTGATGGCATTAAACAACAGGTTGCAGTCTTACCACCTTTTTTTGATACCGACCGTATAGAGTCATTTGAGCCTACGCAGGACCGTGCGACGTTCTTCAAGCAGACGTTTGGAGTGACGCTCAAAACGTGTCCTTTGTTAGTTAAGGTGGCTCATTTATATGCAGATCTTGCGCACAAAAATCATCCATTGGTACTTGAGGCAATGCATGAGTTGATCTACCGTCGCAACATCCCGGTACAAATAGCGCTTGCGGGTGCAGGGCCGAGCGAGGCTTTGCTCAGGAGATTAGTTCGTGAGAAGGGGCTGGATGGCTATGTACATTTTTTGGGAGCAACAGAACAAACGCCAGCAGTTTTTCACTATGCAGATGTGGCTTTGCTTGCGGGACGCAAGGAGGCCTTTGGTATGGCGCTTGCTGAGGGGGGGCTTATGAAAAAGCCAACTATTATTGCTGATACTGCAGGCGCGGCGGGCTGGCTGATTGAGGACGGGGTGACAGGCTACTTGTTTCGAGCCGATGAAGCGAGCAGCCTTGCAGATAGGATTGCATTTATTTTACAACATCCAACAGAAGCTACTGCATGCGGAGCGCGTTTGCGTGACCGTGTTTTGAATGATTTTGGTCCAGCCACTACGGCACGACGCATGATGGTTTTCTATCGCCAGTTGCATGATTCTGTGAAAACGATCGCTTGAAAGGAGCCCGTCAGAGATGATTATCTGTCGTATTTTGTGTGGATTGATGTTGGGGATTCTATCGCTGCAAGCTGCAGCGCCTGGAACCTCTGCAGGGGAGGCATTACCACAATATGGTCCTGAGCTTGCTTTGACCAGCGATTGGTTGAGGGCGGCGATAGGCGCTGTCTCGTACGAAGATGAGGCTCGACGCAACCGTCAAGTGCATGAAATGGGAAAACTAAGCGGCAAAATGTTGGGGGTGCGTACCCAATTTTCTGGGCACGGGACTGCTACGTCCATCACTATGGCCTCTGACCTAGTGAGCCTTGAAAATGGGTATAATCTCCTCACGCATCCGCGGACGCAAGCAGACCTGGGCTCTCCCTTCTGGTATTTAGTGCAGGTATTCAATAACGCTTACGCTCTTAGCGGTCGGTATTTTGATATCACTGCACCAGATAGCCACGGGAATAGCGTGTTAAACCTGGCACTGGCAGGCGGAGAGCCGCTGCGCGAAGTGGTACGGCCCTTAGCGTGCGTGCAATTGTGGCGCCATCTAATTACTACGCGCAATCTATCTGTAATGCAACAGCTAGCGGGCATCGGGAGCGTTCCTCCTGCGTTACCGCTGAAAGATTACGACGGGAATTGCTTGCTGCACTTGGCCGTTAAAGGGCGGTGTATGAATGAAGCGTTTGCTGTTCAGGTTAGTCAGATCATTTCATTTTTACTGCAGGCTAATCCGTCCTTAGAGTTTGCCAAAAATGACCGCAACAACGACTTCCAGACGCCGCTCGAACTTGCTATGAGCAATGACTATGGCATGTCCGTATTGCGCTTGCTGGCAGGGCCAGACATAGATGATGCGTTCTTAGCAGATTTAGTCCGTGCAGATGCTCAAATCGATGATAATCAAGCAGGCGTAGGGGAGGCTGATGTCGGTTATGAAGCTTCATCGGATGATGGTAGTGCTAGGGGCGAAGAAGACGACGTTGCTCCATGGTTTGGCACTATTTGAGAGGTGTTCACATTTTGAAGCGGTCAGCAAAGAAGAGTTTGATCTCGCGTTGAGCGTTTTCTGGACTATCTGAGCCGTGCACACCATTGTGGCGGATATCGGTGCCGAATTGGCGACGCAGTGTGCGATCGCCTGCCTTGCGCGGGTCAACATTCCCTACCAAGTCGGCAAAATCAGCGATGGCATTCACTTTTTCCAGAATGAGTGCGACAACGGGACCACTGGTCATAAAATCGATAACACCGCTGAAAAATGACTTATTTTTATCTTTTTGATAGAGCTGTTCGGCAGGCTCGCGGTCGAGCGTAACCTTCTTCAGATCAATGACTGTAAAGCCTTCTTGTTCTATGCGGTCAATAATTTTGCCGGTGTTTTTTGCGCGTACGGCGTCAGGTTTAATGATCGCTAGCGTTCGCTCAATGGTGTTGCTGCGGATCTTTTTTATATAAAAAAAGCGATATGAGATCAAGCCGACAAGGCCCAGGGCGATGACCACAAAGATCAGTGCAATGATGCGTGAACGTTTCATACCTGCCGCTCCTAGAAATTAAAAAAGTGACCCGCAAAACGAGTCACTTTTCAAAACTGTGTTGCGCGTCAAAGATAGCTTATTTCGCCAAAGGAGCAACCACGCGCATTTTGATTTTGCGAGGTGCAGCTCTTTTCGCAGCTTTACGAGCAGGCTTTTTGGCCGCTTTTTTAGCTACTTTTCTCTTGGCTACTTTTCTCTTAGCTGCAGGTCTTTTGGCAGCTTTTTTAGCTACCTTACGTTTTGCAGCTTTTTTAGCTACTTTTCTTTTAGCAGCTTTTTTGATTGCCATCGTGTGGCCTCCTTTTTAACGGACTCTCCCTTTTTGTACCAACACTTTTCCACGCTTGGATCGCCCAATACTAATCGAACTCATCTCGTTCTTAGAGCAGTATTTGCGAGCGATTTCATTAACTTTATCCAACTTCAGTATAGACAGAAATTCTCCCTGTTTGTCAAATAAATTAAAACTTAAGTTAAGCTTTTTGAGAAATAGAAAGGTTTGCGCGATTTGTGCATTTGTCTCGAAAAGCTCTACTGAGGAGGCAAAATAAACATTTTTTGCTAATTCTAACTCGTCGGCAGTGATACCATTTTTGCCAACAAGATCAATGGTTTCAAGGATCAGGTCTTGAGCATGATCAGCTTTTTCTGGGGCCACAATAGTTTTGATAAATCGCATCCCCGGTTCCTTGTGTGATCCGTAGAGGAGCGAGCCCCCAATCATGTAAAAAAGCCCGCTTTGTTCGCGCAAAGCGAAAAGGCGGGAAGCGGGTGAACCACCTGAGCCTCCGGTCACTACAATGTCCAATAAGGCTAGCGCATTGTAGTCTTCGTGGTTGCGCGCTATCGAGGGTGCCATGAAGCCCAGCACTGTTTGCTCGCGCTGTTGAGGGATGTCGATATGCTGTGCCGTGTAAGGAGGCATAGCGGGGAAAATGAGGTCGGGGACTTGTTTGCCACGCCAATCGTCAAAGGCGGCAGCAACCGTTTTTTTGATATCGATCTTGGTTAAATCCCCCACAATGACCAAAATAGCTTGGTCTGGGGTGAGGTATTTTGAGCAGTAGGCTTGCAATAACTGCTTGGATATTTCGGTGATACTTTCCTTGGTGCCCGAAGGATTTTTGTGGTAGGGATGCTGTTGGTAAATGATTTCGCGTGCCAATTGGTCGATATAATCAATTGGCGAATCCCACAACTCTTCCACTTCATTGAGCATTTGTTGGCGGATCTTCTCGATGGATGCTGGCCGCAGGGAAGGGCGCTGAACGATGTCGGCAAGGATGGTAATGGCATCATAAAAATCTTCGTGCAGGGCCCGCACAGCAATATTGTCGCTGCCGGCGGCAAGGTGGATGCCTTTGGTTTCAAGAATTTGAGCAAATGCTTCCGGCGTGAAGTCTTGCGTGCTGTCGCTGATGGTGCGCATCATCATGCCAAAGGCCCCAGACTGTGCTTCATCTTCGTACAGGTAGTTGCCCTTCAAACAAAGCACGCTGATAACTTGGGGCACCAGGGGGTTGTGGTGATAGAGCACCTCCATGCCATTGTTCAGCATGAAAGATTCTGGTTGGGGATGTTTTTTGCTTACGCGCTCTGGTGCGGGGATGACATTAACTAATTTGCCTGCCTCCACAGGGGTTGTTCTGACATGATTGCGCAGAATTTCTTCTTCCAAGGCATCGGCAGCATGGTGGATTTGTTGCATGCGCTGTGTGCCCTCTTCATCGATGGGGAGGAGGTAGCCGCGGTGCATTACCAGCGGGGTCAGGTACGTGGCAAAAAAGGTTTGCATATCTTCTTTGCTCGTTTGTTCAATTGCTTGCAGATAGGTATCAATGAAGGCTTCGTTGCGCGTTGCTACAAATGAATTACCAATGACAAAGGCCTGTTTCTCTGTGCTTTCCAGCAGAGAGGTTAGGTCAACATGCGTGCGCTTTTGGGCTGCTTCAAACTCCCAGTCTTCGACCTCGTTAGTTGCCAGTGCTTGCAGTTCCTCAACCAAGATTTCTTCAATTTGTTCAGGGTGAACGTCATTTGCAGGCCAAATGCCAAAGTATAAGAGGCCGCGTTCGACCAGATCATATACCGTGCAATCGACATCAATCGCCAGTTGTTCTTGGTTGACGAGGCGGTTGTACAGGCGCGAGCTTTTGCCAGTGGATAAGATGATACTTGCCAAGTCGATGAGATGGTTTTTGCCATCATTAAAGCCAGGTATTTTGAAAAGGTACGTGAACCAGGGATGGCTTACCGGGCGGTACAGGGTTGTGGTTTTGCTGTACACATCGTCAGTAAAGTAGTGCTTGGCGCGTACATAATTATTAACCGCAGGGATTTTACCAAAAAACGCTTCTGCCTGTGCAAACACTGCTTCCGGCTCTACATCGCCAACCACTACTAGGGTAGCATTCCCAGGGTGGTAGTGTTTTTTATAAAAGGCATACAGATCATCTCGTTTGAGCGCGCATAAATCATACTTTGATCCAATGATGGGGCTATGGTAAGGGTGCTCTGGAAAGGCGCTTGCAAGCATGTGTTCTAGCAGTGCCCCTTGAAAGTCATCCCGGTACATGCGCAGTTCTTCAATAACGGCCTTCAGTTCAGAGGCGAGCATGTTACTATCAAAGCGTGCGTTTTGCATGCAATCAGCAAAGATGCGCAAGGCAACCTCCCAGCAGGAGCTGGGAAGGCGGAACGTGTAACAAGTGTAATCTTGCGATGTAAAAGCGTTGGAATCAGCTGTTAATTTTTGACTAATCAGGTTAATATCAGCTTCTGATAATTCCTGCGTGCCTTTGAAGAGCATGTGCTCAATCAAATGAGCCATGCCGCGTTCATGCAGCGCTTCATCTTTTGAACCAACATTGTACCACAGATGTGCTTCGACGCGAGGGATGTGTCTGACGGGGCGTGTAAGAACGGTGAGCCCGTTTGATAACACTTTCTTAAAGACCTTAAACCGAGGCAGGGGTGCTGTCATGAATGGAACCTTTTTTAACGTGCAGGGCAAAAGCGGTAGTTTAGCACGAAATAACTTGTAAGGACATGTTGATAATGCGTTTGACCAAGGGTATCAGCAGGGCGATCAGGGCGAATACGGTTTTTAATTTTGTCATAAAAAATGCGTTGTATTGCGTGCTTAAACTGCTGTTTAGCACGTATCGTTTACGCGTCTCTTATGGTCCTGGGGTAAAACAGCCATTGTCTAAACAAGAGGGCGTGTTTTATTTTTGGCACCAGCAAATTATTGCTGGGATGTTCTTTTTCCACACTCTCAAGAGTCAGGGCGCGTGCGTGGTCAGCTCGAGCGGGGATGGGAAAATTGCGGGCTATTTATGTCAGCGGCTTGGCTTCACCGTCCTCTACGGTTCTTCTTTCAAAGGTCCTGTAGCGCTCGTGCGCAGCGCGCTCGATCAACTCAACGGCAACCGTCGTTTGTGCATGGTGGGCGATGGGTCGCGTGGCCCAGCACTCGTGCTACAGCCAGGGATTATGTACCTGGCAGAAAAAGTGGGTGTGCCCGTGGTGTTTATTGATTGCAAACCACAGTGGGCTTTTACGTTTACAAAAAGTTGGGACCAGTTTAAGCTGCCGTTACCTTTTAGCATCATCCAAGTAACCGTTAACAGCCCGCAGCATGTACGCCCAAGTTCTTCTTCTTAATGGTTTTGTAACACCTCTCTGGTACCGCATTCCGGATGAATTGCGCCTTGCGGTAAACAAATTTAGTCTAGTGCATGTGCCGCTCCAAAAGCGCACGGAAGTCGCGTTGGTCATGCGTCTTGCCGTCCAGCTTGATACGTCGGTGACGTTTGCGGTGCGTGACATGCATGGCTTAGCAGATTTTCCTGGGGACAATGCATATCAGCCGTTCATAGAAAAAATGGCGTCGTTTTATTGCTTGGCGCCCCTCTATTTCTATCAGCGCATACGCCATTTTTTGCAGGAAAAGGCTCCCAGCCAGCCCATTGCTTCAAGAGCCTTGGCGGAGGAAGCCATGACAAGCGGCGTCCAGTTAACCGATGAGCAGCAACTGATTGTTGATGCGGTTGCTCCTCATATCACTACGCCTTCCTTTCATCCTGCCGTTATTCATGGGGTTACGGGTTCTGGCAAAACTGAAGTCTACAAAGTGCTGCTTCGCCAAGCGTGGCAAGAAGGGAAGAGCACGGTATTGCTGCTCCCCGAAGTCTCGTTGGCGGTTCGCTTTCATCATATCTTGAGCCAGGCGTTTCCTGACGTGCCAATTTTTGGTTTTCACTCCGGGTCGACGCCTAAGGAAAAAAAGTTCCTCTGGGAAGCTCTGCATCATGACAAACCGTTATTAATCATTGGCGTTCACTTGCCAATGATGTTGCCCATTCCGCGTTTGGGGCTGATAATTATTGATGAGGAGCACGAACAAAGCTTTGTTGAAAAAAAGCATCCGCGCATCAATTCCAAAGAAATGGCCCTGTGGCGTGCCTCGTACTATCGCATCCCGATTGTGCTCGGTTCAGCAACGCCGTCGCTTGCAACGCTTTATAATGTGCAGCGCCAACACTGGCCGCTTTATCGCATAACAAAGCGTTTTGGGGGGAGCTTTCCAGCGATTAAAAAAATCATCTTGACGGACAAATCGCGTCAGCAAGGAAAGTATTTTTGGGTTTCAGCCCAGCTGCAGCGAGCGGTGGCCGAACGCTTGAGCAAAAAAGAGCAGGTCATTATTTTCATCAATCGTCGGGGGTATAGCTTTTTTGTTCAGTGCAAGGGATGCGGCTTTATTCCTTCCTGCAAGCACTGCTCAGTAAGTTTAACCTTGCACGAGCCCGATTGTTTGCAATGCCACTACTGTGATTATGCTATCCAGCTGCCCCTTAGGTGCAGCGCGTGTCCAGCGCCGCCGGAGAGCTGGCTTAAAAAGGGGATTGGCACCCAGCAGGTGGTCCACATGTTCAAAGATTTGTTCCCTGCAGCTATTATTGAACGCGCTGATTTGGACTCTACCAAGAAGAAACGTGGGTGGCAGGAGACAGCAGAGCGCATGTACCAAGGCCAGATCGACATTTTAATTGGCACTCAGTCTATTACCAAGGGGTACCACTTTCCAGGCGTGACGCTGGTGGGGGTGCTGTGGGCTGACGTTAACGTGCATTTTCCGGTCTATAATGCGGCTGAGATCACCTTGCAACAGCTTATTCAAGTTGCTGGTCGCGCGGGACGTGCTTCGGCTGGTGGAGAGGTCATCGTTCAACTAATGCGCGATAATCAACTTTTCGATTATGCTGATGAGCAAGCCTACCTGTCTTTTGCCGAGCAAGAGTTGGCTGTACGGCAGATGGTTGGCTATCCCCCGTGCATGCGTCTTGGCAGTATTGAGCTACGCCATCCACAAGCTGCGGTTGTGGAACAAGATGCAGCAGAGGTTGCCGCAATGTTGCGTGCTTTTGTGCAAGAAAAGCAGCTAGCAGTGTCCCTGCTGGGCCCATCGTTGCCGGTTATTGCACGTATTCAACAACAAGAGATCAGACAGTTAGTTGTTAAGGCTGCTTCATTTAAAGATCTGCACGCAATTCTTATGCGGGCCCAGCATGTGCCACTGGCATCGGCGCTGTATGTGATGGTTGGTAGCTAATGCCTTCCTGTTCCAGCACGAGAGGCCAGTTTCGTTCAAAAAATCGGTATAAGCGATCTTTGACTGTTTGCTCCAAGTGCTCCAAATGCACCGCTCCTGAGACTATTATGTCCTCATCGGAGGATAATCCGCTGACCAGGTCATAGAAACTTGGGATCTTATAAGCGCCAGAGCTGGAGCTAGGCGCGGCTTTGGAGGCGGTTCTTATATGCTCGGCAAATAGAATAAGAGCTACATAGCTCCTATATTTTTCCGAAGGGTAGAGTTTTAATGCAAATTCACCCTGCGGTTCGGTAGAATGAATAAAGATAACTTCCTTTCCATCGGCCGAAGCTTCCTGCCAAGCTTGTGATGCTGCACGCAAAGCACGCAGATCGGTGTCTATGTAAAACACCTTTGCGTAATCGCTTGTTCGAATCAAATTTGCCAGGTACTTCCCCTTCAGTGCACTGCTTTCACGTGCAGACAGATTTTCTTTGCCAATGCAGTGTATTTGGTCCGTGGCCAGATTAAATCTACGACGGGCTAGGTCATCTCTCACCGCTTCAGCTTTTCCTTCTAGGGCCCCTGATAGGATAATAATAGAGCAGTAGCCACGGCTGTTTTTTTTTAGGATAGAGGGATAGAAATTGCTAACAGGCCGGCGGGGATTTGCATACCAGCGTAAATAGGCTTGATGATCCTCGAGGTTCTCTTCTGGGTATGCGGCTTGCCAGTATTGAGTACAGAAGTGTTTAACAAATGCATAGTGGCGCATGAGCGGGTCGTTGCTGGGAGTCAACAGCGCATTTATGCCAAACACGAAGCAAACTTTAGATTGCCTAGCATGCGCTGATACTCGCTTATGAGGCGTTTGATCGGCAAAAATAGCAGGCAGGGTCTCGCTTGCTGCGCTCAGAGCGGTGCTACCAAGGAAAAAATAGGCAAAAAATGCTAATAGAGGTACGCGCATGTTAAAACAAGCTCATGGTGAAGGATTCTTGCGCTGGCTCCAAGCTGGCGCTTTCATCCTGGGTTGATTTACGTTTGGTTTCAGGCTTAATCGGTTCTTCAACCGCGGCTTGCAGGGCTTCTTCTGGGATGGGTTTGAACACTGTTTCATCCACTGTGGTAGTGCTGCAAGACGCTGGTGTGACGATAATTTTCTGGTGGTGCTCTAATCCTAGCTTGACTATCGCATCAATGAATTCCATCGGCGATATACCGATTTCTGCCGCTTGGTGGAAAATGCACGTGGCGGGGGTAAGTGCAGGCACCGTATTGAACTCGAGCAGCACAACGCGCTCTTTGCCGGTGGGGCTTACTTCTGCACTTTGATAAAAGCAGTCTATACGCGAATACCCAACGCAGCCTATTGCTACAAAGGCATCGCGGACCGTTTGTTGCACCAAGGCAAGCACAGTGCTTGGCAACGGTGCGGGCGTTTGATTTTCGCCTTCGCCCGGTAAAAATTTTTCTTCCTGCGTGAGGATGCCCTTTTTTGCTACAGCAAGACTAGGGGGTAGCGCCTGGGGGTTTTCGTTGCCCAGGATGCCGACGGTTAACTCTACGCCAAGAATCATTTCTTCTAGCATCGCAACAGTTTTATTGGAGCTGAAGTAAGCATCAAGAATGTCGATCAGCTCGAGTAGCGTTGTTGCTTTGCTGACCATGACGCTGCAGCCGTCGTCGTGGGGCTTAACAATGAGTGGCAACGTCAGGCTGTGTTGTTCTAATAACTTGGTCAGATAAGTTTCTTTGTTGTTGTTCAGTGCTAGCCAGGTTGCTTTTTCAAGTAAGAGTGACTGCGGCGTAGCAAATCCTTTGCTGCGCAAAAATGCGTTCGTCTTGAATTTATTTATGCAGAGGGCGCTGGCAAGCACGCCAGGTCCGTTATACGGCAGGCCGAGCATTTCAAGCGCGCCTTGCACTGAACCATTTTCCCCTCTGCCGCCATGCAAACCAATGAATACAAAGTCGGCAATCCTTGGCAGGTCAGACCACTCAAGATGCATCTCAGGGGTTACCCCTTCCGCAATTAGGCGCGTAGTGTTTTTAATGAGCAACTTTTGAGGAACGTGGAAAAGCTCCATGTTGTCGTTAACAAAGATGGGCAGCACGTCATAGCGTTGAGGGGATAATTTGTAGCAGACATTACGGCCAGATTCGAGTGACACCTCGCGCTCGTTGGAATCGCCGCCCAACAAAACAGCAACGCGTATTTTTTTCTCAGGCGCTGTTTCCATGGATACTCCTTGGCTATCAGCCGAATTGCTGTCTTGCAGTAGGCCATACGCATGCAGCTCATTTTCGATCATGAAATTGATCAGGTCAGTATGGCTCATGCCGATTTCTGCCGCTTGGTTGAACAGGAAGGTTGATGGTGCCATGCCGGTCAGGGTGTTGGGATCTATCAGCACGATGCGGCCATCTTTGGTGGCAAACCCATCGATGCGGGAAAGGGTTGAAAACCCTAGGACAGCGGTGGCTTGATGGCAGGCTGCAACGATCCGCTCTGCTGTTTCTGGTGTGCAGCGGGCTGGCGTGATTTTCAAGGCCCGTCCAGGCATGTACTTCTGCTCGTAGTCAAAAAAGGAACTTTCTTTTTCAATGACCACTTCAGTGAGAGGTAAGGAAAACCAGGTTCGACTAACAATCCCGTCTACATTTTTTATCTTTTCCAACGAAACGCATACAAACTCCATGCCCTCAAGTGCCTCTTCCACGATGACAGGTTGGGTACGGCGTGCATCGGCTGTTGCGGCAAGGGTGATTGCTGGCATTAACGCTTCGGGCGTTTTTACCAGTGTTATGCCTAAGCTAGAGCCTTCATGCACCGGCTTTACAATCACGGGCAATTGGACGCCCACCGTAGCTAGTTGCTCGAGCAGGATGGTTGGAGAAAGATCGGCAAGGTGCGTTGGTTGAATCACGAGGCCGCGTGCAACATCTACTCCTGCGCTGGCAAGAATTTGTTTTTGGGTTGCTTTATCCATCCCCACAGCACTGCCAAGGACTTTGGTGCCCAAGTAAGGAATGCTAAGCACTTCCAGCATGCCTTGCAGAATGCCGTCCTCGCCATAACGGCCATGTTGAGCGATATATACAAAGTCGACGCGCTTCTTGAGCTCGTCCCAGGATAGCCGCTCAGCCTCTGTCTCTAGACGGTGCAAGAAGTCGCTTATTTTACCGCGGTGCAGAAAGTGTTGAGGCAAAATAAATAGCGAGCCGGTGTCGGTTTGAAAAATGGGAATAACTGCATAGCGACCAGCGTCTAGATGATCGCAGATGGTACGACCGGAATTGAATGAAACTTCACGCTCAATGGAGCGACCTCCCATGAGAACTCCGACGCGGAGCTTCTGTTTAATCACGCGGCTATCCCTTTGCAAGCAAGCTACTTCTACTGACAGGAGGCGTACAGTTGCTTCAGCGCCGTGACAGGATCTGGTTGGCCGAAGATGGCTGTAGCGATGGCGGCGTGTTGAATGTGGTGCTCACGCACCAACGGCAATGTTGTCGCATTAATGCCACCATCCAAGCAAAGTATAGCATGATTTTGTGTGACCTGCTGCATTTTTCTGATCGTAGGAATCTTATTTAAAACGTCGGGAATAAATGTTTGTCCTGAGAACCCTGGGTAGACGGTCATGAGCAAAATCATGTCGAGCATTGGCAGTAGCTCATGCATTTTTTCCGGGGCTGTATTTGGATTTATAGCGATGCCTGCGTGTATTCCACTGTCTTTGATGGCGTCAATAATAAGCTTGGCATGTGCATGGTCGCGAATTGCTTCGTAATGAAAGATGATGCTATCACCGCTTTGCAGCTTCAATCGGCTGATCCACATTTCAGGATTATCGACCATGAGATGGATGTGTAAGGGCAGGGGAGTTGCTTGGCGGATAGCGTTTATAAATACAGGCCCCCACGTTAAATTGGGTACAAAGTGATCGTCCATGACATCTAAATGGTAGCCGTTGCATAGGCGATCGAACTGCTGCAATGTTTTTTCCAGTGTTAGTACATTAGATGAAATTAATGAAGGATAAATGTGCATGGTAGGCCTATCGTAGTCAATCAGTTGGTAAGCGCTTCACCCATTTTGATAGCCGTTTCATAACCTTGTAAAGAATGCTGCACAAAGACGTCGTGAGGGATCATCATCTTTGCTTGAAACAGCACCACCACTGTAGATGCACCGAAAGCAAAGTAGCCCATCTCATCACCGCGTTGTAGCTTGTCACCAAGTTTGCAGGTTAGGTGGATGCTGCCCACAAAAAGAGCTCCCACTGCCATTACGGCTACCAGCCCGTGACGCTCGCTGCGCAATATCATGAGCACACGTTCGTTGCTGGTGAGTGGCTGATAGCCAGCCAAAAAGCTTATGGGATTGACGGATTCCAGTGTTCCCGGAAGGCGTATGAGATGTTCTATGATGCCATCTACCGGGCTGTGAAAGCGATGATAGTCGTATGGTGCTAGGCGGAACATGCACAGTGTGCCGTGCGCAAAAAAGTCTGCCAGGCGAGCCGATCCAAGAAAGCGCTTGAGTGAAAATGGCATGTCTTTAGCAAAAAAATGCGTCCGCTCGGTTACATTTGGCAGCACAAACAGCTTTGCATCCGCGGGGCTTACCGGGATACTTTTGTCTGCGGGAAGGGGGCGCGCGTTTGTTTGGAGCCTGCGAATGAAGAAATCATTAAATGAACTGTAACCGGCTACGGGCTGCACAAAATCGTGCATACCAATTTGATATTCTTCAATGAACGGCTTGATCAGGTGCCGGCTAGCGGGTCGCTTGTGGTACCAGCCCATGGCTTTTCCCGCCGTCTTTCGCTTGAGGAAGAAGCGGGCAAAGCGACCAATGTAACGATAGTATAAAAGGTACAAGGCATCAAAGGCCAGATTCTTCTCGGGGACCAATTGGTCCCCGACATAGTAGAAGACGCCGTTTTTGGGGAAAGGTCTATTCTGCTGCATCGCCGATAAAGAAAGTTGAGTAGGTGTTGAACAATTGACGTTTTACAAGGTTTACAATGTGCTCGATTGTTTGCACGTGGATTGCTGGATCCTGAGATGGTCGGAACATGACGCAGTTACCTGGGGCGAAAAGCATCATTGTGTTCCTTTGTGGGTCTTGCGGGGCTGCGGTGGTTGCGGCTTCCTGTTGGGTTAACCAGGTGGTGAGTGCATTGGTTATGATGGTGTCGACTGCATCATTGAAAGCGCTTGCATGTTCATTAAGATAGCTATAAGCCGAAGCCCACAGGTCTTGTAAAAATTCTTGTGCCATGGTGGCATTGTTCAATAGCAATTGTACGAAACTCTCCCGCTCGGCGGCGCTGTCAAATTTGCGCAGCATCGCGAACATTTCTTTGTCAGGCAGTCTGGTGCCGGGAGTGTTATCAAGCTGACAGGCCAACAGTGTTGCTTCGTGAGCAAGGGATTTAACCAGGCGTGTTGGAGACTGGTTATTGTTTTCGCGCTGTTGCTGATCGGCAACCAGTGCGGCTGCGGTTGCAAATACCGATCCCACCGTGTTTAAAATTCCCTCTTTTTGTTCTGCTTGGGTTTGAGCCCCGGCTGCTTTGCCCGCGGCATAGCAGGTTTGTGCCAAACCGCTGAGCAAGATAAGCGCGGTATTGTTTTTACCTCGCAGCGTTTCTTGCTCCGCATACAGCGGCGAGTTTTCCATAATTGCTTTATGGACGAGCATGCAAATTTCTTGTAAGGGGACAATTTGGGTGCCGGCAGATACGGTGACTTGTACAGCTGCTGCAGGTGCTATTGCCAGGAGTCCAACCATGAGATACCGCATCAACATTACTACCATCTATTTCTCCTTTTTCATGGACGTTGTGTGAACGCTTGGGCATGTTTTAGTACATTTTCAAAGGCGACGGCAAACCAATAGGTGTACCGCTCAGGACGTGCTGCAAGATCTTGGGTAAGGGTTTCTAAGTCTACCCATTCAACCGCTGCAACCTCGCTCTGGTTGAAGGGGATCGGCCCGTCGAAGCGCCCGAAAAAGACGTGATCAAATTCGTGTTCGTAGAGGCCATCTTCCACCAGATGTACTTTGTAAATGAAGCTGAACTGTTTTTCCAAGGCACAAGAAATGCCTAGTTCCTCTTGCAGCCGGCGTTTGGCTGCATCTGCCACCTCTTCGCCGGGACGGGGGTGGCTGCAGCAGGCGTTAGTCCATAGCCCGCCAGAGTGGTATTTGTGCAAAGCGCGCTGGTGGATAAGCATGCGGCCTTCAGGGTTAAACAGGAAAATAGAAAAAGCGCGGTGCAACAAACCTTGGCGGTGAGCGCTCAACTTTTCTTCAACGCCTATTTGCTGGTCATTTTGGTCTACTAACACTACAAATTCTTGCATGTCTTATCCTAGAGGCGATTTTCCAAAGAAATGGCATGGCTAAAATCAAAGTGGTCATCCGGCATACTGCGATCTGCTTGTAGCAACATCAATGAACTTACTGTCAGCTCATTAGTGCGTATAGTTCTGCAAAGACTTTCTACAATTAACCACTTGGCGTGCAAGGAGCAATCTTTTTGTAACAGCGGGCTGTCAAAGCTGATAAAAGCTTCACCACTGGTGGGGGTTACTGCAACGGTAGTGACCGCAAGATGAGGATTGATAAGGTGCGCATCTTGCAAGACCTGCAGCCATTGTTTAATCAGATGCTTCAACGTCAGGCTTGTATCTTCTGCGTGCCATAAAATGGTTGCTTGTTCGTTGATCCAGTTGCCGTTTTTTGGATAGCTAATAGTTATTGTTTTTTGGTATGTGGCGCCTGCTGGCATTTGTATGCTCATGCTTGCATGTGCGCTTGTAGTGAATGGGGAGCAGGTAACGTGGATTAAAAGCCAGTTGCGCTGCATCATGAACAGCAGGAGCCCAGCTCCAAGGCAGAAAACACTGAGCAGAATGAAGCGAGAAGCTCTTACCATGTTTCAACGCCCATTGCCGCCAGGTCAGCGCGGCCGCTCTCAGTGCGTCGATAGGAATCTTCTTCCATGTGAAAGGTCGAAAACTCAAAGACTTCCGCATTGTCAAGCGCTGTTAAGCGATGCCAGGTGAGCGGTTTAATATGCGCAATGTCTCCTGGCGTCATCAGGCGGATGTCGTATGCGCCGTTCGTTTCAGTTTCCAGTACCAGACGGCCTTGCTGGACGTAAAACGTTTCTTCTTTGATTTTGTGGTGATGCATCGAGCATTGGAAGCATGCTTTGAAAACCATTTTCTTGCCGCAGTACTTGGCATTGTTTACGATCCACTCCTCATGACCCCACACCTTATCTACGATCTTCTCTAATTGTCCTTGTTTGACAATGCTTCCCAAGCGAATTTCTTGCAGCATAACGTTTTCCGGTATCGACCTTTAATGAAAAGAGCTCTAACTGTGTATGTTACATCAGCAGTGTGTTCTGTTTCAGGAGTTTTTTCAAGCAATGGACGTGTCAAAGCCGAGGCTAACGCGCATTATTCGTTAGCGATGTAATTGTGCATACGCTTCTTGCAGCGTAGTGCACAGGGCGCCCTGTTTTGCGAGCACCCCATAGATAGGTGCGTCGGCAAGGAAACGTTCAGTCAAAGGAGAGACGCCACTCAGGATCACACGATGCCCTCGTTCGTGTAGGCCTTCGATGCTCTCCGTCAGCGCTTCGGTTCCATCGGCGTCAATAAAATCAACGTTTCTGATGTCGATGATGACATTGCGCATGGTGGTTGGTACTTGCTCAAGGCGACCGACGTGAGCAGGGGAATTAATATAGGCCAGGGGTCCTTTAATCGAGTAAACCATGGTGTCGGGTTGATTTTCTGGCTTTGTGGAAGGCATAGTTTCCAATACTTTTTCGTGGTACCCCCGCGAGCATTTTTCCATGAAAATGAGCATTGCCATGACGGCCCCAAACAAAATGCCCACCGTCGGATCATCATAAATAGTAATAAAGGCAACGATGAGGGAGAGAGCAAAGTGTTTTTTGTCACGGCGGTAAAGACGTGAGAAGTGCTCCATTTCAATCATGCGGAAAGCAACAAACCCCAGCATGGCAGCAATGACAGCCAAGGGCATGTAAGAAAAATAGGGCAAGAGCAAATAGGCGACCAGGGCTACGGTTATACTTGCAATAGCGCCGGCGATTTTATGGGTTGCCCCACTGCGGATATTGAGTGCCGTACGAGCAAGCGCTGCGGTTGCTGGTAGTCCTCCTGCAAACCCGGTAAGCATGTTTGCCAAGGCAAGCCCCAATAATTCTTTGCGCTTGTCGTGTTTAGTTTTGGTGATGCCATCGGCTATGCGAGCAGATACAAGCACTTCAATCATGCAGATTGCCGCGATAGAGAATGAGGGGATCAGGTACGCGAAGCGGAAGTGGAACGCAGGCAAGTTAATTAAGCTGGCCGAGATCACGCCGTACTTGGTCCCAATCGTTTGCAAATGCCACGGCAGCAAGCCATGGGTGGCCGCGTAGCCAATCAAGATACCGAAAGGCGCAAGTACAATTGCTCCTGGCAAGCGAGGAGTGAAGAAAGCAAAGCCCAACAGCCCTGCAAGGAATGCTAAGAAAATACCCAAAGCGTACAAATTCGTGTCGGCAAGATGAGATAAAGACGAAAGAGCTTGCGCGATCAGATTGGAAGATTTGCTGCTTGCTACCAGGCCCAAGGCAGGGTTGATTTGCCCAATTAGGATAATGCCTGCAATCCCCAAAATAAAGCCGTGCAGGGCGCTGCCAGGAATGAAGGTTAGGTAGCGTTCTACCCGCAAATGATAGCAGCCGTAGGTGATGATGCCAGACAAGATGGCAATCATAGGTAAAGATTCAACGCCAAAAGCAGCGGCGTAGCCGGCAAGCAATCCTACCAAGGCGCCTGCTGGGCCGGTGATATTGTAGTGGCTGCTGCCTGCCAGTGCGCCCACAATGCCCGCCCACACCGCGGTGATGATGCCTGCAAGTGGCGATGCACCTGAGCCGACAGCGAGCGAAAGAGCAAGGGGGATGGAAACCAGCCCCACAGTAATGCCTGGGATTAAATTGCGAATAAACAGACGAAATAAGGTTTTGGCCATGGCAACTAAAGGTCTGAGGGGTGGGACGATATTGGCAGGCCTAAGCATACCACATTTGTGGTGCCGCGCCATACGTCTTGTGCGGAAACGCCCAGCTCTGGCATAAAGCTAGGG
>Ga0214923_10003320_pt1 | contig 20240 bp, 15 predicted proteins | sample LL1510_MetaG_FD_177993 | JGI IMG/M metagenome (GOLD analysis project Ga0214923, IMG submission 177993) | Freshwater microbial communities from Lake Lanier, Atlanta, Georgia, United States - LL-1510 | ecosystem: Environmental > Aquatic > Freshwater > Lake | place: USA: Georgia | collected...
TGTATAAAACCCGCTTTCATGTTACACGTGGATAGTTTAGGCAATTATCTTTGGAGTCATGCCTATGGTGGGGCAGAGGTTGACGGAGGAAAGCGGGTTTTATACAAGCCTGGAAGTGGATTTTTCATCATCGGGCAGTCAAACTCCTATTCAACTTCAGCTGATTACGATTTTTATTTTGTTAAAACAGATGTAAATGGAACTCTCATTTCCGAAAAGACTATTTCGCATCCAGGTTGGGATCGCGTTCATGATGCAATTTGGACAAAAGATTCTACTCTTTTAGTTGTGGGGGAAACGCTTCCTGCACAAGGAGAATCAAATATATTTTTGGCTCTTATGAATCAAAATGGAGATTCTTTATGGACAAAGGAAATAGGAGGCATGGGTCCCGATAAGGCTACCTCTGTAATTCGCGTAGATGATAGCTTATACCTTGTGGGTGGAGAGTTATTTATTGCGGATTCTGGATTTGTGAAAGGAATTGTCATGAAAATCAACAACCAAGGGCAAATTGTTTGGCAAGACACCATTAACGAAATTACAGGAGAATCAGGTATTACCGAGTTAGCTTTGGCTCCTACATTTTATTATGGAATGGGTTATTCAAAAAAATCTGCTGAAGATTACGATCCTTTTTTTGGAAGATATAATTGGGATGGATCTTTCATTACAGGTTATGTTCAAGTAGAGAATAATTCCAGTAAAATTCCAAATGAAATGGTATATATTGCTGCCGGTAATCGCATGGCATTGGCAATGTCAAAATATGATTTCGCTCATCCAACAAGAGTTTATGATATGTTATTAGCCAATTTTGAAGCCAACGATTTATATTGGTTGGATCAGAGTGTATCCATTGAATATGAGCAGATGGAATATATTGGACAAGTAATCACAACTTCAGATAATTCTACAGTTTTTCTTGGTTCGAGCGATTGCCAATGGGTGTGCGAAACGTCTTTTAATGGTGGAGGACATATTTACTTAATGAAAGTGGGTAATCATAATCTGTTTCCTCAAACGAATCAATATACAACTATCAACGACATCCGCCAATTGGTAACTATTTCGGAAGAAACTACTCCATCAATAAAACTCTATCCAAATCCGGCTGATCATTATTTTGTTGTGGAGCTGGCAAATTCTATGAATTGTCTGATTCTCGGTCAAGATGGTAGGCTTATAGATTCCTTGGTTGTACCCCCAGGAAAATCTGAACATAAATTGGATATGTTAAGATCCGGAATTTATTGGTTTCAATTCAAAAACGAAAAAGTAACAAAGACAGTTAAAGTAATCGTTAAATGATGCTGTATTGGCGTATTTTTAATGACCGTTATGCTTCGCGTATTGAATTTTGGATCGTACTATTTTTTGTTATTCGATTAATCGGTATAACGAATGCCCCCTTAGAAATTGCACATAATTGGCGACAAGTTACTGGTCTGATGGTAGCTAGAAATTTCTATGAAACTGATGCTTCACTTTTTTACCCGCGAATTGACGATACTCAAGGTGGAACTGGTATAATTGGAATGGAGTTTCCTTTGTTGAATTATTTACATTATTTAATGGCATTAATCTTTGATTACGACCATTGGTATGGTCGACTTATTAACTTGATTATTAGTTCAATTGGAGTATTTTATTTCTATAAAACCCTTCGTTTACTTTTCACAGAAAAAGTGGCATTTTATGCGTCATACGTTTTGTTAGTTTCGAGTTGGTTTGCTTTTTCACGTAAGATGATGCCAGATACATTTTGTATTTCTTTAATGTTTATTGCTGTTTATAATGGCTTGAAGTATTTACACGAGGGAAAAATAGCTAATATTTTGTGGTACTTCGTTTTTGCTACATTAGCTATTTTAAGTAAAATTCCAGCCGGAATTTATTTAAGTATTTTCCTGCCATTTATTTTCCTGAATAAACCTTCTGTTAATCAAATTTCTTGGTTCGTATTGTTTACCGTTTTTTCATTAGTAATTTCTGGCTATTGGTATTTTGTGTGGTGTCCTTATCTATCTGAAACTTATGGTCAGTGGTATAATACAGGAATGAGCTTGAACGATGGTTTTATTGAAGTGTTTTCTCATTTTTCAGATACGTCAAGAAGATTTTATTTTGATGCATTTTCAGGTTTTATAGCATTTGGAGTCTTCTTAATTGGAGTCTATTTTCTTTATAATAAAGGAGAAAAACTCTTTGTATTAATGGTGTCTATTTTGAGTATTGTATTTTTCTTCTACATGCTGAAATCAGGCTATTTTTTCCACCACCATACGTATTATATTTTGCCTTTTGTGCCTGTAATGGCTATGGTTGTTGGATTTTTATTTTCATTATTCGAGAATAAAAAAACACTTATAGTCTCACTGTTAATACTTATCACTTTAGAGGGGGTAGCAAATCAGCAACATGATTTCTTTTTAAAGGAGTCTGAAAAATATAAGCTCAATTTGGAGTCTTTTCTAGATTTACATATTTCTCGTGAAAATAAAATAGCAATAAATGGAAACGGTAATCCTCAACTACTATATCTAAGTCATCGCAAAGGTTGGGTTTGTTCGGATAATCAAGTGAATGAATTAGGTTTTTTAAAAAGTCTTAAGTTAAAAGGTTGTGAATACCTTATGTTGGTTAAAAATGAAAATAGGAAGTATAATCTTCATTTGACTCTGATTTCCTCAAATAAATTTGTTGAGGTCTACAAACTTTAACATCAAGATTTCCGTCTTTTTCGTTCTTTGGTCAATAAGCTGAGTTCACGCCCTGTTTGACCAGCAACTGATGTGTTTTCATCGGCACGCCTCAATAAATAGGGCATAACCTCTCGTATGGGACCAAAAGGCACGTATTTCGCCACATTATAGCCTGCATCAGCTAAATTGTAGGAAATATGATCGCTCATTCCTAAAAGTTGCGAAAAATAAAATCGTGAATCATCCGGAAAAATTGAGTTTTGTTGGAGAAGCTCTGATAATTTCAATGAACTTTCTTCGTTGTGGGTTCCTGCGCAAAGTGCAAAATGTTCTTTGTTATGGATTATAAAATTCAATGCTTCGTTGTAATCTCGATCCGTTGCATTTTTATCAGGTTGAATCGGTGATGGATAACCTTTGGAAACTGCTCGTGCTCGCTCTTTCTCCATGTATGCACCTCTAACCAGTTTAACCGCGTATATAATTTTATGAGATTTAGCAAATTCGAGCATTTCTTTCAAATAACTTAACCGATCATGACGATACATTTGCAGTGTGTTGTAAACCGTTGGAAAAGTCTCGTTAAACTTAACCATTTGCTCGTTGGTCCACTGATCAATAATATCTTGTATCCAGGTTTCTTCTGCATCAATAAAAACCGAAACTTGATTTTCATACGCTTTTTGACATATTTTTTCTATTCTTGATTTTATTGCATTTAATCCAACTAATTCCTGCTCAGTAAATTGATTAGAATTATCGGAAGCTTTTTCTAGCAAATCAAATCTTCCAATTCCAGACACTTTAAAAACTGCGAAAGGTATATTGTTATCATTTTTAGCACGTTGAATGGTTTCAATGATTATGTCAACTGTTTTATCAAAATCGTCATCGCTTGTTTTTCCTTCTACTGAGTAGTCCAAAATTGTTCCCACACCGAAAGCGCCTAAGGATTGGATGGTATTACTACATTCTGGTATGGTCTCTCCTCCGCAAAACTGTTTGAAGATAGTAGGCTTTATTGCCCAGCCGATTGGAATACGGATCGCTAAGAAAAAGTTCGTAACAATTTTTCCAATTTTCACGAAGGTTGGAGATCCAATAATTTTAAATAACCAATATGCCCTTCTCAAGTCTCTATTCGATTTACTCCTAAAAGCAATCTCTGTGTTATCGAATGATATCATGTTCCAAATTTAATTGCTTTTTTTTAATGCTTCTCAATAAAAACTTTAATTACATTTGATAGGTAATTAACTTATGCATCTATTTCAAGGTTCGGGATATTCAATCGAAATTGGATCACTATTAGATTCAAGTTTTTCGTGCATTCTTGAGGAATATAAAGAGCTGAATATCATAATAATCGTTGATGAAAATACGCATGATGCCTGTTTGGAATTCCTAATTACAAATTTCCCTGAACTTGAAAATGCCGAAATAATATTATTACCCTGCGGAGAAGAAAATAAAGTAATGGAGGTGTGTTATCAAGTTTGGAATGCATTTACAGAATATGGTTTTGGAAGAAAAGATCTAGTTATCAATTTAGGAGGAGGAGTGGTAACGGATATTGGAGGATTCATAGCTAGTGTGTATAAACGAGGAATGAATTTTATTAATATTCCAACTTCTTTACTCGGAATGGTAGATGCTGCAATTGGAGGAAAAACAGGAATTGACTTGAACAATTTTAAAAATCAACTTGGAACCTTTGCACATCCGACTCATGTTTATATTGACCGAGAATTTTTATCAACATTACCTGAGGAAGAGATTTTTAATGGATATGCAGAAATGCTAAAACACGCGCTGGTGCGTGACAAAGATTATTGGGATAGAATAAAAATTATCCACTCGGAAGATGAACTTACCACAAATGAAGTTATTTTTCATTCCGTAAAAATTAAAGCATCGATTATAGAAGAAGATCCAAAGGAGGGAGGATTGCGAAAAATACTTAATTTCGGTCATACCGTTGGTCATGCTTTAGAGTCTTACTACATGGATAAAACTTCGATTTCTCATGGTCACGCTGTAGCATTGGGAATGATTGCTGAGGCTTATATATCGATGAAACAAGAGCGTATATCAGAGATTGAATATAAAGAAATTGAAAAAACAATAACGAATAGTTTTCCAATGATTACTTTAGAACCAGACGATATAAGAGAAGTTATTCGATTAATGCATCAAGATAAGAAAAACGACAAAGGAAAAATTCGATGTACCTTGTTGAGTGGTATCGGAACCTCGGAATATGATATTACAATTAAGGAAGAAGAAATAGCTCTTTCTTTACTTCATCTATCGCTTTTGTCTAATATCTCAAATTAGACTTCTGATTTCTTGAATTATTTTCATTGCAAAATCATTAGCTGATTTGTCAGTTGAAGATTCGGAATAAATACGAATAATAGGTTCAGTATTACTTTTTCTCAAATGAACCCATTCTTTTCCTATGTAGATTTTAACACCATCAGTGGTGTCGACTTCTTCCGAGGCATATTTTGCCGCAATTTTTTCTAAAATCAAGTCAACATTAATTTCTGGAGTAAGTTCTATTTTATTTTTAGAAATCACATAAGAAGGATAACTATCTCTCAAAGAACTCACCTTCATTTTTTTATGAGCTAAGTGACTTAAAAACAAAGCAATTCCAACCAACGAATCTCTACCGAAGTGTAATTCTGGATAGATTACACCTCCGTTACCTTCTCCGCCGATTACAGCTCCTATTTCTTTCATTTTATTCACGACATTAACTTCTCCAACCGCAGACGCTGCATATTGCAAACCTCTAGATTCTGTAATATCTCGTAATGCGCGAGTTGAGGACAGATTAGAAACTGTTGGACCTGGTGTGTGCGTTAGAACATAATCGGAAACAGCAACAAGTGTGTATTCCTCTCCAAACATAGAGCCATCCTCACAGACGATAGCCAGGCGATCTACATCTGGATCCACTGTTATTCCAATGTCTGCTTTTACTATGGTGATTTTTTCAGATAAATCAGTTAAGTGTTCAGGTAATGGTTCTGGATTATGCGGGAAGTGTCCTGTTGGATCACAATATAATTCTGTGATTTTCGAGACTCCAAGGGATTTAAGCAATGCAGGAACAAAGATCCCTCCACTAGAATTTACGGCATCCACGACTACATGAAAATTTGCAGAGCGAATGGCAGCTGAATCAACGAGTGGTAAATTAAGAATGAGATCAATGTGCTTTTGCATGTATGATTCGTCTTTCTTTACCCTTCCTAGATGATCGACTTCTGCAAAATCAAAAGATTCTAATTCAGCAATTTCGAGCACACTAGCTCCATCTGCTGCAGAAATGAATTCTCCTTTTTCATTGAGAAGCTTAAGCGCATTCCATTGTTTTGGGTTATGACTTGCTGTAAGAATTATTCCTCCAGCTGCATTTTCCAAAGGAACTGCAACTTCAACAGTAGGTGTTGTTGACAATCCTAAATCTACGACATCAATACCAAGACCAACAAGTGTTTGACAAACCAATTGAGATATCATTTCACCTGATAATCGTGCATCTCGTCCAATTACCACCTTAACTTTTTTCGAAGTATTTCTATTTTTTAACCATGTTCCATATGCAGCACTAAATTTTACGGCATCTAAAGGAGTTAAACCTTCACCCACATTTCCACCAATTGTTCCTCGAATTCCTGAAATTGATTTAATGAGTGTCATTGCATTAATTTTATCTTCATTTTTATCATGTCCAAGCAAGCAACTGCGGCTTCAATACCTTTATTACCGTGTTTACCTCCAGAACGATCTATTGATTGTTGAATGTTGTTATCGGTAAGTACACAAAAACCAATCGGTTTGTTTTCGGAAAGCATTACCTGCATTATTCCATCAGTAGCACCTTGACAAACAAAATCAAAATGTTTGGTTTCTCCTTGAATAACCACACCAATTGCAACGACACCATCAATTTTCGGATTTTGACACAATAGTTGAGCTCCAAGTGGAAGTTCAAATGCACCGGGAACCCATTCAATGTTTAGTTGACTGGCGGGTATACCCACTGTTTGAAATACCTCTAACGCTCCTTTTAATAGGTTTTCTGTAATTTCTCGATTCCATTCAGAAACAACAATGCCGACGTTAAAATCGGCACAGTTGGTATAATTGGATTTATCAAAAGATGACAAATTTTTTAATGAAGTTGCCATGGAATTATTTTACCTTGGTATTGGCAGCTCTTGCGACGTAATAGTCAATTCGTTTAAGCTGACCAAATTCTTTGTAATTATCTTTAATTTTTTTGTAACAATTCGTTGCCTCCTCAAATTGATTTAATTTTTCAGCGATTAAACCTGCTTTAAATAAAAATATAGGTGTAGTAAATTCATTCGTATTCGTATTTGCAGCCAATGTGTATTGCTCGAACGCTTCGGATAATTTACCTTGTTCACTATAACAGTCTCCAAGTAAACCTATTTTAAATACAGACAAATAAGTGTCTTCTGGTTCAATCTTTTCTAAAGAAGTAATTGCTTTATCGAATTGACCTTTGTTCATATATTGACGAGCAAGTATGAATTCAGCAGGTAGAGCTCCGGTATACCCATCAAACTCCTCAATTTTAGCTTCTAGTGTTTTTATGTTTTTATCTGTTCTTGAAGAAGAATCAGCATAGTTTAAAGTTTCGAAATAAATTTCTTTTGAAGCTTCTTCGTTTGGTAAATAAACGAATTGGTAATAAACAAACACGCCAAGAAGAAGTACAACTACACTTCCTGACAGAATGGAGATAAGTCTAAACTTTTTATCTGACTTAAATTTCGACTTCAACGATGAAAAACTAAAATCTTCAAACATGTTTTTTTAATTAGTTTGCAAAAGTAGTGATTTTATTCGATTTTTATAGTGTTTGTGGTAAAGAAAATTGACAGTATTTTATTATGGCTCCCAATTTAGAAAATAATTTCTCGTAATGTGTTTTTATGAGCAAGTCATCTTGAAGCAATTGTGGTAATTCATTGTTTTCTTTGTAAATGTCCCAAGATTTGAAAACTAATGGATATTTATATTCTTCGATTTGTTCAATTGTAAATTCAAATAGAAGGTCAGAATCAGTCTTCACATGAATAATTCCATTAGGTTTTAAAAAGCGAGAATATCGTTCAATAAAAATTCTAGAGGACAATCTTTTTCTAGGTTTTTTAGGTTGTGGATCAGAAAAGGTAAGCCAAATTTCATCGACAGAATTTGGAGTAAAACATTCTGTAATAAAATCTATTCTTGTACGAAGAAAATGCACATTCCCTATATTATTTCGGATGGCGTCGCGTGCGCCAATGTAAATTCTATTTCCTTTTAAATCTGCTCCAATAAAGTTCTTTTGGGGATATCTTTTGGCAAGACCGACCGTATATTCTCCCTTTCCACAGCCTAACTCTAATACAATAGGATTTGAATTTCCAAAGTGTTCGCTCCATAAAGGAATTTTGTTTTCTCCTTTGTAATGAAACTCAGTTACGTTATCGAAGCCTTTTATGGCCTCAAAACGCATCAATTTATCTTTGCCCATTATAAACTTAATCCGCTAATTGAGTTCATCATTTGCGCTAATGCATTTTGAGATTTGTCTTTAAATTGAATCTCAAGCGTGAATTTATCTCCTTCAACTTTAAACTTTAAAATACTCAATTTGGCGATGATTTTCATCGCCTGTTCAGGTAAATTAAGTTCATTTAAAGGAAGTTTTTGGATATCCACAAATCCATTAATTGGGTAATTACCAAAGTCTTCAGCTCCTTCAGGTAAGGTGAGAGAACCTTTGCCAGGTGCATTTTCGGCTCCACTGTAGCCATACAGAATATTGCCTTTATTCTCAACTGTAAATCCGCCCGTTTTAGCCATTTCTAAAGGCTCCTTTAGTTTTTCTAGTAACATTTTTCCGGCACCTAATTGGAAATTGACATTCGGAACGAAACCATAACCGTCACCTTTCAAGAAGGCAGCAATACCAAATCTACCATTGAATACAGTCGAAAACCCTTCCGCTCTAATTCTATTAAATTCAAGTAATTCGCCAGCAGATAATTTGCTTTCTATTTCACTCATGCTCGATTTTAAATAAGAATCAAGTATTTTTTGAATTTGGTCTACATCCAAGTTCATGGCAAGTGCAGCTGTTGGTGAACCAGACCCTAGCGTTGAAACGATTTCCTTGGAATCAGATTTTGTAATTCTCCATTTCGACATGGCAGGAGACAAAATATTTTCTGATGTTAATACAATTTTACCATTTTCGAAATTGAAATTTGTTGTGTTAAAACATCCTTTCAAATCAGATTCCAATTGCTGAGTTTCGCTGTTCGAAATATTAAGTCCTTTTAGCACAGAACTAACCGATTTTCCCATGTCGTAGGTTAGCATAAAATCTGAGTTCGAGGCCATAATTTTATTTACAATTTCCGATGATTTTCCTTCCGTCATTAATTTTGATGCTGATTTTAGTTGCTCAATTCCTACTTGATTACTGTCATTTAAATCCACCATTACCATCATGCAATCATCGAAAAGAGCGAAAGTTCCGTTGTTTTCTTGCGCGTAATCTATACCGTCAGCATTCTTGAATCTTACACGGACCTCTTTTTCAAGCTGACTTTTTATTTCTGACTTATTTTTAATCGCGATAAAGGCATAGGCAAATCCATTGAATTTCAAATTTGAGATATTTGAAATATCGTAGGGATTAAAATCATTTATATTTTGTTCATTAACTTCAACAGCAAAATAGATAGGCGAATCTTGATTCAAAGCTGCCATTTTTGTAATGAATGGATCGATAACCGCGTTAACAAGTGAATTTTTTTTGTAATCAGATTTCCCTAAAATTTGAAACATATTTATATGACCAAATGCAATAATATTTCCCCTACTGCTTATGAAATTGGAAACTTTTGATGTAATGGCACTTCCGGAACTTGCTTTCTCCGAATTTTCTTCAGAGCCACAGGAAAACAAGAAGAAAAGTATGGCGGGGATTAAAAAAATCTTTTTGTACATAATTAAATTATTTTGAATCAAAATTAACGATTTAATTAGTTAATAAACATAATTGTTAAGTATAGTTTTAACTAGTTAATAACTATTTTTTTTACCCCAGAGTTATTAGCAGTGCTGTAAAACAGGAAGTACACGCCCGACTTACTAAACGATATAACGTCAGTATTATTTCGTATCCCTTCGATTTCTAACGCACCTTGAGTATTGTATATTTTGATATTTACTGGACCAATTTTCGATAATAATCTAAATGAATTTTCATCTAACTGTGCAAATAATGGATGAACATCAGATTCATTAAGTTCACTTGCATGGATTGTAATAGACTCCTCATGAGTTGTTGTTCCACATGGCCCTGATGCTGTTAGCGTCACGGTGTAAATTCCTGGGGTATTGTATACATGCAAAGGTTGTTGATCTTGAGATAAGTTTCCATCACCAAAATCCCATGACCACGTGTTTACGTGATCAAAATCGGGAACAAACGCTACTGAATTACCCGATACATTAAAAGTAAATGTGGCATATGTTAAACTGTCCGGTGATACTAAATTCCAAAGATTCAAACTATCCACAACCGAAAACGAAGCTACTTCTTGCAAAATACTTGCTGTGTTTACATCTAATCCGGCAATGTAAGTGGCACCAATGGATGACTTTCGAAACAATGAAGAATAAAATACACATGCACTCAAATAGGTGCCAGCAAGTGAAGGGTGGGATCCATCGCCGCTATATAAATTTATACTTGGGTGATTATCTCTGATAAATTTCCAAGCGGACCCTACAGCTGCTATGGATGCATTTGAACTATCCGCTATTCGCAAATAAGCATCTCTCAGACGTTTATTCATTTTATCAAATGTATTGATAGAATCCCATTGCGGATCTCCATTCTGTCTTCCCCAAGTCATAAAGTACAATACTTGTGAGCAAGAGTTGTTATCATACACAGAGTCAGCTAACTGAATGGCATAGGGTAGTGTAGAAGTATTGACTTGTTGTGTTGGGAAACTTGGTTCTTGGCTTTGACCTTGAAGAACAACGAAATCCCAATTGTTCTGGTGAATTTTAGCAAAAGTAATAGGGTCATTGGTATGAGCTTGGAATGTATATCCTCCGTTGGTTTTAGAATCCACATAAATGAAATCACCTTTGGATTGTGTGAGATTCATCAGTACGGAAGGTAGGTCATTTGTGTAGACGTAACTATTTCCAATGAATAACACCGAAACTGAATCTTGCGAAAAAGAAAAATATGTTGCTGTAAGGGCTAAAAAAAAATGTAATTTCTTCATAATGTTGTAAATTTAACACAAGAAAATAAGAAATGAAGATTTGTACTTTTTTCGTTGTCCTTTTAATTGCTAATTTTTTAAGACCTCAATTTAATTTTTCTTTTAAAGATAGCATACCTGTTAGTGTTTTTGGTGTAGATCTTCAATTTCCTTGGGCAGGTGGACTGAATAATACTCAATTTTCAGATTTGGATTTTGATTATGACGGTGATTTAGATTTATTAATTTTTGATAGAAGTTCTGATCAAATTAGATTGTTCGAAAATTTAGGAAATAACTACGTTCCTTATTTTAATGCAAGCGCATTATTTCCTTCCGATATTCGTTACAGGTTGTTTTCGATTGATTACAATCAAGATGGTAAAAATGATTTGTTTACCTATGGAATTGGGGGGATTAAGGTTTATAAAAACATTGGAAATAGTTCAACAGGATTGCAATGGTCTGTTGCCAAAAACTTATTGTATTCAGACAATTGGGGAACATTGCTCAACCTTTATGTAAGTTCATCGGATATTCCTGCAATTGTGGATGTTGATTTGGACGGAGATATTGACATTCTCACTTACCATATTAGTGGAGAATATTTACAATACCACAAGAATTTAAGTCAAGAATTATATGGTCATTCTGATTCTCTTCAATTTGAACTAAGAAATGAATGTTGGGGAGGATTTCGTGAGGATGTAAATTCAAATAGCGTTTTTCTAAATGACCAAACCCCTCCGTGTCAGGGAGGTAATGTGCCTAATCCAGAGTTTAAACCAAACGATCAACTTAAGGCGCATGCTGGATCTACTGTTTTGGCTTTTGATTACGATGGTTCGGGAGTCAAGGATTTACTTTTAGGAGATGTTGCGCATCCAAATTTGATCTTATTGACGAATGGAGGAGCAACCGTTAATTCTAATTCCTTGATTATTAATCAGGATTCAAATTTCCCTTCTAATTCAATTCAGGCAAACATTCAGTTGTTTCCTGCTTCTTTTTGGTTAGATGTTGATTTTGACGGCAATAAAGATCTCTTGGTAGCGCCTAATGCTAAAAATGTCTCTGAGAATGAAAAAAGCGTCTTGATGTATAAGAACACAGGAACGAATAGTGCGAATAATTTTGTCTTTCAGACAAAAGCATTTTTGCAAGAAGACATGATTGAACACGGTACAGGTTCCATTCCTGTTTTCTGTGATATCGACAATGACGGGCTAATAGATATGTTTGTCGCAAATTTTTATGCCTATAAGCCTACTTTATTGAAAGAGTCAAGAATTGCTTTTTATAAAAACACAGGAACGAACACTCAACCCTTTTTCACTTTGGTCGATTCCGATTTTCTCAATTTGGCCTCAAGTCTTTATGGATTAAGAATAATTCCCAGCTTTGGTGATTTAAATGGTGATGGAAAAAAAGATATGATTCTTGGTTTTGAAAATGGTACAATAGGTTTTTTTAAGAATACCAGTGTCGGTTCTTCAATTTCTTTCGCATCACCTGTATTGAACTTGAATGATGCAAACGGATCATTAATTTCTGCTGGTCAATACGCATGTCCTCAATTAGTTGATTTGAATAAGGATGGGGTTTTAGATTTGGTTCTAGGTAAAAAAACGGGAGAAATATTATATTATCGGAATACGAGTGGCACCTCTTTTAATTTTATTTTAGAAAATTCTCAGTTGGGAATGATAGATGTCGCAACAGACACGCCTGATGGTTACGTAGTTCCTCATTTTTTTGAGCATTCAGATTCGTTATTTTTATTGGTTGGTTGTGCAGATGGCAAGTTGAGATATTACAAAAATATAAGTGATAGTCTTAATCAAGGTCAATCATTTCAGCAACTTTCAGATGATTATCTTGCAATTTCGAGGGAAATAGGCGCATATTCTGCTCCGTTTGTTTTAGATATGGATAGCGATGGAAATTTAGATTTATTTATCGGGCAAGATGCAGGAGGGATTTTTCATTTGGAGAATGGTGAAAATGGCGGTGTTGGATTATTTGAGGATGGTAAAGAAAATGACATGCTGATTATTCCTAACCCTTTTTCAGAAGTATTAGTAATTTCTACGTTAACAGAAGTAGAAATCACAATTGTAGATTTGTTTGGAAATGAAATTCTTTCGAAAAAATTATTATCTGGAAGTAACGAAATTGAAACAATCAAGCTATCTCCCGGTATTTATTTTGTGATTTCTGATACTTCGAAAAAGGTAAAGAAGGTAATTAAATACTAAGCGATAAGTAATTGTATTACTTTTTTTCCATTGATAAAACCAGCTAATTCGTCACCTATTGACACAGCTCCAACGCCAGAAGGGGTTCCTGTGAAAATTAAGTCACCCGTTTTCAAAGTCACAAATTGTGAAACATAAGAAATTAGCCTGTCGATGGAAAAAATCATATTTTTTGTGTTGCCATCCTGCTTTAATTCATCATTCTGAAAAAACTGAAAAGATAAATTTTCCAACGAAAGTTCTTTTTTATTAATCCAAATGTCACTCAAAGGCGCTGAATTATCAAAAGCTTTCGCTCTTTCCCAAGGCAATCCCTTTTCTTTACATTCTTGTTGAAGGTCACGTGCAGTAAAGTCAATTCCTAAGGTAATTTGTGAATAATATTTGTGAGCAAATTCTGAAGGAATATTTTTCCCGGCTTTATCAATTTTAACTACAATTTCGCACTCGAAATGAAGGTCACTTGTAAATTTGGGCAAATAAAAAGTTTTTTCACGCGTCAAGGCTGTATCAGGTTTAAAGAAAAAAATAGGTTCATTTGGTAAGTCCGAATTCATTTCTTTTGCATGATCAGCATAATTTCTACCGATACAAATTATTTTCATCGTTGACCGAATTTATTTCTAAGTTCAATCAACTTTTCATCTAACGATTGGTTGTCTTTGTTTTCTTCTTTACGTTTTGCTTTTATAAATTCCATTTCAGATCTTAAACAATCTTTAGTATGCAAAGGGAAATCAGCTTCTAACATCCAACCATAATATCCAGGTTCAATTTGAATTACTTCTTCAATAGTCTTGTTTTTATGTTTGCCGAAATTGTAAATTACTTGGCCATTTTCATTTCGTCCTAATCTTCCTGCAAAATCAACCATTTGATTGGTGGTAGACCTCGAAAACTCTGCTAAAAAAGCAACATCCTTTTGAAGAATTTGATATTTGTTAATTTGGGCTTCAAAAACTTCCCATGTTGCGATTACGTCATTTAGTGCATCATGTGCTCCTTCTAAAGGTTTTTCACAATAAAATTGCAATGCTGCAGCTAAGGTACGCTGTTCCAATTTATGAAAAATATTCTGAACATCTATAAATAGTCTGTCGGCTAGATTAAAGTTGACATTACATCTCAGTAATTCTTCAGCTAAAATAGGAATATCAAATTTATTTGAATTATAACCTATCAAATCAGCCGTTCCGATGAAGGTTAATAGATCCTCGGAAATTTCTCTAAATGTTTTTGCTTTACTGGCTTTTTCATTGGTAATCCCATGTATTGCAATAACGTCCTCAGAAATGGTGATTTCTGGATTTATTATTTCATTGAAAATAGACTTATCACCATTCGTATCGATTCTTAAAATAGCAATTTGTACAATTCGATCTTTTGACACAGATAAGCCAGTAGCTTCAATGTCTATAACACAAAGTGGGTTTTTTAAATTTAATATTTTTAACAAGTTGAGTTCATTCATCGGAACCAAACTCTAATTTAAAATTAAAAAGTCGGTTCTTCTAAATTTTTGGAATGATTTTTCTGTTTTCAACATTTGATTTGAAATTTGAACTTCACCAAATCCTTTGTAAAAATAAACCTGTTCTGGATTAATTCCATTTGAAATTAATAATTCGCGTGATTTTTCAGCTCTTCTTTGAGAGAGATCATTGTTGTAGGTATCACTTCCGCGTTCATCAGCATAAGATCTTATCTCAACTCGTGAAGAAGGATTAGATTTAAGATAGTTCAGAATTTTATTCAATTTTTTGTTTGAATAAGGAGTAATATTATCTTCGTCAAATGCATAAAATATGCTTGTTGAATCAATTCTTTTCAAACTCAATATTGAAATTGTTTCTCTTAAGTTTTGTTCATAAGCTAATTTCTTGGCAATTGAAAAATTTACTTTTTCGTATTTTTGGTCTGAAACAGAAACCTCAACGTTTAAATCATCACCGAAAACAATGTTTTCATTTAAATTGAAAGTTATTTCACCGTTTGAATTTGTGGTGTATGTTTTAGAAACACCATTTTCTTTAATCAACAAATCAACGTTACTTAGTCGTGATGAACTTATCTTGTCAATTACAGAAAGAGTAAAGCTGTATTTATTTAATGGAACAATCACTTTTGAATCTTCGATCAAAAGCACCGTTTTATTTATCTCTTCAAAGGCGTTATCACATTTTGTAGTGAATTTTTCTCTGTATGGATTTTTTGTAGAGGAGTCGTAGAAATAAGTTAATTCATATTCTTTGCATTTTTCCAATTTCATTCCAAAATATCCATCAGTAACTCTAGCAAATAGTTGCTTCTCTGTATTGTCTGCACAATTCAAGCATTTAACTGAGACATATGTATTTTCCGGAATTTCTTTATTTTTTTGACTCAAAATTTTGCCATTTAGAAATGCAGAATTTACAACTGAGTTGGATTCAGTAATTTCAAAAACATCTTGCTTTCCCATACTCTCTTTTCGAGTTGAAATGAACACGCTATGAGTTCCACTGGCATTCTGCGAAAAGGAGTAATCTTCTCCAACACTATTTATTGGGAAACCCAAATTCTTCGGTGTTTGCCATTCTCCATTCTCATTGCGTTCAGAAACAAATAAATCAAAACCACCCATAGATTCCTTTGAATTACTTGAGAAGAATAATCTTTTGTTATCAAAACTAATGAATGGAGATACTTCATCACTTTCAGTGTTAATCTGCGTAAGATTTTGAGGTTCGCTCCAATTTCCATTAACTAATTCACTAAAATAAAGATCTCGTTTCTTGCCCATTTTATCAGAAACAAAAAACCTTAATGTACCGTCAATCGATTCTGTATAATCAGATTCCCATCGATTTGTCGTATTTATTCCCGAAAAACCTAATGATTTGAGAGTTTGAAACTGGTTGTTTGAAAAATTAGTGCTAAATATATCTCCCTTTCCGGAGCTTTCATTATTCAGAAAGATGAGCCTCTCATCGTTACTCACGAAAGAAGCATCTTCGTTTATTTCTGCGCTATTGAATGGATATTTGAGAAGTGTTGACCAAGATACATCAGTCAATTTTGTTGATGAATAAACGTCGTTCTTGTAGTTGTAAAAAAAGACATCCTTACTATTATCGTTCGAGTTATTTGACCAAGGTCTTCCTGATGATACGAACAATTTTTTACCATCTAAACTAATTATTGCCCTATTCTCTGAGAATGTTGAATTTATGTTTTGACCTAAGTTCTTTGGTGCATTTTTATTTGGTGACTTCATTAATTTCCGAGCCACTTCGCATTGAGCGAGTCTAATTTTCGCATCTGCGATTAATTCTGATTTCGGATGTGACAGCTCGATGAACTTGGAATAGTTTTCAACAGCTAAATCAATTTTTTCTTCCAAATGATATGCTCTTCCTAGATGGAAAAAGACATCTGCTGGAACTGCATCTTCACTTTTTGAATAGGCATCAAAGTTCTTTTGAATTTTTTTTGTGCATTTCGATAGATATTTTATTGCTTCTTTTGGGTTATCTTCTTTCGAAATAAGAATAAACCCTTTTCTGTAATTGTAATTTGGATTTTCAGGGGATATTTCTAGTAATCTTGATGTCGCCAAATCTGCAAAATGATAAAAATTTTCTTGTAAAAATTGAGAACTATGTATTACAAGTTCTTTTTCACTTGCGTTTTTGATCATTGATTTCACTTCTGCCTCAGTAATTTGAGCATTGCATATTCCGATAAGTACTGTTAATAAACTTGTTAAAATGATATTCTTCATAGCTGTAATTGATTTTAAAGGTATTTAAATTTCTCGATCTAAACAAAAATTTTCTAAATAGTCAGCAACTTTTCGAACAAATTGCCCACCGAGTGCTCCATCGACAACGCGGTGGTCATACGAATGGGAGAGGAACATTTTGTGACGAATGCCTATGAAGTCGCCATCTGGGGTTTCAATAACTGCAGGAACCTTTCGAATAGCACCCAAAGCTAAAATGGCAACTTGTGGTTGATTAATGATTGGCGTACCCATCACGTTTCCGAATGAACCAACATTTGTTACCGTATATGTACCACCTTGAATATCTTCAGGTTTTAATTTGTTATTTCTCGCATTATTCGCCAACTCATTTACAGCTTTTGTCAAGCCTACCAAATTAAGTTGATCCGCATTTTTAATTACTGGCACAATTAAATTTCCAGAAGGAAGAGCTGTTGCCATTCCGATATTAATATCTTTCCTTTTAATAATAGTTGTTCCAGAAACAGAAACGTTTATCATCGGAAAATCTTTAATTGCTTTCGCTATTGCTTCCATCAAAATAGGTGTAAAGGTTATATTTTCACCTTCTCTTTCTTGGAATTTTTTCTTGATTTTATTTCTCCATAACACCATATTGGTAACATCTGCTTCAACATATGATGTTACGTGTGGTGAAACATGCTTAGACATAACCATATGTTCGGCAATTAGCTTTCGCATGCGATCCATTTCAATTATTTCATCTCCTGGGTTTGCAACTACAATTGGCTCCTTAATAACGTTTGTGGAGGTAATAATTGGAGAATTCGAAACGCTGGGCTGAGGCTGAATATTTTCTGCTGGTTTCGCAGTGTTTTGCACTCTAGTGGCAAGATAGCCAAGAAGATCAGATTTAGTTACTCTTCCGTCCAAGCCTGAACCATTAATAGTATTCAATTCCGATGACGAAACATTTTCTTTTTCGGCAATTGAGCGCACAAGCGGTGAGAAAAATTTTCCGTTTTCTCCATTTTTTGAAATTTTCTGAGTGGATCCGTTTGATGAAATGGTCTTTTCCACTGCGGCAGTCAAATTTTCAGAAAGTTGTACTTCTGGCATTGTTACTTCCGGTGAAGCGGATTTTATCTCCTCTTTTGGTGCAGCGCCATCTGTTGAAAGGAGTGCAATGACATCTCCAACTTTTGCGACTTGATCTTTTTCAAACAATCGTTTTACCAAAATTCCTGTAGCCTCTGAAGGCAATTCGTTATCTACTTTGTCGGTAGCAACCTCCACTAATGGTTCATCAATAGCAACGGTATCTCCAATATTTTTAAGCCAATTGGTTATAGTTGCTTCAGTAACACTTTCTCCCATTTTAGGTAAACGAATCTCAATCTGCCCCATACTTTATAAATTGCCCTACAAATATATGGTTTTTATTACAATAAATCGTATGAAAATGCTTAATTGCCTAGTGACTGCCAATTTTTTAACATGCACTGAAGGTCAAAAAGAAAAGAGTAATTTTTAGCATACAAAAGATTAATTTTTTGATAATCTAATTGATCTTCTTTTGTTGAAAGCTGAATTGGAAGTAAAACCCCTGGTTTTATGTAACTGTTTTTTCGCTTCATTGGAGCTCCTATCCATGTTTTTTTTCCTGTTAAAACCTCCCAAATATTACTTTTGATGTTCTTCTTTTTGTGAATAAAAAAATATAAAATGGGAAGAAATAAAATAAGAATTATAGTTGAAATAATATCAAAAAGTCTTTTAGATCTTCGGTTTTCTTGCCGCATAAGTAAATTGAAATTCTGAATGTACAGGTCGCCCGCAGTATCAATAGAATTGCTTCCAATTAAATACTCGGCTTCTGGTTGAGCAATTTTAAAATCGACATCTTGGGTGTTTACTGCTGACATGAATCCAATAATATCTTTAGCCGATAAATCTTTCGACGAAAAAATTAGTTCATTGATTTTATAAATCTGAATAAATTCTTGTACTCTGTTTGTATTCTCGTTAATTTCCTCAATCGTTAACCAATGCGTACTTTCTATATTGGAATACGTGGTATGAAGTAATTTTTCAATTCGTAAAAATTCAGATTCAGTGCCTATAATCGCAAAACGCTTTTGTAATGGTTTCGGTAAGCCGATTTGATGATTTTGGTATAAATTAAGAACAATCCTCAAGAGATAAAATTGCAAAATGTACCAAGACACTCCGATCAATATAAACAATCGCGAAAATTGAAATTCCTTTGGCAGTAATGCATAAATCACCAGAATAAATAAGGTGCCGATTAAACTACCTTTCCAAACAATACTTCTACTTGAACCTTTGTCGTATTGCCCCAAGAGGTAAGAAAAGAAAATCCAAATAAACGCATAGAGTGGAATTTGAATTTGATAAGCAATTTCTGAAAAATGAATGTCGCGAATTTTCCACTGATGTGTTAAAAAGAGCAAACCACATAAAGTAAGGCTAAAATCTGTTAGCGGTAATATGGATTGTTTAACAAATCGATTCGCTAAGGCAGCGGTAGCACGCATGTATATAGCCGAATGTATAGCAATAGAAAAAATACTTGCATTTTTTTGTGAGAAATGTTTGTTGGCGAAAATGATCATGGCTTTGTAAAAAACAAAAACATAATTCACTGAACTTTTTTTGGTGCTTTCTCCTTTGTAGTGTATTATTTTCGTCTCTGGAAAATAAAAATTGTCATAACCACCTTTTTGAAGTCTATACGATAAGTCAATGTCTTCACCATACATAAAAAAAGCTTCATCTAATAACCCAACTTCATCAAGTGCGTCTTTTCGCATGAACATAAAAGCACCACTCAAAATATCAATTTTATTGGTTTCAAATTCGCTGAGATGACCCAAATGATAATAGTTGAATTTTTTTGATTTTTTGAAAAATCGGGATAAACCAAAAATTTTACAGAAAGCTACCTTTGGGGAGGGTAAACCTCTTTTAGATTCGGGTAAAAAATTTCCTTTTCCATCCAGCATTCTTACACCAAGTCCACCAGCATTCGGCTCACTATCCATAAATTCGATGCATTTTACCAGCGTATCCTCTTCTACGACGGTGTCGGGATTAAGAAGCAGAATATACCTTCCCAAGGCTTCTTGAATAGCTTGGTTATTTGCTTTAGAGAATCCAACGTTTTCTTTGTTTTCTATTCGTTTAACCCAAGGGAATTTGG
>Ga0214923_10003321_pt1 | contig 20234 bp, 43 predicted proteins | sample LL1510_MetaG_FD_177993 | JGI IMG/M metagenome (GOLD analysis project Ga0214923, IMG submission 177993) | Freshwater microbial communities from Lake Lanier, Atlanta, Georgia, United States - LL-1510 | ecosystem: Environmental > Aquatic > Freshwater > Lake | place: USA: Georgia | collected...
GGCCACAGGGCGATCAGGGACCACAGGGCGATCAGGGGCCACAGGGCGATCAGGGGCCACAGGGCGATCAGGGGCCAGCTGGAGGATTTGGATACCATGGTTCTTTTTATGATACTAATACTCAAGAAATTATTCAAGGACAAGAATCAATTGGGATTCCAGTTTTAATTAGAAACATTGATACAGACGCAACTAATGGTTTTACAATATTAGATAATAGTAAAATGAAAGCACAATATGCTGGCGTGTATAATTTTGCTTTTTCATTTCAATTTCATAATGATGGAGGAGGTGGAAACGGTCAAACTGTTGAAATTTGGTTTACTAAAAATGGTCAAGCAATTCCAGATTCTAATACACGTATTGCTGTAAATACTAATAGTCCATATGTAGTTTCTGCATGGAATATTTTTCAAAAAATGAACGCAAATGATTATGTACAAATGTACTGGGCAACAGATAATCATCATATTAGAATGAAATATAATACTGGAACAATGGGGGGACCTGCAATTCCATCAGCTATCATTACTGTAAATCAAGTTGGTTAATGCTATAATAATATTCTACAGAATAGGATAATAATGGATAAGAAATTTAACCAACAGCTGAGAAATAATATTGCTGAAAGCATACCATGTATTCACATGAATTCTATGTCTTTGGCAGATAGAACATTAAGAACTTTTGTAAAATATTTAAAAGATTCACAAGAAAAAGGAATGACTACTATAGATGAGATTTTGACTGATATAGAACAGCCTATTTAATCGCAATGATCTTTTCTATTATAAACATATAAATCAACAAACTCTTTGATTGGCAAGGGTTGTTCTTCATCTTCTGAATAAGAAAATCTAAATTGTTTGGAAATTAAGTCTTGATTGCCTGATTTAAGAACATAAACATTTGTATCTTTTTTAAGTATATGGGACTCATCAATTGATTCTTTGTTAGCAAAAAGCATGCCTCTCCACTCTTTGTTTAAAAATCCATCTTTTTCAATTTCTTTAATTTTTTCAATGAACTCCTCTTCGGAAAGATTTTTTTCCATTTCAGTCCATTCTTTTGGAATTGGCGCTGTTAAAAAATGTCTAACATAATACTTATGTCCTTTAATTGGAAAAACTGCATGAGGAACATCTGTTCTAAAAAATAAACCGTCGCCAGCTTCCATTCTATACGTTATTGGATCATCAACATAATAACAAATTTTTTCATCACCAACTTGATTTATGTATGTTGTTTTTTCTGCATTTTCAATATCGATAAATTGAATTTCGCCACCTTCGTAATCATCATTTAAATAAATATTATAATTAAAAATTTGAGGAGAAGGAGTAAGCCATCTTCTTTTATCTAAATGAAACGACATTGATAAAAATTTTGATGGATGAGTGTTTATTGATTCGGCTATTAATAAATCTGGATATTGCCAGCCAGAAATATTTTTTTCAATGTTAAGTAATTCTTGAAAATTTGTTGGAATATCTTCGCTGGATCCAAAAGATTCTACATAATCTTTATTTAACATATTTTCTTTATAATACTTTACAACTTCCCAAAAAGAATTTGTGGTTTCTTTTACAAAATATGCTCCTTCAGAATTGGAGTCTACCCACGATGTATCCTGTATTGGATAGCATTTTGAATAATAGCCCCATGGGTTCCAGTCTACCCAAGATGTTAAAAAATCTACATTTTCCGTTTTGGATTTTTTAACAATATTATATAGCTTTTCGGGATTTTCTACAGCATTTTTTATTAATAAAATTTCTTTACCCAGCTCAATAAATTCTTTCATATTTATATTATACAATATTTAAATTGTGTTGTGACATGAACACTCACATTTTACTAATATTTTATTCCAATCAATATATGAAACTCTACATTCACGATGGAGGCCGTCCATGCACCATCCAAATTTTCTAATTTTATTAACCACGCCAGAATAATATCATTTAAAGTGTGTTTTGAAAAGCTTATTAAAATAATAATCAATCAACTAAAATATAGTGATATAATATATATTAGGAGGATTCATGGGAAGAGATCATTTTAAGAAAGTATTTTTTTCACCATACTTTCAGTCTAATCATTATAAACAAGAATCCCGTGGCGGGAAATTAGAAAAAAAAATTGAAAATTGGTTTAAAAAAATTTTAACAAAGGATGATAAATAATGTTCTATGATAGACCTGATTGCATAAAACTAGCAGAAAAAATATTTTTATTTAAAAATGCGCTTCCTCAAGAGCTTGTTGATCATTTGCAAAAATCTTATATGGAAATGGATCAAGCTACTTTAGAATACGAAGACACACTAATTGAATGGTACTCAAATAAAGTAGCCACACAAATGCCTACTCCCAGAATTCATGAAGCATGGGAACTTATTAGCGACATTCTTTATCCAGAATATATACTTCATCCATCGGTAAATGTTCTTGCCGTGAAACCAGGAGACGGAGGAATGTTTGTGCATGCAGACAGTCCAGGACGTGGGTGCGAAGACATGCTAACCCAATTAGATGAATTTAGCACATGCTGTATTATTGATTATGGTTTAGTTATGTATTTAGGAGAATGGACTGGTGGGGCAATATTTTATCCACAATTAAATCCAGACGGATCAGTAAAAATGCATGAAAATGTTCAAGATGGTTGCTATGAATATAATCCAGAGCCTGGAGATATAATTATTCATAGTGCACACTCTCCATACGAACATGGAGTGCGTGAAGTAGAATCTGGAACACGATTTGCCTATTCAAATTTTGTTTTAAGAAGAGAAGATAATCCTGGATCTTTTTATACATATAAGACTCCAGAATACTACCAGCAAATAGGCGAAAAAGATGACGAATTCTTAAAACGATGGATCATACCTCTTTATCAAAGTGATGTTTCTTATAAGTTGAGAAAAGAATTCGGTAAGGAAATTCCAGACATTCCAAGAAAAGAAGAATTTTTAAATAAAGATTAATTTTTATTTTTTAAAATCTTTGGTTTTTTTTAAAAATAAATCAAAAATGTTTTTATAAAAATCTTCTTTTAATCCATCAAGTGGAAACCCTCCAACTGGGTCAATCTCTGCGTCCTTGATACTAAGTTCCTTCATGTCTAACGAATTTAAAATTTCTAATTGTGTTATAGGAGTATTTAATTTATTTTTAACAATTTCTTCGTTTAAACATTCTATAAATAAATCATTTTGTTTTTGTCTATCTTCATATAAAAATAAATCTCTTGGTTCATTTGGAAAGACTATTGTTTCTTTAAACTGAGGAAATGGTTCGGCAAATAATATATTGTCTGAACCAAAATGTTCTATGCAATTTTGTACATAAAATTGAACTACTTCTTTGGTGTTATTTGTTCTTGGTAAATTGTTTTTTATGTCTATATATCCAAGCCATATAATTACAACCCCATCTTTTTTAATTTGATCTAATGTAGAATAACACGTCTTTGTATCTTCTGGTCCGCCAGGTCCAAAAAACTTAAATAAATCAGAAGCTTCTTTAAAATGAGCATATTTTTTAGGATTAAAATTAAATGCACTTTCCCCGCTTTTACCCCATGTTAAAAAGTTAAAACTAGAATTATTTTCAACTTTATGAGTCCATAAATCTGGTTCATTATGTTGTATCATATATCGACCATCAGAAAGAAGTCTTTTTAAATGCTCTTTCCATATTCTCCATGAATGACAGTCTCCGACAAGATACATTTTTTCCATAATTATATTATATAATAATACTGAAAGGATGCAAATTGATTCCAAAAACTATTTTCCAAACACATGAGAACGATTACAGATTATTGCCTGAATTTATTAAAAAAATGATAGAAAATTGGATTGTAATGAATCCAGGATTTGAACACATTTATGTAAATTCTGAACAGCGTAGAGAATATATAAAAATGTTTTTACCAGAAATTATAAATAAATATGACAATTTAGAAGGAAAATTTCAAGCAGATATTTGGAGATATCTAATTCTTTATAATAATGGTGGAGTTTATTCTGATGTAGACTCAATTTGTTGGTCTTCTTTAAACAATCTTTTAGAAGATAAATATTTAAATGAAGACTTAATTGCATTAAAACCTATACCAGTTCCAAAACGTTTAGATTTTAAGTATGACAAGCTTGAATATGTGAATAATTCAAATTTTGCTTGCATAAAAGAATCAAAGGTGATGAAATTAATTTTAGAAAAGTGTATAAATGAAATAAAAGATGGGCAAATAACTCCAGGAATATTTTCTAAAATAGTTTTAAATAATAAAAACCATGTTTTATTTGTAATGAATGAGCATATAGATAATAACGATGAATATAATTTTGGAACAGGAAGATTTTTTGAAAATGATATATTTGTTAAATATCTGGGGAAAGAGAGTACATATCAAGCTATTCTAAAAAACTATAAAATATCTAAAAGATTAACGTAATCAGTGCACACTCCATAAGCATTAAAAAAATTTTTTGATTGTAAATCTACATCAACAATGACTGATTTATTAGTTATTGGTTTTTGTGGATAAGTCCAAATAAATCCTTTGCTAGTAAGAGTGAAATCGTCTTCTTGATGCCAGAAAAAATTATACACCGTAGGATCTAATTCTTTAAGAGCATCTAAATTTTTGCAATGCATCCAAGAGTTTTTGCTAATTGATTCAAGGAATTTTAAATTTACTTTATATGTCGGGGCGTCATGACCTAAGTACCAATTTTTATCTATATATCTAATATCTAATTCTACATCAAAACCTTTGCTTATCGCTTCTATTAAATATTTTGGATTATTTTCTAACCAACTTTTTCCGTTAACATTTCCTCTGTGAGCTATTGCTTTCATATTTCATATTCATTCCAATTAATAGAATTAAAACCACTATCTGTTAATATATTAATTGCAATTGCTCTATTTTTATCACTTTCATATAATTTATCATTAATTAAAATTCTATCACCACTTGTTATTCCCATTAACAGATAATCCCAACAAAGTCCTAGACTATTTAAATGTTTTTCTGTCATTCTTCTTGCAGACTCTTTTCTTGCTGTAGTTAGTATAATTTTATATCCTTTAGAATCCCAGTCATTAAATTTTTTTAAAACACCATCTAATAATTCTGGATCTGTTGTTGATATATGACTAAAACTATGAACATGCTTTAATATTGTTCCGTCTATATCACAAAAAATTGTTTTTGGTTTATTAAAATAATATTCTTTTTGTTTTGATACATAAACCTCAAGATCTTCTGGAGTTCCAACTCCCCACATTTTTTCTATATTAAATTTATATATTTTTTTATTATCTAAAATTGCTTCATTATATACTGGAGCTATATAAAACTCATTATTTACTCTTATATTTTTTTCTATCATTTGTCTTGCATATTTTATATATAAAGATCCTTTTTTCCAGTAATAAAGACCCGCTGTCGCATCATCGCTTATTTGTTTTTTTTCTGCAACTTCTGTTATTAATCCATCATTATTAGATTTAACATAAGACCACTTATTGCCATTTCCTTTAAACGTTAATACTGATCCATCAATATCTTTATTTATAAATTTTATAAAATCATTACTATCCCATTCAAGGATTTGGTCTGAATTAAAAATAATTAACGGGTCATCATTGTTTATTAATTTTTCTGCAAAAAGAGATGTCGCTGCGGCACCTTCCGTTTTATTTTCAACATGAATAATTGTACATCCTGGAGTAATACTTTTAACTAAACTACTAATGTCATAAGACTCATCATGTTTTTTTTGTATTATATAGATATAATTTCCTTCAATGTTTAAACTGTTAATAACATTTTCAATCATAGTTTTTCCAAAAATATCTATTAAAAATTTTGGAATATTATAGCCAGCGTCTAAAAATCTTTGCCCTTCGCCAGCCATTGGAATCAGAATGTTTATTTTATTCATTTAATATATAATCCAATAATTTTGTTTTTTTAAGCTGGTCAATAATGTCCTCTGCTTTTCTAGTATGATTTTGTATAGAAAAATAATTATGATTTTTTAAATATGCTAAAGTGTGATACCATCCGTGTAATTCTAGTCTTGAATCTGCTATATAAATTGGAGTAACAGCTTCTATAACGTTACTGCCCTCTCTCATAAATATACAATTTGTTAAGGCGCTACTTGTTACAGAAAAAATATTTTTTGTATGATAAAAATAATTAATTTGTTCTTTAAAATTTGAAAAATTTTCTGCAAAAACAATATCAAAGCCTCTGATTTCTAAATAGTCTATTAATAAATTTTCATTATAAATTCTAATATCATTTGGATGACTAAGATTAAAGTTTTTGCCATATCGATGAGGTTCGTTTTGAAATTTTCTTCCAATATAAACATTTTTAGATGCGGGTAAATTTATGTCTTTTATATACTTAGATAGGTAAGGATATATTTTTTTCTCTACCTGATCTGTTCTTCGTACAATTCTTGTATAAAAAAAGTTATTTGTAAGAATGTATTTTGGGCTTTCTTTAAAATTTAAGAATTCAAATTGTATTTGATAGTCTTTAAAAAATTCTACTAAAAATAAAATCATATTATATTCTGATTCTCTACAACTATCTTCTGAAAATCTTACATAAAACTTACATTGTGGATTTTGTTCATAAATGTTTATTATCGTTCCAAAAACTTCTATCCAATGATATAGCCCAACATTTAACTGAATAAAAGCCTTTGCCTCTTCAGATCTTAAATCTAAAATTGGCTCATTTGTATCTATTGTTAATTCATTTTTTAAAAAAACTTTTGTCATAGAATTAATTGGAATATCTCTAGAACCTTCATTGTTTGGCAATGTGAAGTCTGGCTCAAACGGCCTGTTATGCATTTTATTTTCAGCATCGTTCCATAATTTAATATATAAATCATTAGTAAAGTATTTATAATTGTATGGATTACTATAATCCTCTAACGTTGCTATCATTGTTAGTAGTGTGACATCTCCTATAATTAAGTGCGTCGAAAAAAGTGCGGCGGAAGAAGAACTATCTTTCCTTATTAGGCCATACTAGAATAATAAACATTGCTATAGACATAACTACAGCTAATACATTTATGATCATATTAAAACATCTCCTCAGTATAGTCAATATCCTCTATATCAAAAGGATCATCGATTGAATCAAATAGATTCTTTGTCTCCATTATAGCAAAATAGAGTAGGAACACGCTTGTTCCAAGAAGTGCTATAGGTAGAAGCTTTTTCATTTGTCCCCCGCTTTATTGAAAAAATAATACGAAAAGTATAGCTGATGCAATTAAGGATACAGCACATATAAATGCTATATAGTTATCGTTATCCATAATCCTCTATTCTAGTCAACTATAATTTTGTATTATATATAATGTTAATATAATATTTTTTTATAGTATATCTGGGGATTTAGATTTTTAGGAAAGCCCCCCTACCCCCCAAGTTTAAAAATCTTCTTGGAAAGATAGAGAGAGTTACACATCTGGTACATTTGAGTTCTCAGTGTAAGCCCCCACAAACCATACTTAGTATAACATATGAAAAATTGTTAGGTCAACAACTCTAGAGTCTATCTACAAGGTACCTGAGTTCTGATTTAACGAACTCAATTTGACCAGATATACTTTTTAGCTTCTCCTCATACCAAAGATGTCCATATGCGTCATCTTCCATATTTTTAGCCATCTCATATTCAAATAACTTTATCTCAAGATTATCAAGCATTTTAACCAAAGTGTATATTTTAGCTATATCTGTCATTTTAATTCGATTGTGCTTCTACAACAAATCCTGATTCTCGATCAAATAGAACCCAGTCTATTTCTTTAATATCAAATTGTGAGCCAAAAGTTTTTAATACTGCATCTAGATCTAATTGTCCACAAGTGTATAAATCAAATTGAATCAAAGCTGGATCTAGCTCATCCCAAATATGGAAAGCTATATGACTTGTTTCTATCATTACTATTGCAGTTAACCCGCGATTTCCTGGAGCATCTACATATGATGCAAATGGTCCTTTGATAATTTTCATATTAATCTGGTCGACTAGATTTTTTAAGAATTCTATTCCAGCTTCTTCGGTATTCATTGGATTATTTACTTTGGCATTTATTAGTAAATGCTTGTGATATATCATAGGACCCCTCCTTTTATGTATAGAAATCAATTATAACATTTATTATATTCTGGTCGACTGCTTTTTTAGATTTCATAAAATGTTAATAGGGATTTATTTTGTATGATCCATCCTATATAGAGAATCGGACATAACGGATAGTCCGCCCATATTGGCCGCGATATGTGAGGCGTATCACAAAAAAAGATTTCAATTTGCCCGACATGTCCAATTTTCTGGCTTGTAATTGTCGGTGGCATGTGTCAAGATTTATACATAACGAAAGGATAGAACATGGCAGATATGGAAATGTTCCGAATGAACAGCGAAGGCGCTGGGTGGGTATCATTCTCTCAGGCAACTGAAGAAGAAATACTAAGTATAGAATTGGGTTTATTGTCAGAGTTTGCTAGCAGAAAGGAAAACAACTAATGAGCAACATCAAGCGCTACTTAGAAGAAGTAGAAGGCGAATCTTTTAATGAGGCTATGGAGGCCTTGTTAGCCTTCTATCGTGAAGAATTAAAACTAGAGAAAGAAGGAAAATAATATGGCACTAGTAATAAATAAAAAAGATGTTTTGTTAGGCAAGACCTACGAATCAAAGCGGGGGTCAGGTGTGATAGTTGAGGTAACCGATTCTAAGTATTATCACCCTAACGGAAAATCTTATGTAGTAAAAGTAGATGAAGGTTTTGGTTTTCACTTCTACGCGACAGTAGTAATAACTGATGAACTATGGGAGGAGATGTAAAGATGTATTCTTTCGATAACAATTCAACACTAGATAAGTATTCAACAATTCAGGAGGACGTGTTCGATATGTATAACTATGTAGAAGATGTAGAAGATGAAGAACCCGCCTTAGATTTCTTCAATGATTCAGACATTGAGGAAGAACAATTAGACTGGGACGATGTAGAAGATTCGATGTTCTTCTAATAACTAAATAAATAACTAACTACTAACGAAAGGTAATAACAATGAACAATGGATTCTTAGATATATCACTAGATAACTGGGGCGTATCTTTCTCTACCGCCCCATACTATTTCTCCGTATCGTGGGGAGGCGTAGCGCTTGCCGTAGCCGTAGCCGTAGGCTGGAGGGTGTATCGCCACTTTAGACCCACCAAGCCCTTTTCCCTACTCTAAGAGAGAACCCCTACCAGCCACCCGAAAGGGTGGCAGGTAGGGGCTATGGTACTGAGGGCGATCTAAAATGGGGTTACGGAATAATTATTAAAAGCCCCTGAAGCTTGACAAGAGATCGAGGGTGGCCCACTCTTTTGTGGGCGGTTATCCACAGGTTTACGCACAGTTGTGGAAAACCCCCGAAAAATCTGTGGATAAATTACGGCGTGTCGATTTGACAGACAAAACGGACATTTAGAATGTGATGTACGCAACAAAAATATTTTTCAAGATGCCCGAATTATACGCATTTCTAATTTGTAATTGTCGGTGCGTTCGTGTATAGTCTGAACTAGTCAATTAGAAAGAAGGTCCAAATGTCCGCTCTCACATTTTCTCACAAAGGTTTGCTCGTTGGCAAATTCTACCAAGGTTCTCGCGGGTCTGGAATTATCCAGGAAGCCCAAGATTCAGAGGCTTGGTATGGCAGAGGAATTTCTGCCTATAAGGTTCGCGTTCGTCCTGATTACAAGGGTGACGGAATTTATCTCGAAGATTTCTGGGCAACAGTTGCCGTAGAGTGTTAGGGGATAACTAACCGAAACAGGGGCAGTTTCGAGAGTGTTCTCGCCCAATGTCGTAAGTAATAACTCTCACCATTTTTGTCAGCGCCAGATGATACAATTCAGAAATAAACGAAAGGGAAAAAATGAGCCAGATGAAATTATCGTTAGAAAATTTTGACGAAATGCTAAACGAAGTTTATGGAGAAATAAATGTTGCGGGCAGTATTTTCACCGCTTCAGATATTCTTAAAAATTGCGATTCTATTGCTTATAGTGTTTATGCCGCAGATTATTTAAGTTTTGATGAAGAAGAAGGGGAATAAAATGAAAAAATACAAAGTAACTTTTGAAACGTATGTAGAGGCAGAAGATAATCTCCGCGCTTTCTTTGCGGCTAATCATAAATTAGACCCGCTTGGAGATGTTCAGTTTCAGTTTGATGTTGTAGATGTTGAAGAGGTATAAAATGGCAGAGATGGAATTTTTTCGTATGGATAGCGAGGGAGCGGGCTGGCTACCGCTCTCTCAAATGAGTAAAGATGAATTTGATGAATTAGAAAAATCAGTTGCGTTTGAATTAGAATTTTCAAAATACTTTAGATAAGGGAGAAATAAAAATGGGTAATTTATTAGATGTTATTTCTGTTGAGTGTTCTGTATGTAATAGCGCTGGATTTGTTTTCTATGGTGATGAAGGCATGATGGTTATGCCTTGCGAGTGTGAGGAATAAAAAATGTACACGTTTATAGTTGTATCACTTTCAGTTGTTGTTACTTTAATTGGAGTGGCATTAGCCTTAGCATTTTTTGATCTAGAAGAAGATTGAAAAAAAGGGAATATTTTCGTGTAACGTAGTCGGGCGTGTCGCCCCCTATTTTGCGGCCCCAAAGATCATGTTACGACACGAAAAATATTTTTCCCAAAACTTGCCAATGTCAGTGACCTGTGTTATCGTTCTCCTACCTACTACGAAAGGCTCAAAAATGGAAATTTACAACGGCGGCGAACTCATCGATTTCTCCAACGAGGAGTATTTTGAGGGCATCATCTTTGCTGATGAATGCGATGCTGAGGAGGCTTATTTTGAGTCCCTCTGGCTTGAGGAAAAAGACCAGGAGTGGGTCGATATGGACCTCTTCTATGAGAGGCACTAAGCCCCTCTGGGGCCCGCTATTTTGAGGCCAAACTTTTTGTGTTACGGAGATCAAAATAAAATTCCTGAATTTTTGCGACACGCCGTAATTCAATTATGTAATGTCAGCGGGTTGTGATATTATTTGTGTATTCATAACGAAAGGGAAGAAATGAAACAACCAACACTACAAGAACTACTAGATGCCTGCTCCGATTCTATAGTTGCTGATGAAATTACAAATGAGGCAAGAACTCTAATCTCAACACTTCAAGGTTCAGATAATCGCACACAAATTATCTCAGAACTATTTGAGTATTCTTCCAGCCTTGCTTCTATGGTGCTTACAAATGTGCTTAATGTGTTATATACAGAACAACAGGTTCAAGAACTAATCAAAGCGCAAGAACAGGCTATGGCCGATGAACTAACAAATGAAATATCACAATTCCTAGGAGGTAAATAATATGAGCGCCAAAATGATTAAAAGAACAACAGTAGTATTTGAGCATGAAATATCTCTAGAACAATTCCCACAGCTACTAAACTATTCAGAAGCACAATTAACAGAGTTGCTTAATGGTGCCGTAGTTTCTATGTTCGCCCTTAAAGAAAGAGAAGAAGAAATTAACGAGCATGGCTCACACAGTTTCATTAGAATAAAGGAGGTAATTTAATGGGAAGAAATTTTGCAGAGGCATTAGCAAACGTTGAAGGATTAGATATTGAGGGTGCAATTGCTATGCATCTTCAAAATAATCACTATCCACCCGTTCCCGTTGAAATGGTGACACCATGCATCCAGGCTATTGCTTGCTATAACAATGAATTTGATACAGATTTGCCTATTGCTCTACCCGAAATTGACGGATTCCAGGTAACTTATAAAGGCAGAACAACTGCACCTGCATGGTCAATTATTGAACAGCATCATCTGCATCCATGGCTATATGATTACTATAATGACTATCCAGAAGAGGATGAGGACTAATGTCAATTTGCGTATCATGCGACGAACAAGGCACTCACGAAATTATTGCCAATTCTTTTTATCTATCAGGAACTTGGTATTGTTGCAATTGTCATGGACAATGTAGTTGTGAGGACGAGGACTAGATCAGCGAGCCTAAAGCTGCCCTCTATTTTGAGCGCAAAAAATACTTTTTACGAGTGTGATGTAAATCACCCGAAAATTGGCAAATAGATTTGCCAAATGTCGGTGGCTTAGTGTATTATTTACCTATAACTTAATAAAACTACTACGAAAGGAAACAATGTCCAGAGGCAAAGCGATAAATGTTAAAATCGCTACAACCAAAGTAATCAAAGCACTAGAAACTAAACTAGCGCAAATCAAGAAAGACTATGAATCGCAAGATGCTTTAGAGGCTAAGTATCAAAAGTCTTTAGAAAAGTGGAACAAAGATTTAATGGAGTTCGCACTCGCTAATATAAAAAAGGCTAAAAATGTTCGTACCAATATGCGTAGTTGGAGTAACATACTAAATGTTGATTTTGATATTTCCGTTACTAATGAAGATTATCCAAAAGAACCTCAGCGTGATTTTGAGGTAATCCACAAACACACATATAACGAGATGGTAGAAGAAATTGAGAACGCTATTCGTATTCTCAAAATGACGGACGAGGAAGTTGTAAGCACAAGCACATACAACGCAATCGCTAGGTATCTTTAATACCAACTCCTGAGCAAGAGTATAAACTGCTCCCTCACCTGGGCACGTGAAGGCTAAACTGCCCACAACATCCCTACTAAAGAAAGCTACAAAATGAAAAACAGATATCGTATAGAAATCTTTGACGAGATCAGATCTAACGATTTAACAATATATTCAGAAACAGCTGTAGATAAAGATTATTTAATTGATATAGTCTTCAGTAATCTACGCAACTTTCAAGGCAACGTTAGCGCATATGTTTTCGATAATAAAATAAAAAAGAAAACAACATTCCTAAGCCTACCGTTTGAAACAATTAATAAAATAAATTCGAAAGCAATTGATGCAGCTGAGCTCATGGGACTAAAATCCTAGGGCTCAGCCCACAAAAACGTGGGTGAGAAATATCACATACGAGCTGCATTAAATTTCCCCTAGATTGTCGGACCATTCGTGTATAATTCAATTAACGAAAGGCAGCCATGAAATTAAAACGCTCTAATGATAGGAAAGTAACCAATGCAGTCTCCAAGAATGGAAAAACACCCGCTATTGCTAATACTTTTGGGCTACCTGCTGGGAAGGATTTCTCATGTCCTGGCGCTACTAGCATCTGCGAAAGTGTCTGCTATGCAGGAAAACTCGAAAAACTCTATAAAGGAGTAAAAGCCGTACTCTTGCATAACTGGGAATTGTTACGCAATGCAGATATGGACACCATGCTACTTTTGATCGATGAGATGATTGTTGATTTTGTTGCAGATTGTGAAAAGAAGAATGCGCCTAAATTATTCCGTATCCACTGGGATGGAGATTTCTTTAATGATACATATGCACATGCATGGAGACTAGTTATCATGAACCATCCAGACGTAAAATTCTGGGTCTATACTCGCGTAAAATCTGCTGCAGAGATTCTTCAAGGCTTAGACAATTTATCCGTTTACTATTCTACAGATTCTGAGAATAAAGAAACCGCTCAAGAATTATCTGGTAAAGGCGTGAAACTTGCATACCTTGCAACTACTTTTGCAATGGCTAAAGAAGACATGCTAAATCTAATTGGAAAATCTGGCGTTAAGTGTCCTGAGAATAATAAAAAGATACCGCTTATTTCTGTCAACGGGTCCGCCTGTGTAACATGTGGGCAGTGTGTGCATGAAAGAAACGATATCCTCTTCTCTGCCTCTAAAAAATAGGGGCAGAGCTAGATCGGCCCGCAAAACTGTGGGGCAAATGTCCGTTTTACGCAGATCAAGATAAAACTCCCAAAAACTAATCTTGTCAATGTCAGTCCAATCTGATACAATTCATCTAAACAATCGAAAGGATAAAAATGGCTCATAACCTAGAAGAGCAAGATGGTCAAGTTGCGTTTGCATTGCGTGGCAAGCCTGCATGGCATAATCTTGCAAATCGTATTTTCTCAGAAGATGAGGAAATTTCAACCGCTGACATGCTTAGAGAAGCAAAACTAGATAATTGGAATGTGCGCCTCGAAAGCGTCACCGATTATCTTCCAGAATCTTATCGCTCTATCGATGAAAATTTATTGGTAGTTAGAACAAATCCATTTGATGGCGGAACTGATGTTCTTTCAGTGGTAGGTTCTCGATATAAAGTAGTTCAAAATGAAGAACTATTCTCATTCGCTGATAACATTCATGATGGTAATCCTGATGTTCGATGGGAATCTGCTGGCTCTTTGAAAAAGGGTAAAGTAGTATTCGGCTCTCTCGACATTCCCCGCTCAATGGTTCTAGACCCGCAAGGGGCAAATGATACAACCAAATTGTATCTTATCGTTTGGACATCTCATGATGGTTCCGTTGCGGTTCAGGCAGCGATTACACCTGTTCGTGTAGTTTGCCAAAATACTTTGAATCTTGCCATGAAGTCTGCTAAACAATCTTTCAAGATTCGTCACACGCAGACCGCAGATGGTCGCATTCAAATTGCCCGCGAAACTCTTGGGATAACTCTTGGTTACTTTGACGAGTTTGAAAAAGAGGCTCAATCTTTATTCAATCAATCAATCACCGATAAGCAATTCTCAGACCTTATCAAATCTATTTATCCTAAGCCACAAGGCGAGGGAAAGAATGTGCTAAAGCGTTGGGAAAATAAAGTAATTCTTCTCGATGACCTTTATCATAATTCACCTACCAATGCTAACATCAAGGGAACTAAGTGGGGTGCGTTAAACGCAATCACCGAACGCCTTGATTATTTCCGTTCAGGTCGTAAGGGTAGTTCAGATTCACTTATGGCTAGCGCAAGCGGATTTGACCCAGTAATTACTGCCGAGAAGAATAAAATTCTTCAAGCCGTAAAAGCGCTATAAGCGCAACACCTAGGCACGTGTATAAACTGCCTGCTGGTCCGTTAGCTCAGTTGGTTAGAGCGCTACCCTGTCACGGTAGAGGCCGTGGGTTCAAGTCCCATACGGATCGCTGGCCCGCAAAGACTAAGGGTCGTGTCAATGTGTTACGAATCACAAAAATTTACCCCCGAGAAGTAGACAAATGTCAGTCCAGTGGTGTACACTTCTCCTATAACAACGAAAGGAAAAACATGTACCAAGAACACAATCCAGTTAAGGTCCAGGAGTTTGAAGTTCCTGTATTTATGGAACAATTAAATTCCAAAATTGCGAGCCTGGAAGAGCAAGTTAAGATTGCCACAGAAAGAGCAAGTCAGCATTTTAATTTCTACAAAAACCTACAAGAAAACATTCGTGCGTTCTTTGAGGAACATCAAGTAGATGACAGTTTCAGATTTAATATCGCTGAGGCCAATTCATTCTTAGCAGAAAACTCTATTGAGACTTTCAAGCGACTTTACACAGTTCGATTTGAAATTACTGGTGAAGTAGAAGTAGAAGCAGAGAGCGAAGAAGAAGCACAAGAAATGGTCAATGAATTAGAAGTAACTCATTGGTCCGCTGATGTAACATCTTGGGAAGCCGAAGCAACTGGTGCGTGGTTGTCATAATGTATTATAAACTACGGGCACGGGATAAGGTCTCATTTAATGGGGCCTTATTCAACGCAGAGATAAATGGATTAGACCCAGATAACTTTAACGTCAGCCAAAATATATTTGATATTGGAACTGGTCAAGTTGAAAAGGTTTACCGCTTGATTTCTAAGTACAATTTAGATATACTGGTGGAATCAGATTATGCGCCGAACCAATACGCATATCTTATAGAAAGGTAATTATGTCGGACAGTTATCAAGAGGGCTACGCAGACGGATATAAGTTTGCTCGTGATGAAATTATTGACAAGTTGCGAGAGATTGATATCGATGATATTGACGGATGGTTATTAGATAAACTATCTGACATGATTGAGAGCAACAGGATATGACAGAAGAATGGATCGGCTGCGATAAATGTTCGGTTGCACAGGCTAGGTATCTATTGAAGGGGATTGAGGGGGAGCTATATTTCTGCCACCACCACTACAATGCATACAAACAGGGACTAGACAAATGGTCCTATGAGATGATAGAATTGAACAAGAAGGAAGAAGTACCCAATTTAGAAAAGGCGGAATAACATGGGAGACAGAGCAAACTTCGGATTTGTACAACCTAACGGTGACACAATTGTATTGTATGGACACTGGGCGGGAAACGGAATGCTAGCAAATTTGGCGGACGCCGTTTTCAGGGCACAAAAACGTTGGGGTGACCCTTCATATGCTACACGTATTGCAATCTCACACATGATTGGCAATGAATGGACATCCGAAACTGGATGGGGCCTGTATGTCAACGAGAGAGGCGATAACGAGCATAGAATTCCAATTGTTGATTTTCAGCAACAGACATTCAGTCTTCATGAGGAAGATAGTTTTAGTAATGTAGATAATAAGGTCAGGGGTGTAAAAAACGAGCCCAAGTTCACCATGGATTTAGAATCGTTTATGCACAAATATGGAGACGTTGTAGTAGGCGTTTGACATACCAGGCCTAATTATTCTATAATAGGAATAGGCTTCCCAGAGCCTATTTTAAATAGCGGTGCCGCTATTAGGATATTCTCCGAGTGGCTAAGTAAAGCAGCGTTCTTCCTTTCGTTGGCTAGCAGCCCTATTAATATTAATCCCCACAGGTATCAGCTGTGGGGATCTGTTTTGCCCTCAAAAAATAGGGTAACAATTTTCTTTTACGGAGTCAAATTAAAAATTCCCGAAATTTGTGATATCGATCACGTGAATTTGACTGGACAAATGTCAGTCCTTTGATATATAATTTACATAACGACAACGAAAGGAATCCAATGCCAAATTGGGTATTCAATACCTTGACAATTCAAGGTAATAAATCAGAAGTAGATTATATCAAAAATAGACTAAATGCTCCATTTACTATGGAACATAAGTCTTGGAATCCTAAGACACATACATTAGAACTTGCTACTAGTACTTATTCTAATCCTGTATTTTCTTTTTGGAATATAACCCGTCCCGAAGATTTAGAAGCATATAATACAACACCTGAGCATACCCCTGGTGAAACAATATCTAAAATGTTTTCAGGTAATGATTGGTATTCTTGGAATGTAAGAAATTGGGGAACCAAATGGGATGTTGCTGTTGGTGATAGTAATGAATATCCCGATACGGTATTAGTTGAGCATAAGTCAGAAGGTGAAGACCAATGGCTTGTATATAAATTTGATACTGCTTGGTCCCCGCCTGTTTCTGCATTAGAAAGTTTATCTGAATTAGTTCCTAATTGTGTAGTAACTTTAGATTGGCAGGAAGAGCAGGGATTCGGTGGACAAATAGAATTTGTCCGAGGAGATATAACTGCTGAATCTGATTATGAATCTAGATGTTATGACTGTGATGCAATTGACACAATGGAGTATTGTGAAAATGATTGTGGTCAAATCTGTTCTAAATGTAATAATCTTGGCGAAGCCGACCTCGATTGTGTTGCAGAATGTCAGGACCATAAGATATACTTGGAGACCAATGTACCCGATTATAGGAAGGCGGACCTATGAGTTTCTTAGATGAAGAGAACCAACAGGTTGTAGATTTAATTATTCAAGAAGTTGCTGAGGCATTATTTGAAGAATGGAATAATGCCAATTTAGATGAAGGCGATCTTTATGCAGATTACCAAATTTTAAATCATGCTGGAAGCAATTACTTATACGGCAGATTTAATCAATACTACGATTTGAAACCAGGCGATGAATATTATATTGAATGGGACGAGGAGGCATAATGCTAGGATATACTGAAAAAGATCTAAATGAAATGATTAATGGTATAGCGGTTTCCCTGGATGCGACAAATCCTGAAGAAACTGATATAATTAGGCAATTAACAATGGCAAACGATTTCCTACAAGGCCTTTGGGCGGAAGGATATTTTGACTAATGGGAATGTATGACCAATCATGGTGTGCCTCATGTGGAGCAGGAATGCTCTATACAGAGGACGAAAATGTTACATGCTACAGATGTGACCAAGAAGAATATAACAAGCTTGAAACACGAGTATCTAAACTTATGGAATATATTAAAGTATATGTAATTAGTTTAGAACAAGATTCAGATAGATTAGAAGAACTAAAACAAAACTTCTCGGGAGACTATGATTCAGAGGAATATGAAAGTTTAGTTCTTGATGACCATTATAATACTGGGGAACTTATTGCTGCCCGCCATATATTGTCAATGGCTCGTGATATAATTGCAGGCCAAGGAAAGGAAGACTAATGGATGACTTAATTCTAAAACCTCATCTACAGAAGCAGCTGGAGGCTGGAATCGACCCGCTGGATATCATGCATGGCGAGCTCAAAAATTTAATGCACGAGGCTGAGCAAGAATTTAATTTAGCTGTTGAAGAAGAAGAGCGTACTGAGGAAGCAATGGATTCCATGGAACGCAAGTACTGGGAGGGTCAACTCGAAGCTCTTGGTATGGTATATGCATTAACATATAAACTATCTTTTGCGAGAGGGGAATAATGAAATTTAAAGTATATGGTCGTAAGCACCAGGACTATACCATTGTTGTGAGTGCCCCAAATGCTACTGAGGCAATTAAAATTGCAAACAATCTTGAAACCCACCTTTGGACCGAGATTGAAAATGATGATGTAATCGAAGCAATTGATGTAACTGAATATGAATTGGGGAACCGATAATGCAACTAACAAATCAATTTATTCAAAATGAACTCAGCAAGGCTCAGGCCTTGCTGTGGAGCGGATCTATTGACGAGGCTGATAAAGCTCACAATATTGTAGCTGCATTACTTGCAGACCTTCAAAAAAATTCCTAAACAGGGGCGGAAATTCCTGTTTACGGAGACAACTAAATATAGGCGGAACCCTATTTACAAATTCGTGTAAATAGGTTATAATTAATAAAGATCTAGAAAGGATCATACAAATGACAACAAAGCGCGAATATCTCAAGTCCAAGGGCATCACCGTTGGAGCCCGTGGCCGTTTCTCAGGAGCTGCGAAGCAAGCCATCCAGGAAGCTCTTCAAAAGGGCGTAACCTTCACAGATGAGAAGGCACCTCGCAAGTAACCTACCAGGTCGGAGGGGTGTACAGGGAAGACTTGTCACCCCTCCTTTTATTTGGTACAATCAAAGGTTCGAGAGGCGGATATGAAAAGTAAAAAAACGGAAGAAGAAAAAGTAGTAGAGATACTTGCTAAGTTATTAGACAACCATTGGTTCAATCCAAGGGTATTTGCAAATCTAATTGTTAATGAATATCCACTATATACCCAAGATAAATTAACTGAGTTGTTGGTAGAAATTGTAAAGTATCAACGTCAGCGATATAACACAGAAGTAGAACACGGTACCACCTCCGCTGGTCTCGCATTCTCAGACCTCATAGGAGACGTTATCGCAGGCTGGGAGGGCACACATGGCAGGTAAAGGACGTTCAGGCCCACGAGCCAGGGAGAAAGACTATGCATGGCAGATGACAAAGAAGATCATAGATCGGCGGAAGCTAGAAAAACAAAAAGATCTTGATCTATATAATTCCCTATGTGGTCCAGTAACTATAACATATATAAACAACAAATAAAATAAACAATCTTCCCTTATGCACAAGTTTAATAGCTTGTGCATATTTTTATGTGCAAAATATGGGCCAAATTTCTGCTTTACGAACCAAATTAAAAAAATCCCTCAAATTTACATAGAAATAGATCAATATGTCGACAAATCTATATAGAATTATAGCAATTTAGGTCTAAATAGATCAAAATTTAGGCGAAATATGGGCCAATTTTATGCTTTACGAAGGCATATAAAATGTCCCAGAATGCCCTATATGTCCTATATGGAGCAAAATGGAGGATTATGGGGGTTTATGGGGATTCGCTCAATTACACATATATAAATTTGTCGATATATCTATAGCATTCAGAACAATATCTATAGTGAATTTACCTATAGACTAATCTCTAGAATGGTCTTTAAAGGGCTTATAAGGCCATTTAAGAGGACGGGGGAAACCTTTGATACTGTTCTTACTTGGCTCATTTTGAGAGCTCTCATAATGAGCC
>Ga0214923_10003322_pt1 | contig 20232 bp, 23 predicted proteins | sample LL1510_MetaG_FD_177993 | JGI IMG/M metagenome (GOLD analysis project Ga0214923, IMG submission 177993) | Freshwater microbial communities from Lake Lanier, Atlanta, Georgia, United States - LL-1510 | ecosystem: Environmental > Aquatic > Freshwater > Lake | place: USA: Georgia | collected...
ATAAACTGCCAGGAAAGCACCGCGTGCCATGCCCCCACCACCCGCCCCCCCCGCTGCATCCGCCGCGCCTCGTCGCACCCACCGCTGCCACGGCTACCACCCCGGCCTGCAATCGCCGTGTCGCTCGCTCGCGCTCGTGCTTCCGCCGGTGGACAGCCCGTGCGACCGTGCAGCGCTCGACGCGCTCGACCAGACGCTCATGGCCGCGTTCTGCCCCACGCTGCCCTATCCGACCGACCGACTGCCGAACGACCCGTCCCAGCCGGCGCTCGCGCTGGCGGGCCGGATCCTCTGGCTGGGAGCGGCCCTGGTCGAGGGCCTCGGGCTGCCCGTCTTCGAGGTGGGCCGCATCATCGCCGCCACCCCCGAGCCCCCGGGCACGCGGGTGCGGGCACTCGTGCCGATGCTCGACGGAATCCCGGGGCGGATCACCCAGCAGGCCTTCGCGCACGCTCGCGACGCCCTCCTGCAGCTGCTCGCGGCACCTGCCGACCTCGATCGTGCACGGCAGCTGCGCACCTGGATCGACGAGTCGTTGTTTCGGCGGTTCGACCAGCGTCAGGTCGTCAACGTGACGACGCTGGGCGTGCTGCGGGCCGCCTTCGAACGCGGGATTCCCGTCAGGCACATCAACCAGCACATGTATCAACTCGGCTGGGGGTGCCGCGCCCGCTGGACCAGTCGCTCGGCCATCGACACCGATGCCGCCTTCGGCATGCTCGTGTCGCATGACAAGCAGTCGACGGCCACCGTACTCCGGCAGGCCGGCCTGCCCGCCGCCGAACACGTGCTCGCCCACTCCCCCGATGCGGCGGTGGCCGCCGCGCACGGCTTCGGCTGGCCGGTCGTCGTGAAACCGGTCGACCGCGACCGTGGCGAGGGCGTGGTGGCGGGCATCACGACACACGACGGACTTCTGGCCGCGTACCACGCGGCGAGGCACCTCTCAGACCGCGTCCTCGTCGAGCGACACGTGCCCGGCGTCTGCCATCGCCTGCAGGTGATCCGCGGCCGGCTGCAGTTCGTTTCCAAACGACTGCCGAAGGGGGTCTGGGGAGACGGCGTGCACACCGTCGCCGAGCTCGTCGCCGAGGCGACGCGGCTCGAACTGGAGAAGCCACCCTGGAAGCGGCTCAAGCCGTTTCCGACCGACGAGCGCAGCCGAGCGGCGCTCGCGGCGGTCGGGCTCGCGCTCGAGAGCGTACCGCCGGCCGGCACCTTCGCGCCCCTCCGCGACATCCAGTCGACGGCCGAAGGAGGCGTGGTCGAAGACTTCACCGACCGCGTGCATCCCGACAACGCCGCCGCCGCGTGCCGGGCCGCCAAGCTGTTCGGGCTCGACGTGGCCGGCGTCGACATGATCTCCGTCGACATCACGCGGCCGTGGCACGAAACCGGCGCGATCATCAACGAGGTCAACTTCTCGCCGCTGCTCGGAGAAACGGACCGCGCTCGCGAAGCCAATCGCGCCCTGGTCGCCGGTCTGATCGAGGGGAATGGGCGGATTCCAGTCGAGGTGTTCGTGGGCGGGCCGGCGGCGTTCGACGTGGCCCGGCGCCGGCTGGCCACGGCACCGCCGGGGTACGTGCTCACATCCCACACAGTCACGCTCGAGGCGGGCGGCTCCGCGCGTCCCCTGGCAGCCGACGGCCTGTTCGGGCGCTGCCTCGCCCTGCTCATGGATCGAGGCACGACCGGCCTCATGGCCGTGGTGCAGACCGACGAATGGCTGGACACGGGCATGCCGGTCGACCAAGTCACGGGCCTGGTGGTGTGCCCCGGCGAAATCGGCCACTGGCAGGCCCCGGAGAAACCCGTAGATGGCCGGCGCCAAGCGGGTTTGCTCGCCACCCTGCGGGCCTCTACACTTCGCACTGACGCTTGATTGCCTTCCGCCCCTCTTTCCCTGGAACCTGTGCCATGCCAGCCTCCAAGAAAATCGTGCTCGACGCCTCCAAGCTGTACGGAATCCGGATCCTCCGCACTGCCGACTCGGGCGAAGCGACGCTCGCAGCCAAGCTCGGCGCCAAGGTGGGTGGCAAGGTTGGCAGCAAGGTCGGCGGCAAAGTCGGTCAAAAGCTCGGCGTGAAGGCCGGCTTCAAGCGGTAGGCCATCACGCTGACCTGCTCGGTGACGACCGACCCTGCCAGTTTTCCGCCGGATGGCGTGCGCGCCCGAGCACTCGACAGGCGCATGCGATCGCTCTTGGCCGAGAGCATCGAGCACATCCACGAGCGTGGTGCCGAGGTCCTCGACGTCGACTTCGGGCCCGTCCTGCGGGTGGCTCTCGGACTCCGCGCCGGCCACCGCTACGCTCCCGCCGTCTTCGGCCTCTACAAGGAGGCCATCGAGGCGATCGCCGCTGAAGACCTATTTGTGGCGAGCGACCGGCTGCAGCGGTTCGGAGCGGAGCGGCCGCTCGCCACCACGCCGACGATCGTCGCCCTCGGCGACGCGGCACTCGCGGCCCATCGAGCGTTGCTGCTCGCCGAACTCGGTCTTGAAACCACACTCGGATGCGGTGTCCGCGATCCCGAGCCGGCCGCCGTCGCCGACTTCACCACCCGCCTCGCGACCGCCCGTGGGCTCATGGCGCGGGCGGTTCCCGACCTCGCCGCCGAGTTCGATGCCCTGACCACGCAGATCATCCTCGTCGGCAGCGATCCACAGGCGAAGATGCAGTTCGACGGCGGGTCGAGCTACATGCTCTGGGGTGGACTGTTTCTCAACGTCGCCTTCCATCCGAATGAAGTGGCCCTCGTGGAAGTGCTCGCCCACGAGAGCGCGCACATGCTGCTCTTCGGCTTCGCAGCCGACGAGCCGCTCGTGAACAACGACGACGAGCCACGCTACCGCTCGCCACTCCGGATCGATCCCAGGCCGATGGACGGCATCTACCACGCGACATACGTGTCGGCGCGGATGCACTGGGCGATGTCGCAACTCGTCGCGAGCGGCGTTCTTGACGCGGCCGGACGAAGTCAGGCCGAGGCGGCCCGGGCGGCCGACGCACGAAACTTCGAGGATGGCTACGCCGTGGTCGCCGAGCACGGCGACCTCACGGCCACCGGCGCGGCGGCGATGCAGGCCGCCCGCTCCTACATGGATGCGGTATAACCACTGCCGGTCCCGATCGTCGCCCGGCCGAACCACTGCCTGGAAAGCGTCATGCCTCCTCACACCCATCGTATTCACCGCTCAATCCTGACGGCGATCACCGCCTTCGCCACCCTGTTCACACCACTCGCCGACGCATACGCGCGGCCCGGGGGCGGGGGAGGGCCGCGGGGTGGCGGTGGCGGACGCCCGGGTCCCTCTCCTGCCCCACGATCAGCGGCACCGGATGCTCGGCCGATGCAGCAGTCGCAGCCCGGTCGCGCGCTCGATGCGGGCCGCCCGGGTGACGTCGGTCCTGGGCCGAACGTGGGACGTGGGCCTGACGTCGGCCCCGGCCCCGATGCGGCGCGGATCGGTGAGCCGGGTCGGGCCGCTGCAGCGCCGGGACCGCGCGGTGTCGAAGACTTCATCGGTGCGAAGCCGGCCGCTGCCCGGCCGGCGGCGTCGCAGGCCCGCGTCGACTCGATGCAGGCCGCCCTCGCCGGCCGCACGCAGCCCTTCACCGGCGCCTGGTATGCCGAACACCCCAACGCCTGGCGCTACACGCATCCCTATGCCGACTGGTGGGTCGTCGCCGGGGCGGCAGGCCTCGGGACGTGGCTGGGCTATTCCGTCGCCGCATCGAGCGCGACGGCGACGACCACCACGGCCACCACGACTACGACCGGCACGACTGCGTCGGCAGCCGCTTCCGCAGCCGCCACATCGTCGGCCCCACCTGCGGACCTCGAATGGCTGCCCCTGGGCGTGTTCGCAGTCGCGCCGCGGGGCACCGAGCAGGCCCATATCTATCAGCAGCTCGCCGTGAGCCGGAAGGGAGAGCTCAGGGGCAACTCCTACGACGCCGTATCCGACGCCGTGCGGCCGATCACGGGCACGATCGATCGTGAGACGCGCAAGGCTGCGTGGAAAGTCGGCACCGGAGCCACGTTCGAGACCACGCTCGACGCGTTGCTCAACACGCCGAGCACCGTCGCGATGAAAGCCGGCACGATCTCGCAGACCTGGGATCTCGTGCGCATGGAAAAGCCGGAGACGGCGCAGCCATGACGGCGCGGAGCGTTCTCTGCTTGACCGCCGTCGTGTCGCTCGTCGGGACGCTCGACGCCGCCGAACACGGGCCCGACCGCCTGCCCACGGTGGGGTCGATCGAGCGGCTCGACGCCCGATTCGACGCCCTCGTGCCGCCGGGCGCGACGATCGAGGTGCTGGCGATGGGCTTCGCCTGGGCCGAAGGGCCGGTGTGGGTGCCGGATGATCGCGGCGGCCTGCCCGCCGGGAGCCTGCTCTTCAGCGACATTCCCCGCAACCGCGTCCATCGCTGGAACGCAAAAGATGGCGTGAGCGTGTTCCTCGAGCCCTCGGGCTTCACCGGTCCGGCTGCCTACGGCCGGGAGCGCGGCAGCAACGGCCTCACGCTCGACCGCGAGGGCCGGCTCATCTCCTGCGAACACGGCGACAGGCGCGTGAGCCGGCTCGAGCGCGACGGCGGCAAGGTGACCCTCACCGACCGCTTCGCCGGCAAACGGTTCAACAGCCCGAACGACGTGGCCGTGCATTCCTCCGGAGCGATCTACTTCACGGACCCGCCCTACGGGCTGCCCAAGCAGATGGACGATCCGCGGCGCGAGCTCGACTGGTGCGGAGTCTATCGCGTGACCCCGGCGGGCGACGTCGCGCTCCTCTGTCGCACGATGACGCGGCCCAACGGCCTCGCCTTCTCTCCCGACGAGATGCTGCTCTATGTCGCCCAGTCTGATCCCCAGGCACCGCTCTGGAAGGTGTTTCGGGTCCAGCCCGACGGCATGCTCGACGAGGGCCGCACGTTCTTCGATGCCACGGCGCTCTTCGCCGGCCGCAAGGGACTGCCCGACGGACTCCGCGTCGACCGGGCGGGCAATCTCTTCGCCACCGGACCCGGCGGCGTGCTCGTATTCGCCCCCGACGGCACGCACCTGGGCACGCTGCTCACCGGGCAGGCCACGGCCAACTGCGCCTTCGATAGCGAGGGCACCACGCTCTACATCACGGCCGACTCGCTCCTCTGCCGTGTGCGGCTCACGCCCGCGGCGGCCAACTGAAGACGCGCAGCGTATTGCCGTCGGGATCGTGCACCACGAGCTCGCGAAATCCCTCCGGGTGCGGCCGGGGCGGCGTGACATCGGCATTGGCGGCGAGGAGCCGCTCGTAGACGGCGTCGAGATCGGCGACCTCAAAGCCGAGGCTCACCCGGTCGCTCACCGGGCCGGGGCTCTCGCGGGCCAGGATCGCGAGTTTCGTGCCGCCGGCCGCCAGCAGTGCGTAGCCATCGTCGACCACGCGCATCAGCACCGCGAGATCGAGCGCTCGGCGATACCACTCCACGAGTTCCGCAAACCGCGTCGTGCGGAGTTCGACGCAGAAAAGCTCGGGGGCTCGAGGGGGCGACATCGGCCGGCCTTCTCCAAAACCGTGAAACAACCGACAATCATGGCTTCCAATCATCGTACCCGCCTCCGCAGCCGCCATGTCGAACCCCGCTCAGCCTCCGGCGACACCGTCCGCACCGCCTTCCCCACCCAAGGGCTCGGGCGCCGCGCTCGAAAAGGCCCGGCGTGACAAACTCGACAAGCTCAAGACCCTCGGCGTCGATCCGTGGGGGAGGCGATTCGACGGCGCGCTGGCGATCGCCGACGTGCGGGCCCGCGGCGAGGCGCTCGACAAGGCCGCCGACGACGGGCCGACGGTGCGCGTGGCGGGCCGCATCATGCTCCTGCGGAGCGCCGGCAGCCTCGTGTTCATCGAGCTTGCCGACCGCACCGGCCGGATCCAGCTCATGCTCGGCAAGAAGCAGGTCGGCCCCGAGGCCTGGAAGCTCGTCGACTGCCTCGATCTCGGCGACCTGATCGGCGTCGACGGCCGCCTGGGCTGGTCGAAGACCGGCGAGATGACGGTGTTCGCCGCCGGCCTCACCTTCCTGACGAAGTCGCTCGAAACGCCCCCGGACAAGTTCCACGGGCTCGTCGATCCCGACCTCAAGCAGCGGATGCGGTATCTCGACCTGATCCACGGCGACGGCGTGCGCGAGCGGTTCGTGGCCCGCAGCCGGATCGTGGAAGCGGTGCGGCGCGTGCTCGCCGCCCGTGGATATCTCGAGGTCGAGGGGCCGACGCTCCAGGAGAGCGCGGGGGGCGCCGCGGCCCGCCCGTTCACGACCCACCACAACGCGCTCGACATGCCGCTCGTGCTGCGGATCGCCCTCGAACTGCACCTGAAGCGGCTACTCGTGGGGGGCATGGAGCGGGTGTTCGAACTGGGCCGCGTGTACCGCAACGAGGGCGTGAGCCCGCGGCACAACCCCGAGTTCACGATGCTCGAGGCCTACGAGGCCTACGGCGACTATGGCTCGATGATGGATCTCACCGAGGCGATCCTCGTCGCGGCGGCCGCCGCGGCGGGCACGCCCACCCGGTTCGAGTTTCTGGGGCACACGGTCGATCTCACGCCACCCTTCCGCCGCGCGACGTACGACGATCTCCTCCGCGAGGTGACCGGCTGCGATCCCTCCGATCTGGCGAGCGTCGCCGCCGCGGCCGCGCAGCACGGCCTGGAGACGGCCGGCCGCCACCCCGACGTCATCAAAAGCGAGCTCTTCGAGGCCACGGTGGAGAAGACGCTTTCGGGGCCCGTGTTCGTGATCGACTATCCGGCCGCCGTCTGCCCGCTCACGAAGCGCAAGGCCGACGCACCCCACGTGGCTGAACGGTTCGAGCTCTATGTGGCCGGCATGGAACTCGCCAACGCCTACACCGAGCTCAACGATCCCGACCTCCAGGAAGAGCTGTTTCGCACGCAGCTCGCCGGCCTCGATGCCGAGGAGTCGATGGCCCGCATGGACACCGACTTCATCCGCGCCCTGCGGCACGGCATGCCGCCGGCCGGGGGCCTGGGCATCGGCATCGATCGCCTCGTGATGTTCCTCACCGCCGCCCCGAGCATCCGCGACGTGATCCTGTTCCCCATCCACCGCCCGGAAAAGTAGGACGGGCTTCGGCCCGTCTTTCTTCCCTCATGTACAAGCTGCTGCTCTGCTGGCGGTATCTGCGGACGCGCTGGATCGCGCTGGCGAGCGTGATCAGCGTGACGCTCGGCGTGGCGACGATGATCGTCGTCAACGCCGTGATGGCCGGCTTCTCCAACGAGATGCAGACGCGGATCCACGGCATCCTCTCCGACATCGTCTTCGAGAGCCACTCGCTGTCGGGCTTCCAAGATCCGAAATGGCACATGGACGAGATCCGCCGGGCGGCGGGCGATTCGATCGCCGGCATGACGCCGACCGTGGCCGTCCCGGCAATGCTCTCCTTCCAGGTGCGTGGCCAGTGGGTGACCCGGCAGGTGATGTTCATCGGCATCGACGAGTCGTCGCACGCCGCGGCAAGCGATTTCAGCCGCTACCTCCAGCATCCGGAAAACCGCCGCCAGCTCTCGTTCGCGCTGCGCGACGGCGGCTACGACACGGTCGACAGTCAGACGGAAACGCCCGGGCCCACGCGGCCGGCGCTCGAAGGGGCCGGCTGGCCGCACCGCCGGATGCGGGTGGAGCGCGAGCGGCTGTGGCGCGAACGGCAGGAGGCGCAGGAGCGGGCCGCGGGAGGGCCAGCCCGGCCGGTCGACCAGCAGGTGGATGCGGTGCTCGCGGCGACCGCTCCGCCCGATGCACGGCCGCCAGCTGCGGAGACGCCGGCGGCCGAGACCGACGCCGACACGCCCGCTGCCGACGCGGCCCGCAAGGATCCCTTCAAGACCGCCCGTCCCGACGAGGGCCGCACGATGGATCCTGCGAAGGAGCAGTTCACCGGGATCGTGCCGGGGATCGGCCTGGCGAGCTTTCGCGACTCGACCGGCGTCGATCGGTTTCTCGTGCTGCCCGGCGACGACGTGAAGATCACGTTCCCCACGGCTGGCACGCCACCCAAGGCCGTGAGCGACACGTTCACGATCGTCGACTTCTACGAGAGCAAGATGAGCGAGTACGACTCGAACTTCGTGTTCGTGCCGATCGCGGCGCTCCAGCGGATGCGCGGGATGATCGACCCGCAGACCGGGATTCCGAGCGTCAACTCGATCCAGGTGAAGCTCAAGGACGGCGCCGACCTCGAGCTCGTTCGCGACCAGCTGCGGAAGGCGTTTCCGGCCGAGCTGTACGCGATCTCCACATGGCGCGACAAGCAGGGCCCGCTCCTCTCGGCCGTCGACATGGAGATGGCCGTGCTCAACATCCTGCTCTTCATGATCATCGCCGTGGCCGGCTTCGGAATCCTGGCGATCTTCTTCATGATCGTCGTGGAGAAAACCCGCGATATCGGCATTCTCAAATCGCTCGGGGCGAGCTCCACGGGAATCGCGGCGATCTTCCTCGGCTACGGCCTGTTCCTCGGGGCGGTGGGGGCCGGCGCCGGCCTCGCCCTGGGCCTTGCGATCACCTGGAACATCAACCGCATCCGCGCGGCCGTCGAGTGGTTCACCGGCGAACGGGTGTTCGATCCGTCGATCTACTACTTCTTCAAGATCCCCACGATCGTGCATCCGGCCACGGTGCTCTGGATCATCGCCGGCGCCGTGGCGATCGCCGTGGCCGCGAGCGTGCTGCCGGCCCTCCGCGCGGCCAGGCTTCATCCGGTGGAGGCGCTGCGGCATGACTGAACGGGCGAATCTGCTCGAAGCCCGCGGCGTGCGCAAGAGCTACCGTTCCGGGGGCGGCCGGCTCGACGTCTTGCGCGGGGTCGATTTCAGCGTCGAGCCGGGCGGGTTCGTGTCGGTGATCGGCCAGAGCGGCTCGGGCAAGAGCACGCTCTTGCACCTCATGGGCCTGCTCGACGCGCCCGATGCGGGCGAGGTCTGGCTCGGCGGGGAGCGGATCGACGACCTGCCGGCCGCCCGCCGCGACCGGCTCCGCAACACCGCCATCGGCATGGTCTTCCAGGCCTACCACCTGCTCCCGGAACTCGACGCCCTCGAAAACGTGCTCGCCCCGCTCTACGTGCGGCACTCGCTCACGGCGTGGCTGCGCGAGGGTGCCGCCGCCCGGGCCCGGGCCCGAGGCCTTCTCGATCGCTTCGGCCTGGGAGAGCGGCTCCATCACAAGCCGCGGCAACTGTCAGGGGGCGAAATGCAACGCGTGGCAATCGCACGGGCGCTCGTGGCCGAGCCGCGGGTGCTCCTGGCCGACGAGCCGACAGGCAATCTCGACGAGGAGAGCGGCGCCGGCATCCTCGACACGCTCTGCGAGTTGAACCGGCGTGACGGCCTTTCTATAGTGCTCGTCACGCACGATACGACGATCGCGCGGCGGGCCGACCGGATCGTGCGGCTGGCCGCCGGCCGGGTCGCATCGGTCTGACCACCGCTTGGACGAACCCATGGCCCGCATCATCTTCATGAACGACCGCCTCGTGCCCGAGGACGAGGCCCGCGTGAGTGTGTTCGACCACGGCCTGCTCTACGGCGACGGCGTGTTCGAGGGCCTGCGGAGCTACTCGGGCAAGGTGTTCCGGCTCGACGCCCATCTCGACCGCCTCTGGGCGAGCGCCCGCGCGATCTGCCTCGAGATCCCGCTCCCGAAGGCCACCGTGGCCAAGGCGGTGAACGACACGCTCGCCGCCAACAAGCTCTCCGACGGCTACGTCCGCCTCGTGGTCACCCGCGGCGCCGGCTCGCTCGGCCTCGATCCCAACCGCACGAAAAACCCGCAGGTGATCGTGATCGCCGACACGATCAGCCTCTATCCGCGCGAGTTCTACGAGCAGGGCCTGAAGATCGTGACGGCCGCGACCCAGCGGGTGCAGTCGGCCGCCCTCTCGCCCCGGATCAAGTCGCTCAACTACTTGAACAACATCATGGCGAAGCTCGAGGGCCTGCGGGCCGGCTGCGTCGAGGCCCTGATGCTCAACCACAAGGGCGAGGTGGCAGAGTGCACCGGTGACAACGTGTTCGTCGTGCGCTCCGGGATCCTGCTCACGCCGCCCCCTGACGCCGGGATCCTCGAAGGCATCACGCGAAACGCCGTCATGGATCTGGCCCGCGAGGCGGGCATCGACTGCCGCGAAGCCACGCTCACCCGGCACGACCTCTACACGGCCGACGAGTGCTTCCTCACGGGCACGGCCGCGGAAGTGATTCCCGTCGTGGACATCGACGGCCGCACGATCGGCGCGGGCACGCCCGGCCCGGTCACGCAGCGGCTCACCACCGCCTTCCACGCCCTCGTGCGGAAGTAGGAGAGGCTCGAGCGCCCTTACCGGCGTTCCTCGTCGCCGATCGCGTCGTACCGCGACATGTATCCGGGCTGCTTGGCTCGCACGAGCTCCGCCTCATATTCGCGCACGATGCGATTTTGGATCAGCTCGCGACACGAGGCGTTGATCGGGTGGGCGATGTCGGCGTAGAGTCGCACGCGGCCGTCGTCGTCGCGGGGCGGCGGCTGGTCGGCCTGCTTCTTGCCGCACTGGTTGCAGAAGCCGGCCCGAAGGGGATTCTTGAACCCGCAGGCGTGGCAATGCATCGAGAGCTTGCGGCTCGGCATCGCCACGAATGGACCGCTCGGGCCGCCGATGATCTTGAGATCCCGCACCACGAACGCGCTGTCGATCGTGATCGAGCAGAAGGCGAGGAGCCGTTCGGCCGCGTGCTCCACGAGCTTGATGCGAACCTCCGTAATCTCCATGCGTTTGCCCCCCGCCATCCCCGAGCCACCCACCTCCCCGGTGCGTGGCCGCCTGTTGCGACAGAAGTCTAACAGATTCAGCCAGCCGGGGCGGAGACGACCTGCACCGCGAAAACCCCGGGCCAGCCCGCGGCCTCGAGCCGTGCCGCGATTGCCCGGGCCTCCGGCTGGGAGCGGGCCAGCGCGAAGCAGGCGCTGCCGCTGCCGGTGAGCATCGGCCGCACCGCCCCTGCCGCCGTCATGGCGTCGAGGAGCCGCCCGACGTCGGCAGCGAGTGCGCGGGCCGGGGGCTCGAGCGTGTTGTGCATCGCTGCGAATGCAGTGCCGAGATCACCGGCCACGAACGCCGCGGCCAGGCGCTCGGCCGCGCCGCGCTGTCCGGCATCGGGCGTGCAGTGCGCATAGACGGCCGCGGTCGAAAGCCCCGCCGCTGGGCAGGCGATCACGGCATGCAGCGCAGGGATCCCGCCGACGGCCACCAGCCGCTCGCCGCGGCCGGATGCGATCGCCGGGCCGCCCTCCAGGAAAAACGGCACGTCGCTGCCGAGCTGCGCCGCCAGGGCGGCGAGCCGGCTCCGCGGCCAGTCGATGCCCCAGGCCTCGGCTGCGCCGACGAGCGCGGCGGCGGCATCGCTCGAACCGCCGCCGAGCCCCGCACCGGACGGAATCTCCTTCACGAGCTCGATCTCGAGGCCCCGGGTCTCCCCTGCCTCGGCGGCGAGCAGCCGCGCGGCACGGACCACGAGGTTCGAGTCGTCCGTGGGCACATCGCGTCTCAGGACCACAGCCTCCGGCGCGAGCAGCCGGCCACCAAACCGCACCGTCAGCCGCACATCGGAAGAGTCGAGCGGCCGCAGCGTAAGCGTGTCGTGGAGGGTGACGGGCACCATCAACGACTCGATCTCGTGGAAGCCGTCGGGCCGTTTCGCCAGCACGGCGAGCGAGAGGTTGAGCTTCGCCCGTGCCTGGAGCGAAATCACGGCCGCCTACCGCCAGTTGGCGACGAAGGCCACGGTGCCCAGGGAGAGCGCCAAGCCGATCGCCACGAGCACGGCGAGCAGGATCGAGATGCTGCGGCCGGCCCACAGGTCGTCGCGGATCATCTCCGTGCGGTCGGCCTTCTCGAACGAGCGATTCCAGACGGGAAAGGTCCGTTCGTCGTACACCCACTGGGTGCGTTCTTCGAAGTGCTTCTGGCTCATGGCGTGGATTCGGCGGGAGACGCTGGCCCCGAATGCCGGGGTATGATGCAAAAGTCTTCTACGAACGTACCGTGGCCCCTGCCCCGACGCCAGACCTCTCCCCGCCGCCCGATGCAGCACCTCCTCGACGCCCTCGACGCGCTTCCGGAATGGCTCGCCGCGCAGGGGCAGCCGGCCTGGCGGGCCAAGGCGATCCGCCGCTGGCTCACGGCCGGGCGGGCCGATTCGTTCGCCGGCATGACCGACCTCTCGAAGGGGCTGCGGGCGGCGCTCGAGGCCGAGTTTCGGATCTGGACGACGTCGATCGCCAAGCACACCCGGGCCGATGACGGCACCGAGAAGCTCTTGCTCGAGCTCCACGATGGCCAGCGGATCGAATGCGTCCTCCTGCGCGAGCAGGGGCCGGGCGCGGAGGGCGCCGGGGCGCGGCGCACCGTGTGCATCAGTTCGCAGGTGGGCTGCGCGATGGGCTGCGTGTTCTGTGCGAGTGGTCTCGACGGCGTGGTGCGGAATCTCACGACGGGCGAAATCATCGAGCAGCTCCTGCGGCTGCAGGCGCTCCTGCCCGCCGACGAGCGGCTCAGCCACATCGTGGTGATGGGCATGGGTGAGCCGCTCGCAAACCTCGACCGCCTCCTGCCCGCGCTCGCCACGGCCCAGGAAGCCGACGGCCTCGGCATCTCGCAGCGCCGGATCACGATCTCGACGGTCGGCCTGCCCCCGGCGATCGACCGGCTCGCGGTGGAACACCCCGTCTACAACCTGGCCGTCTCGCTCCATGCGGCCGACGACGAGCTGCGCACACGGCTCGTGCCCGTGAACAAGGCGATCGGCCTCGTCGAAGTGATGGCCGCGGCGGACCGCTACTGGGAGGCGTCGGGCCGGCGGCTGACGTTCGAATACGTGCTCCTCGGCAAGCTCAACGATCAGCCCGAGCACGCCCACGCCCTCGTGAGCCTGCTGGGCGGCCGGGCCGCGCTCGTGAACGTGATCCCCTACAACCGCGTGGCCGGGCTGCCCTACGCGGAGCCGACGCAGGTCGATCGCGAACGGTTTCTCGACATCCTGCGCGAGGCCGGCGTCAACGTGCACGTGCGCCGCCGCAAGGGCGCCCGGATCGACGCGGCCTGTGGCCAGCTCCGCCGCCTCGCTGCGACGACCGGCTAGGCGAACCAGCCGAGGAGCAATACAGCTGCGAGTACGAGGCCGAGGATCCCGCCGAGCCAGACGGCCCAGTGCACCGTGGCGAAGCGGATCTCGGCCGGGTCTTCATGGTGCGTGGCGGCGAACACGAGGCTCGCGAGCGCCACCAGCGGCAGCCCGAAGAAGATCCCGGGCACGCGGTCGACGAGCGCGGCGACGAGGATGGGAGAGACGGGAATCGTCGCGAGGAGCGAGAGCATGCCAGGGGCCTCCTTGCCGGGCGGTGGACTTGAAACAGGTCAGGTTTTGGGAGTGGTGCGGGCCTTGCGGTCGGCGTCGGTGGGCGTGCCCAGCGGGCCGGCCCAGGCATCGTAGATCACGAGCACGTTGAGCATGCCCGCGAGCATCGTGTAGAGCGTGCCGATGTCGAACCAGCGGCCAAGCCGGCGCTGCCAGTGCGACACCTGCTCGCCGCGAAACTGCTTGAGCGGCGGACGGTCGAAGAAGTCCTCGGCGTCGATGTCGGGATCGGACGCGGCGAGCCGGTCGGCATACCGGCGCGACACATACTGGCCGGCGACGAGCGGCGGGGCCATGAACGTGCTCGCCAGGAGCGGCTGCTTCGACACGCCGTGCAGTTGGAGCGACTGCACGACCGCCGGGAGCGCCACGAGGCCCGCGCCGGCCTGGCACACGAACGGCCAGCGCGTGTCGCCCGGCTTCCACGAGGCATACACGACCTTGCCGCCGCCGAGCCACATCCCGGCGAGAAACGTGCCCAGGATCGCCCCCATGAACAGCCGGCCCTTGAACACCCTGCCCTGATAGAGGTGGCCGAGGCCGGGCACGGCCCAAGCGAGGGCCGCCGCGAGCAACGGATTCTTGAGGTCGATGGCCGAGCCATCGTCCGGTGAAACGGCCACGATCCGTGGAGCCGGTGTCTGCTTGTCGCGCGCGAGTGCCAAACGAGTGTCGCTCCCTCGGCCTCCGAGTCTATGCGATCGTGCAGCCGATCCGAAACCGGCCCCACGGCCGACGGATGATTCCAGCGGCACTCCGTTCCTGCTACGATCCCCGCGATCCCTCAGGTTTGCCAGGTGTCCGAGTGCCATGCAGCGTCGCACGTGCCTCCTCGTCGGACTCGCCCTCGTCGCCGGCTGCTCGCGCGCGAAGGACTCCGCCAAGAAACCGCGCGGCCAGGCGGGCAAGCGGCCGAAGGGGCCGAAGACGATGGGCAACCTGCTCGTCGAGGGCTACGTCGCCGACCTCAAAAATGGCTCCGTCGAGAGCCGGATCACGGCTGCGAAGGAGCTCGCCGCCATGGGCTCGTCGGCCAAGGCCGCGCTGCCTGCTCTCAAGCCGCTCACGACGCACACCGACGCGAATCTCCGCACGGCAGCCACGAAGGCGATCGAGGCGATCGCAAAGTAGGCCGGGCTATCCAAACAGCCGGCGCACGACCTTCACCCGCGGGTTTCCGTTCGGCTCGTCACACACGTCGGCCGACATGGCGGCCGCGGGCAACGCGGCATCCGGCGCGAGTTCCCGCCAGGCGCGTTCGACAGTGGCCGCGTCCACGCGGTCGCAGTGATCGCCTGCCGCGGCCGCAAGCGCGAGGTGGGCCAGCCGCGCCACCGTGCGCGGCACGCCGCCGGTGAAGCGGGCCAGGGTCGCCGCCGCCTCGGGCGTGAACAGATCGTCGCGGCCGCCGACCCGCACGAGTGCGTGCGCGAGAAAGCCGGCCACGTCGTGGGCGTCCCAGGGGTCGAGATCGACCCGCACGGCAGCCCGGTCGCGCAGGCCGCCCGGCAAGCGAGCGGCTCCGGCCGGCGTCGCCGTGGCCACGACGGCCACGCGGGCAAACCGCGGCTCGGCGGCACCGAGCAGCCGCATGATGCCGTCGAGCGCGTCGGCCGGCGCCCGGTCGATGTCGTCGAAGATGAGCGCCGTCGTCCGCTCCAGGAGCGTGTTTTCGCGGAGCCGGTTCTCGAGCTTTTGCCACGAGCGCAGCGGTTCGGCGCGGCTGGCGGCGTCGAGGGGCAGGCGGTCGAGGAGCATCTCGAGCCAGTCTCCCGACGACAGGCCGCGAAGCGACAACAGCACCGCCTCGGCCCCCAGCCCACCCAGGCGGCGCACGGCCGTCGCCGCCAAGTGGCTCTTGCCGTGGCCCTCGGCCCCGACCACGAGCGCGAACCGCTGTCCCTCCTCGACGAGCCATTCAAGCCGCGCGAGCGCCTCGTCCTGAGCCGCGCCGCAGTAGAACGTGGCCGGCTCGAGCGAGCCGTCGAACGGCGCCGCATCCAAATGCCAGTAATCCCGTACCATAGCGCGGAGTCTAGCGACTGCCACGAGCCGGGTCAGGACGAGAAGAGCCGGTGAAAACGCCGGTTTGCATCCCGCATGAGCGAACGCTTCTTCCTCGCCACGCCTCCCGTCGACGGCCGTGCCGAACTCGTCGGCGACGAGGCACGGCACCTGGCCCGCGTCCTCCGCGCGGCGATCGGCGATGCCGTGTCCGTGTTCGACGGCCGGGGCTCCGAGTGGCCCGCCCGCGTGACATCGATCGGCCGTGATCGGGTGGGGCTCGACGTCGGGCCGCCGCTCGCCGTGGCCGTTCCGCCACGGCCGCTCACGCTCGCCGTGGCGCTCCCCAAGGGCGACCGCCAAAAATGGCTGATCGAAAAACTCACGGAACTCGGCTGCGCACGGCTCGTGCCGCTCGTCACGACCCGCGGCGTGGCCGAGGCGACGCCGGCGGCGCTCGAGCGGCTCGGTCGCGCCACGATCGAAGCCTGCAAGCAGTGCGGCCGCACCACGCTCCTGGAGATCACCCCGCCAGCCACGCTCGCTGCCATGCTCGCTGCTCGCGATCCCGGCGCGCTCTGTCTCGTGGCCGATCCCGCAGGTGAAGCCCTCGGCCCGCTGCTCGCAGGCCACGCGGGCGCGGTGCTCGCGCTCGTGGGCCCCGAGGGCGGCTTCACCGCCGAGGAGCTCGCCACCGCGGAGGCCGCTGGCTGCCGCCGCGTGTCACTCGCGCCGCATATCCTCCGGGTCGAGACCGCCGCCATCGCACTCGCCGCGGTGATGGCGGCGTACGCCGTCTTCTCGAAGCCCTCCCCCGAGGGCCATTGACCAATACCTGGTTCGAACTCACCCTCGAGCGCGTCTTCGGCTGACAGAGCCGCGTGCATCGCTCCGCCGCCACCGCCATCCTGCCGCTGCGACAGCTGCGCCGACGAGCGCGAGCGTGGACGGCTCCGGCACGGCCGTCGCGGCCAGCCGATCGACGCCCACGTCATAGTCGGCGGAACTCGTGACGCCGTAATTGAGCACGACGAGGAAGGGGTCGCTCGGCAACGCGTTGAACGTGGCCAGGTTTTCGCTCTCGAGGCTCGCCCACAGGCCGTAGAGCCCCGCTGCGTCCGGATTCAGAATCTCCCACACGACGTGGTGATGCGATGTGAATGTGGCCAGAAACAGAGGATTCGTGCCGGTCACGCCCGACGGCACACCAAGGCTACCGGCCGACACCTGCGCTGATCCCCCCGGCGCAAGGATGCTGAGGCTGGCTCCTGGGACGGGCAGAGGATCGCCCGCCGTGGTCGCTGGATTCCAGTACCGCAGCGGCCCTTGAAATCGAAGGCTCAGCCTGGCCCCCGACGGCAGCGTCGCGCCTTTATCCCAGCCTGGCGTTCCGTCATTCGTGATGGAACCAAACTCATCGACGACGAACATCTCCTCAAGCGTGAAATTCCGGTAGACATTCGGCCCGACGGTGATTTTGCCAGTGCCGCCATCAAAGCCCACGCTGAATGGCGTGCCATGGCCGAACCCGCGTTGGGGCGCCAGCGCGGCACAGACAAGCATTGCGGCAATGATCGGCAGCCGATGAGTGCCGGTCGTGATGCGAGTGGTCATGGGATGAAATGGCTCCTGGCTTCGGAGGAGGAACAGTCGGGAGGAAGATGATCAACGGTCGCGTGGGAGCTGGTCTGGCATGGCAAAATTCCGGTCATCGGCGCTGGTCACGGCGGCAACCCAGGTCTGCACGCTGCCCATCGGGATGCATTCCACATGCCCGTCGAGGCACAGATAGTGGGCGTGACTGCCGTGCAGTCGATCCGTCGTCCCGGCCGCGGCCCCGCCCATGCCGGCCGGTACCACGACCTCTCCCGGATGGATTTCCAGCCGCACCCGCGACCAGACCCAGCCTGGCGTCGTCTTTTCGCGGGTGAGGTTCATCTCGCTGAACCAGTCGTTCGGATGGGCATGGTCGTTTTCAGGCGCCGGCCCCCGCCGCGGGGAAACCTCGAACGCGAAGATCGATCGTGACGTGGCGGCGACCTGCCGCAGGTTCGAGACGGCATCGGGGATATCCATGGTGACGTACGAGTTCACCATGTAACTCGTAGCCTTCACGGCGAGTCGCTCGCTGCCGCGGGCGTCGCTCGGGCAGATCCGCACCGCATCGCAACTCTCCAGCCATGGCGCTACGGTGTAGACCCATGACTGGGAGTTGCCCTGCGCGTCTTTGTCGTGGTCCGTCCGCGGCAATTTTCCCCGGTGGGCGTCGGTGTAGCCGAGCACCGCCAGGCCCAACTGCCGCAGATTGCTCGCGCACCGCGACCGGCGGGCAGCCTCGCGGGAGGACTGCACCGCCGGTAGCAGCAGCGCGACGAGTGCGCCGATGATGGCGATCACCACCAACAGTTCCACGACCGTAAAGGCCCGGCGACGATTCACGTCAGGAATTCCTTGCATGGACGGAAGGCCATTTGGTCATGCGTGCCGTCCTGGCAACGCACCGCGGCGGCGCATTCCAGCCCACGCCGCCCCGACGATACCGATGCCGGCGAGCACGAACGCCCCCGGTTCCGGCACCGGCGCCACCGTGACCGTGAGGCCGTACGTCGGAAACGCGGTGCCTGCCGCACCGAACGTCGCCGTCTCGGTCGACTGCGCCGCGTAGTTCGCCCCGCCCACGAACAGCGAATAGTCGCCGGGCGAGAGGTTCCAGAACGTCGTCGTCACGAACCCGTCGGCGACGCCGTCACCGACCAACCCCGGCGTCGAGCCGAAGTTTGTCGCCGAACCGTCGGCTGCGTAGCCCACGAAGGTGAAGCTCCGCAACGAGTCGGTCCGAGGATCGGCCGGCACGTCCGGCCAGTCCGTGAGACTGTTCCCGATCGACCACGCACCCAGCGCGTTGAGCGATCCCTCCTTCCCTGATCCGCCGAGGCCCGTGCCGGCCGACGTGCCGAACGTCGTGATCAGCCACTCGACCGAGAGGCTCGACTCGTCATGGGCCAGCGGGCTCGACGTGTGCGAGAGCCCCGAATAGAGCGACAGCGCCGGCAGCAGCACGTCGTGGTTGCCGGTCTGCTGGCCGCTGGCCGTCCCGGTCACGAGGTTCTGCCGTTGGGCGGTGATCGCCACGCTCGTCGGGGAACTGAGCGTGAAGCGATAGGCCCGAAAGCGGTGGCTGTCACCCCAATCAGCATCGGTGGCATCGGCCCAGCCGAAACTGCTCGACACGGCCTGGCCGGCGATCGTCGATCCCGAGGTCGTGATCGTGCCGAAGTTGCGGCCCGTATAACTGATGTGGGCGAACGCCGATGATCCGTGGAGCGTGACGAACGCTGCCGCGGCGAAGAGCAAACCCATCGAACGAATCATGAAAATCTCCTTGTGGTTTTGTCGGTCCACGGCAAGGCCGTGATGCTCGACGATTGATCTGGCTGCGGTCCGATCCCGCTGACAGACACGCTGTCGGCCGGCGGTGGAAACGCATCGAACTGGTGACATTCATGCGGGGCGCGCAGCCCCGCTCGCTGAAAGCCCAGATCAGACCCGCGGCGGCGGGGCGTCGGGGGCAGCACGCTCGGAGAGAAATGACTCATCGTGACAGGCGACCGAGCCCGCGGGCTCGGTCGATCTCTCACACGTCATGACGGGCGGCGGCAGAGACGTGCCGATGGCGGACCACTGCGCTTCGATGCCATCGCAGGCGAGCATCGCCCGCAGGACGACGACGCGATCGGACATCGCCGTGTCGGTGTTCACAGGAAACCGGCCGGCGCCATGCTCAGCACCAACCTCGTCCTCGTCGGGCGACGTCGCAGCAAGGAACCGGTATTCGCTGCACAGCTCGGCAGGATCGACGTCGACAACGTTCCGTGTCTTCGTTCCGCAGCGATCGCCGGGCGACCGGCCAGAGCAGCAGTCTCGCCCGGGCGTGGGAGCACCGGCGAACGCGCGGCGCTCAAGCGCTTGCAACACTGCAACAGCCACGCGGTTGGCCTTGGCCCACGCGAGGAGTTCGGCGGGCGTGTTGCAGCAGCAGTTTGAAAAGCACTGCTCGGCCGTCGCGCAGCCGCAGGGCTTGTCCATGCACGGGAACGGCTGCGATCGATCCTTGCCAGACAGCCGCTTTTCCACGACTGCCGACCGCGGGCCATGATCGACGCCGAGCGGCAGCGGCAGCCCCGAGGCGACGAGCGCATAGCCAATCGTGGCCAGCCAGATGGTCGCCGGGCGAAGAAACGTGTCGCGCCGCATGCCAAGAGCCTACCCCCGCCACGCATGGGAAACCAGAGCCGCCGCGTCACAGCGATTGCAGGCTCGCGATCGCGTCGGCGAGTTCCGCCTCGGCCTGGAAGCCGTCGACCGGTTCGAGGCCGATCCAGCCGCGGTAGGCGCGTTCTTCGAGCGCCGCCAGCACGTTCGGCAGATCGACTTCGCCGCTGCCGAGGATCACCGCCCGGCCGCGACCCTTGAACGGGCCGCGAATCGCGTCGGTGGCATGCACATGGCCGATGTGGTCTGAGAGCGTCTCCACGGCCGCGACTGGATCGTGGCCGTGCACCACGAGCGAGCCGGTGACCACGTGGCACAAGAGCGAGCCCGTCGGCACCGCGGCGATCACGCGCTCGAGGTCCGCGGGGCTCGATCGACCCGCCTCCGCCGCGAGCGTGCATCCCACGCGTTCTCCCAAGGCCCCGAGATCGGTGACCACGTCGACGAGCAATTGCCAGCGCGGGTCGGCAGGGGCGTCGGCCGCCGTGG
>Ga0214923_10003324_pt1 | contig 20225 bp, 28 predicted proteins | sample LL1510_MetaG_FD_177993 | JGI IMG/M metagenome (GOLD analysis project Ga0214923, IMG submission 177993) | Freshwater microbial communities from Lake Lanier, Atlanta, Georgia, United States - LL-1510 | ecosystem: Environmental > Aquatic > Freshwater > Lake | place: USA: Georgia | collected...
GGGTGGGTGAAATATATAATTATTTGATATACTTCTAAACAATATATTTAGTTGGTAATCTTGTTTTTTGATTTGTTCTACTTCTACTGTTTTATATTTTTTTGTTTTTTCTTCCTTTTTTTTTTTACTGTGTTTTTCTTTCTTTTTTTTATTTAAAATATTTAAATTATTCATACTAAAATAATAAAATATTATTGTATTATGTATAAAACTAAAAATTATTATAATTCTAATTTGTAATATGAATTATAAAGAAATGAAAAAAAATCTAAAAAATTGGATAAAAAAAAACATGAATCATCTCGCTGAAAAATGTAAAAAGGGTAAATTATCCGCTAAAAGTATGGGAATGCTTATTCGAACATTCCATATGACGGCTCCATATAGTTTTGTTTTTACTTTATTATTCGGACCTTATTTTCTTTGTAATATTACTATGATTTTTTTATTTGGTGTGTTAATTTCATTTTATACTTTTGATTCTTGTTTTTTAAGTATATTGGAGCAAAACCTTTGTAATGACGATTTTGTTATTATTGATCCAATATTAGAATTATATGATTTAGAAATCAATACTGCGAATAGATATTATATTTCGAATATAATCGGTATTATTTATCTAACAATAATATGTCTGATATATTATATAAGATTTTACATTTTATAAAATATTTTAATTTATAAGCAATTTAAATATATTTTTATATTTATAATAATGACGACAGAAATAGACAAATTTTTTATGCAAAAAGCTTGTGAATTAGCATCACTTAGTGTAGATAAAGGTTGTGGACCTTTTGGTTGTGTGATCACCGATCAACAAGGCAATATTTTAGCTGAGGGACACAATAAAGTTACTGAATTGAAAGACCCAACGGCACACGCTGAAATTGTCGCAATAAGAAAAGCATGTGAAATATTAGATACTTATAATCTCTCTAATTGTAAATTATATAGCAGTTGTGAACCATGCCCTATGTGTTTATCGGCTATTTATTGGGCTAGAATTAAAGATGTTTATTATGGTAATACTCGTTATGATGCAAAGCAGATTGGTTTCGATGATGAATATATATACGAAGAACTTAAAAAGGAAGTAAAAGAGAGAAATGTGAAGCTTGTAAAAGTAGACTCAAGCAATTCTTTTGATAGTTTTCATTTATGGTTAAATAAAAAAGATAAATTATTTTATTAAAATATTCAGAGCTTTTAACATTTCACTATATTAATATTTTATATAAAAAATATAAAATATTTAAAAACATAATTGTAATTTTTATATATTATGAAATATATAACAACCATTATAAAAAAACTAACATCTAAGGAAATAACCAAACCTTTAGGCAGATGGAATATTGAATATTGTAATTCAAAATTAGATCAGAAAATAGATTTATCGAATGAAGATCATTGTGGACCTTGTGGACAATATGCACTCAAAAAAATAGATATAAAAAACAATGATACAGATAAAGAAAATAAAAAATAATATTTTATCATTTTACACCTTTCACATTTCAAACGCCGATTGTTACAATAGAATTAATATTTTCTAAAATATCTATCCATTCTTTACTTTTATGAAGAATGAATAAATTATCAATTCTATTCTTAACTTCTTCTTTACAATTATACTCTGTTGTTTCAAAATAGTTCATACTTGTTTGTATATGTTGATTACATCTAGCAGATTGGAATGATAAATTTTCAGGGTTATTAGAACCACCTTGATTTAATGATATAAGATGTCCTATTTCCCATTTTATATAATTTATTTTCCACCCTCCATTCATTGGTGAATTCCAAGCACGAGGTAAAGTATCTTGATACTCATAAATTGGTTTATTTTCTTGATTTTCAAAAACTAAATTACCTAATTTTTCAAGCAATTTTATTAACAATTTTTTATTTTTTCCACAAGAGCCATAAAATTTATACGATGTTTCGGCAAATTGTTTTATTGCTCTTTCTTTATCTTGAATATATCTGTTTGGATTATTCAATAAATTATTACGATGGTCTAACAGAGTTATTTGTTGTTTAGGTTCGTCCATTTTATTTAATGTATAAAATATAGCAATGATAATAAAATTAAATCAATTTTATTATTATCTATAAAAATAAATCGGTGTTTGAAATGTGAAAAGGTTTAAGACAGAATATTTATAAAAGTTAAAATGCATAAATTAAACAATATATTTGATGTATATGACGGTTCCTGCTTCAAATTCTTTTTACGTATATCTTCTTGTTTCTACTGATAATGCAACCTATGTAGGAGCAACTGTCGACTTAGAAAAAAGACTTCGACAACACAATAAGGAAATCAAAGGTGGAGCACATGCTACGGGCGCAAAAGTGGCGAAAGGGGAAACATGGACAAGGGCTGTTCATGTGGCTGGATTTCCAGATTGGTCCGCTGCCTTGCAATTTGAGTGGCGATGGAAACAGCTTTCAAGAAAATTACCTGCAAAAATGTTTCCATTGGAAAGAAGAATGAAAGCATTAGAGCAATTATTGGCTTTAGAGAGACCAACAACCAAAGCATTGGCTTATACAGAATGGACTTCTGGACCTCCCCAAGTCATTGTAGAAACGAATGAAGCACTTAAATATTATAATAAGTGATAAACATGTTCAAATTGTACATAAGAGTGGTTTTTTTCATTAAAAAATTCTACAATTTCTTGATAACTTAAAAAACCTGTATTTTTCGACGCATATTTTTCACGAAAATTTTTAATTATATCATTTGTATCCTGATCGCGAAAACGAATTCCTGTTTTTCCATATAATTCATACGGATAATAAAAAAATTTTTTTGGATGAAACTTTACCATAAAAGAAGAATACATCATATATTCGCTGAAACGATAAAATTTGTGACTTAACGAAATAAAATAAATTGGCCACGAATCTTTTATATGTTTCTTATCCAGAATGTATTGTAACATTTCATTTAGATAATTTTTATTGAACACCATATGATGACTTACAAATGTACCTTCTTTTGAAGGACAAAAAGGCGGAAAATCGAATAAATAATCAATACATTTACGATACTCTTCTTTGTTGAATTGAGACCTTGACTGATCTTGCAAAATCGCAATATAATAATCGATTTTATAATTGTTTTTATTATTATTATCATTTATTGTAGTAATAACTAAATCCCATTTTTTTAAAGGTATCAAATCACCATCCCAAACGACATAATTTTCAGATATGTCTTCAATTTGTGACGATGCACCTAACTTAATCATTTGTTGATACCACCAACCAAATTCGCGATGTTTTGAATCGGTTGTTGTCTGAAACGCATTTTCCAAATCATCCATGTTTAACTCAAAGTTTTTCATAAAAAAAATATTTTCATCTATAATTTCTATGGTACCTACTTTCCATGTTATTATGTTTTTATGTAAAATAGGTATTTCAGACTTGGAAGTAACAACAATGATTCTTTTCGGTTCATAAAATAGAGTGATACCTTCCAATACAGATTGTGTAAACATCCCCAATTTTTTAATTGGTACCACAAAATCCATATTTTTTGTATCATCTGTTTTATTTTGGTACATAACTATAATTAAATTTTATTTTATTTTACTAATTTACTGTTTTATTATTTTATTTTATATTTTTTACTAAATTTTTCATAATATCAATTTCATCATCTTGTTTTTGTATGATATCTTTAGCAATTTTTATTACATAATAATTGTTTGATTTTTCCACAATTTTTTTACTAGTTAGTAAAGCCATAGAATGATGTTCAATCATCTCCTTTAAATATTGTTTGTCTTTGATCGCAACTTGTTGTCTATAAAAATAAACGAATAACACTAATAATAAACCGAAACCAGCATAATATTTAATATTGAATACATTGTAGGTTGAGTCATGCATCCATATTTCTAAAAGACACATAAATAAACCCATGATCACTGAAATATACATTTTAGCATAATTGTTTGTTATGTTCGAAATCGAATTCGTCATAATAGCACTCATAAAATAGTACTGAACAAGAAAACTTCCGAAAAACATAATCATTAAGGTATGAAATAGACGCATTTATTATAATGTGTTAAATTATTTTTTTTGTATATTTTAATATCTATTTAAAGTGTATAAAATGTCTTTAGGTACCTTTGGACCCGTTACAGCAACTTGGTCATCTTTCGAACAAATTCTAGTGAGTTGGAATTTTACACCTGCTGCAGGAACAACTGTAACAGGTTTTAAAATTTTTTCATATGATGCAGACGGCAATCCTGGCCCTTCTACTCCTACTACTGGTGTTATAAGCGCAAATGCTACATCATACATAATTGATGTAAGTAATCTATCTGTTTGGCCTCCTAGTGATTATACTTTTGCAGTACAAGCTAGGACTTCACGTGGTAATTTAACATCATCATCAACAGAACCAGCTTTAACTACATGTTTTCACGAAGACACAAAAATTCTAACCATCAATGGATATATTCCTATTAAAAATTTACATAAAGGCGATTTAATTCAAACATACAAACATGGATTTTTACCCATTCATCTATTAGGTTGTTCTTATGTTAATAATTTAAAAACCAAAGAAAGAACTACAAATGGTTTATATAAATATTCACAAAATAAATTTTCAGAATTATTCGAAGATTTAATTTTAACTGGATGGCATTCGATTTTAGTAGATGATTTTGTAAATCAAGAGCAAATGGAAAAAAATAAAAACGTATTTGGTGGTGTAAACTATATGATTGATGATAAATACCGTCTTCTATCTTGTGTTGATGATAATGCAATTCTTTATGAAAAAGAGGGTGTTGTAAAAGTTTATCATTTAGCATTCGAAAATAGTGATGAATTAGCAAATTATGGTATTTATGCAAACGGACTTTTAGTTGAAAGCTGTACTATCAAACATATAAAAGAAAACATGAATTTAGTTGAATAATTATAAAAATATATTAAAACTTTCATTATTATTATAGTTATAATAATGATGAAAGACATTGAAAATAATATGAATGAACCATTAGTAGAAGAACATATTAATAGAATAAATCAAGTCAATATACAAATTATTGTAACAAGAATGATTTTATTATTTTCAGCATCCGCTTCTATCACTTTGTTTATTTATATAATTCTTACTAAAAACTAGAAGATGTGTTAAGTTAAGATATTTTCTTCATTGTTTTACTGTGTTTTTTCTTTGCATTTTTTTTTATAAAATGTTCAATATCTATTTTCTGATCACAAATTTGGTCCACAATATTGCGAAAATATGAGCGGAATTGATTACGCATTTTAGGTAATTCATCTATCGATATCCAACGAATTTCTGCCTTTTCGAAAATCTTGGAATCTTTTATAACTTTTGGATCCAAACGCTTTTGAAGAAATCGCTGATTGTTATTGTAATAATGAGGTAACAATGGATCATATTCAAATGGAAAAATATGCATGCGATAAGTACTATGTGACTCAGAACGATAGTCAATGTTATATGTTCCATGTTTCTTAAGCATTTTTTTTATATCAGAATCAGAGCCTAAAAATCCGGTTAATTCCTCACCACCTTCGCGAATCGCAGTTTGTAAATAAGATTCATTATTATCTGTTCCACCGCCAAAATCTGAAAATCCAGGAGCTGAATCTTCATATTGATTTTCTTTACCAAATAAAAAGGTTAATTTATTATTATGTATGGTTGTTGGTAATATTCCTGCACCCATTTACAATTATATAAATTAAGGATATAATATATTTTTATAGATTAAGTATTTTTATAAAAAATAATTATAAAATAAATACAATAAAATAAATACAATAAAATAAATACAATAAAATATACTTAAAATATATTTATTAAGTAGTGTTTAATAAATATGAAACGTATTTTAGTAACGGGAGGCTATGGGTTAGTTGGAAATGGTATTCAATCAGTATCAAAAAACTACAATTATGAATTTATTTTTGTTTGTTCAAAGGATTACAATTTGTTAAGTATGGGTGAAACTATTCAGATGTTCAAAGATCATCAACCTAATATGATTATTCATTTGGCCGCTTGTGTAGGTGGTCTATATAAAAATATGAATGATAAAGTGCAAATGTTGGAGCAAAATTTGATGATTAATTACAATGTCGTAAAATGTGCACATGATTTTGGAGTGGAAAAAATGGTAGCATGTTTGTCTACTTGTATTTTTCCAGATAAAGTATCGTACCCAATTGAAGAAAATATGCTACACAATGGCCCACCACACGATTCTAATTATGCCTACGCATATGCAAAAAGAATGCTTGAGATCCATTGTCGGACTTATCGCGAACAATATGGCGATAATTTTATTTGTGTTACTCCGACAAATATTTATGGTCACCATGATAACTTTAGTTTAGAAGATGGACACGTTCTACCTGCTTTAATCCATAAATGTTATTTAGCAAAGGAAAAAGGTATAGATTTTATTGTTCGTGGTTCAGGAAAACCTTTAAGACAATTTATCTACTCAGAAGATTTGGCTAGATTGATCATGTTTGTTCTTGAAAATGTTTCAGAAGACAATATTATATTGTCTGTACCCGAATCAGAAGAAAAAAGTATTGAAGAAATAGCACGTATTATTGCACGCAACTATGATTATGAAGACAATGTTGTATTTGATTCTTCTTATAGTGATGGTCAATATAAGAAAACAGTTTCAAATGATAAAATAAATGCATTGCTTTTTAATGATTTTCAATTTACACCTATAGAAGAAGGTATAAAAAAATCAGTTGAATGGTTTATTCAATACAAAAAAAAATAAAAAATGACTAATTCATAAAATTTAATACTTTTATATTCTACCGAAATCATCTTCATAACGTATTATATCATCCTCACCTAAATAATCACCGATTTGTGTCTCTGTAAATTCCATCAATTCTTCGCCAACATTTTCGATTCTATGTAAAGCTTGTAAAGGAATATAAATGTGTTGGTCTTTTTCCAATAAAAATTCTTCTGTTCCGACTTGTACCTTTGCCTTTCCTTTTGCGATTACCCAATGTTCGCTTCTATAACGATGCGATTGCATTGATAATCTTTTTCCTGGATAAACAGCGATTCTTTTAATTTTAAATCCACTATGATCATTCCCTTCAACATTTATATAATAACCCCATGGTCGAAATACTTTTTTATGTAGCAAATACTCTTCTCTCTTTTCTTTTTTCAGATATTCTACTATTTTTTTAACATCTTGGGTTTTATCATTCTTACAAATCAATAATGCATCATCAGTATTTACAATTATTAAATCATTTATCCCTATTGTCGCAACCATCGCATTTTCTGATTCTATGTATGTATTTTTAGTATTCAAAGCTAGGATGTCACCTTTAAGAACATTGCTATCATCATCCTTTTCTAATTGCTGATATAAAGCCAGATAAGAACCAATATCATTCCAATAAGCATCATAAGGAATTGTTATTTTTTGTACAAGCATATTTGAATCACTACATAATTTTTCCATAATAGCATAATCGACCGAAATTGCACGGCATTGAGAAAATGTTTTTTCATCAAGTGTTGTTGAATTTCCGAACTTTGTATGTTGAATAGTTTTATAACAATTCTCCAAAATATCTGGTGCATACTTTTGAAAACATTGAATCATATTTTCATTTTTAAATGCAAATATCCCCGCATTCCATAAATAATTTCCTTCTTCTAAATATTTTTTGGCTGTTTCAAAATTCGGTTTTTCTACAAATTCTACTGTATCATTTTGGTCATTCGTTTTTATATAACCATAACCTGTCTCAATACGGGTTGGACGAATGCCGAATGTAATAATGGAATCATGTAAATGTTCCAAAGATTTTAAACAACCTTTCGAAAATTCTTCATCATCCATCACATGATCACATGGTAAAATAAATGTATAATCATTTGCCTCGTTTAATAATGAAGAAATACAAATGGCTGGTGCTGAATCACGCCCAATAGGTTCACTAATAACCTTATATTCCATTGTTAATGAAGGGATTTCTTTTAATTGTAACTCTATAATATGTGCATGTTCTTTATTGCAAATAATAAATAATTTGTTATTTGTTATATTTATATTTGTTTTTGTATTCATTGCGAATGTTTGATCTTGTTGCTTTTGTAGCAAAAAAAATGATTCTAAATTTATTAATCTTTGAATGGTATTTTGAAGCATTGTATATTCATTCGTCAAAGCCAAAAACTGTTTGGGTAATTTCTCTCTGGATTTTGGCCATAAACGTGAACCTGAACCACCACACAAAATAAAAAAATTCACCATATAATATTATTACAAAATAAAAAATATAAATTTCATATCAAATAAAATGAAAAAATGATAATTATTTTATTTTTATTCGTTATTGTTTTCCTTAATTTAAGAATAAATCCGCACCTTTAGATGCGGATTTAATTCTTCAAATGTATAAATTAATTTATAGTGTAAATTGCCGAATTAGAAATTAATTGTGCAATATTTTGTGTATTTATTACTGTAATTGTATAATTACCTGGTTTTGCATTTGTAGGAACCGAAAAAGATATTTCCTGAGAACTATAAAATGATATTGGTAAATTCATAAAATTACCAAAATTTACAAGAGAACTACCTGGATTACCATATAAAGTAAAATTATTACCATAAATATATATAATGGTATAAGAACCTGCACTCGATGAATATTGTGATAATTTATATATAACAGGTTTAATATTTGGTATGATAGGTTGAGATTGTCTACATACAAATGGAACGCGAATTTGTGTTTTTGATGTTTGTAACATATTGATAATATATAAATTGTATATAATATATTATATACAATTTATGTACAATTTATAGAGGACCACCATCATCATCCTTTTCAGTTAATTTACCCATGATTTTGTTAGAAGCAATATAATAAACAATATAAGCAAATAATATTCCTATTATACTTCCTACTATTACTTGATTTACAGTATGAAACATGTATTTAACACGTTGTATCAATGTAATTAAACTAATAACCAAATAAAACAAAATCAAATTCGTATTTTCTTTTTTCATTGTTAAAAAGACAAATACTGTTGAAAACAATACACTTTGTGAGTGTCCTGAAGGCATTCCAAACAAGTCATCTTTTAAAGAACCTAAATAATTTTTACTTTTTGCATATTTCATGGCCATTGCAAAAGATTTACTGTCTACAGAAGGTCTAGGTTCCTGAATACATTTTTTTAAAATTTGATTAAATAAAATATTTATAAAAAAACCAAATAAATAATAATAAAATAAAGTTTTCTTTTTTCTCAAAAATATTAATGTACGAATAAAAAGTATAACCGGACCATAATTTCCTAATTCATTAAATATTTTTTCGATGAATATCATTTTATTATACTATATTGTAATATAATGATATAATATCTAGAAAAAATATAATCAATAAAATTTCTAATACTGATATAAACATTCACAAATCAATGTAATACACCAATCCCCACCATTTAAATTCAATACATTTCCTTTATCATCTAATAACTTAACGCGCATACGATCTATATTTACTGGACCAAAATATGTCCGTTTGTTTTCCTGCAAAGTACCAGTCAATTCAATTAAAAGTGTCCCTATTGATACGCCAGATATTTTTACTGGAAAAATCGCTAAAATATCGGGCGTGGTTGGTGCCTTGGCTTTGTAACTTGTAGGATTCTGGTTTTGATTAATTTGATTAATTGTATAAATTTGAGATTGTGTTAATGTACGTGGTGCACTCGGTAAAATGACTTGAGTACTTGAATAATTCACGTCTAATTTATCCGATATTAACAAACCACTGTTGGTTGTATTTTCAGATGTGGTAGTTGTAACATTTGGACTGATACAAGTATAAGGTAAATCAGCTGAATAATAATCTGGATTTTTTAAATTCGATGTAAATTGTGTGATCGAAACAAGACCATTATTTACATGATTTTGATTAAAATCATCAATTACCAAAATTAGATATTTCGTTCCATTCAAATCTACTACCGCTGTTCCTGTATTTCCTGTTTCTGAAACATTTATATAAGGTACACGAAAGCCCATAATCCATCCAAGAGTTTGATTTAAATAATTTGATTTATTACATGATGTCGGGTTGCATTTAAGTTGACCGGTTAAATCATAAAATGTTAAAATAGTAGAAGTTGAAACAGTAAAGGTTTCATCTGAATTAAATGGATTTATATATTGAATACCATATAATTTCATCGTAAGCAATCCATTATTTGTATTGATTGTAACTACTGGACTCGAACTTGAAAAAGAAAACCCAGCATTTATTAAAGCGTTATTTAATGCTTCTTGAAATTGACTTAGTGTATAATTACCTGGAGTAATGAAAATAGATACATTGTAATTTCCCTCAGTAATCCAAAAACATGTGTTACCATATACAACATCAATTGTATACCAAGAATATGGTATTTGATAAGAATATAATCTCATACTTAAAACATTTTTCAATGTATCCGATAAATTCAATGTGTAATCTGTCGAAGAGCTTTCTGTTCCATTACTATACTGGCGAAATTGACTGTCCAAATTCACAAAACGTGTAATTACATTTTTTAAATTCGGATTTAATACATCCTGAGCAACAGGTAAATCATAAGTATTATTTACACCTAATTGTTCGCGATTCATAGGTTGATGTTGATTTCCATAAACGTCAATTTTTTGTTTTCTTTTTGTGATTTTGGAATCTTGATTTTCGTCTTTTTGTTGAAGATATTCATTTTCAATCCAGTCATCTGTTTGTTTTTCTCCTTCCGGATATTCCGCATCCTGATTTTGCATATTGGAAAAACCTTCTTCCACAGGTGCATAAAATTCGGTTTCTTCATCTTGTACCGTTAATCCACTCGCATACTGTAAAAGCTGACTTTGAATTTTCTGAAAAAAAACAGACAATAACGGATTTTTCGTCTTAAATTGTTTTATGTATTTATTTGTTTTTGATGTGATCTCATGTGGATCTAAATCATTCACTCCTACAATCGTCATTAATTCTTCCAGTGTATAATTTGATGTATCCATATCTATTTGATTTTGATTCATTATTCTTATTTTATAAAGATATTTTGTTTTTATTTTGTTATTTTGTTCTATTATTCTATTATATTATTTTCTATTCTTATATTTTGTTTTTCGAAATATTTCTCTATAAAAATGCTTTGAATCCATTTCAAAATATTTTTATTTTCACACAATGGATGTTTCAATAACTTTTCTGGTATTCTTGTAAAACCCGCACCGCGCTTTAAGTGGGTTTTACCCTTAAATAATATTGTATCAAAGAGTTTTACAAGTGAGTTATATTTATCGTTTCTTAACATTTCATCACGACTAATTCGATATTCACCTTTAAAAATATAACGGTTAAAATTGCGTGTTTCATAAACATTATATTTGTTTGTTTCATAAAAATTTTTGATTAAGCCGATTCCTTCAATTTGATTGATTGAATTATTCATTTCTACTACGAAAACCAAAGAATCTATTTCTATTTTTTGAGACATGGTTTGCGGCGAACAATAAATACACGCAATTTGTTTTTTTTCTCTATATTTTAAATTTTCCTGGAAGGTTTCATTGTTAAATCGTGTCGATACAAGATTTATCATATATTTTATTAAATGCTTGTTTTGGTTTTTATTATTTTAATGTTTTAAAATTCAATTTTATTTCTTTTACAATTTTAAATAGCAATAAAAGAAATGAAATGTTGTATATGTGGTCCAGTTAAAAATTGTGGGCCTTATTTGAATCGTGTTTTAAGTAACGTTGAAAAAATTGGTGCATTATTCGAAGATTACCAGATTATTTTATTTTATGATCATTCAACCGACGATACATTACTTAAATTAAAACAATATCAAAAAAAAAATCACAAACTACTATTTTTTATAAATAAAAAACAAATTTCTTTGTTTAGAACACACAATATTGCATTTGCGCGAAATCATTGCATAGATAAAGTTAGAGAAAAATATAGTGATTATCCCTTTTTTATTATGATGGATTTTGATGACGTCAATTGTAAAAATGTTCAACCTGAAATTCTTAAAAAATATTTGAATCGCGATGACTGGGATGCTCTTTCTTTCAATACAGTTCCTAAATATTATGATATTTGGGGTCTATCTATTTACCCTTATAGCTTTAGTTACAATCACTTTAAAAACAATCAATCATATTATAATTTTTTACAGAATTATGTAGATAACAAATTGAAAAAATTACCCGAAGGAGATTTGTTATCCTGTCTTTCTTCTTTCAATGGATTCGCTATTTATAGAACCGAAAAATTTCTGAATTGTTATTATGATGGAAAAATACGAATGGACTTGATACCGAAAAGACTGATTGATATACATTCTTTTGTTACACAATCACCTGTTATTTATAAACGGTATCAAACAGTTGATGGACGATTTGAAGACTGTGAACATCGTGCATTTCATATGCAGGGAATTTTTAAAAATGGTGCAAAGATTCGTATTTCTCCAGAAGTGTTATTTTATTGAATCATTTTAATTAATATATACATATATTAATGAGTATTAATGAGTAATAATAAATTGATTGTATTATTAACAACATGTATTAAACCATACGATACTAATAATTTACACCTTTGCACATTTAAAACACCCAATTTTAAATTAGATTTTATAAATAATTCTTCTTGATTTTTCGTGTATTATTTTTTTTATTAATTTTTTTATTAATTTTAATTTTTCTTATAGTTTTTCCACCTTTGACATTATAAATCATATCAAAACCTTTTATTTCAAAACCATTTGTTATATAGTATTTTATAATATTTCTATCCAGTCCAGGTGTCAAAGTTATTTTATCAATATCTGCTATTTTTGCATATTCTTTTATTTTATCTAATAATACTTTTCCATTACCTTTATATGTTTCTATAGAACATAAATAATAAATTCTAATATAAGATTCTTTATCATTAATATCAAATATTACAAATCCAATAATATTTTGACTTTCATCTTCCAAAAAAAGCGTATTAAATTTTACAACTTCTTTTAAAACTTTTTTAATACTAATTTTATTTCTACATATTTCTTCTTTTATTTTACTAAGTATTTCTGTTCCATTCACTTCTTTTTCTACACCAATTTCTAACATTATTTCTTCTAATTTATTTTTTTTTCCAATGAAATTGATATTATTTAATTTTTTTCCTATAAAATATTTCATAATTATTATATTTTATATAATAATTATAAAATATTTTATAGTAATAGGCGTTTTAATATGTTTAAATTATATAAAAATTATAATTTATATAATGTAAATGGAATGCGCTATATGTTATGAAAAATTTTTTCAACCTAACACACAAGAAGAATTTAAAAAAATATACGAAGAAAATGTTAAAAATAAAAATTACGATGAAATGATGAAATTTAAAAACTTGCTAATTACATCTAAACACAACACGACGCATTCTTGTCCTACGCCTAATTGTGAGTGTGTAACTTGTGGTGATTGTTGGATTAAAATAACTCATAATTGTAAAAGTATTGATGAAATGACCAAAGATGATATGCCTAGCATATATGATTATTTTGAATGTCCTTATTGTAGACAAATTGATTGGAAGGATTATATGATTAACGTGTTTAATGAATTACAAAAAAAGGTTTTAGGTGAAGAGGAATTTCGAAGATTATTTTTTAAAAAATGTTTTTCAGAGTTTGATACTTAAACGGCATTTTAAATGTCCAAAGGTGTAAATAAAAAATATTTTTCAATTTTTTAATTTAGATTTTACAAATTAAATATATATATATAAGTAATATTTATGAGTTTGTCTCATTTTTCTTTTTGGTTGGTGTAATAATAAATTATCAAATTTAAATAAAGTTAATGATTTATATTTGCAAATCCATCGTGATAATAATATTAAATGGCAAAATAGTGAATATTATGGTATAAAAAAAATATTTTTATGAAATGGTTGAATCTGTAAAACAAAATCTAATAGAACATTCTTTATATGATTTTAGTTTATATCATTCTTATCAAATGCTCGGTCCATTTCCAAATAATATTCCAAGAGGTGGCGATAAACAAATTATTCATCATTTATAAAAATTATTCATTATAAAATAATAATTATAATATTTATTATTTATAATAAATGGATATTATACCAAAAATTATATTCCAAACACACAAATCTAAAGAATACATATTTAGGAAACCAAAAGTTCTGAATGCCGTTGTATCATGGAAACAACTAGAACCAGAATACAAATATTATTTTTATGACGACCAAGCCTGTGAAAAATTTATGAGTGAAAAAATGGGTGGCGACATTTATGAAGCCTATCGTCGTTTACCTATGGCGGTTATGAGAGCAGACCTTTTCCGATATTGTATTATATATTATTACGGTGGAATATATGCGGACAGTGACACTATTTGTCTTTTAAAACCAGATTATTTTATAAATAACTCTTTTTTGACGGTAGTTCCTGAACCAGAACATAATTATTTATGTCAATGGATTTTTGCTGCACCTCGTTTGTCTCCTATTTTAAAATCAGTGATAGACCTATCTGTAGAAAGAATTTTAACAATTAAACAATTAAAAGGGGAACATATTATTCATTATCTAACTGGACCTGCTGTTTTCACAGATGGTATTGAAAAATATTTAAATAGAAATATTTTGCCTGTATTTAAAAATAAAAATCAATATTGTAACTATCCAAGTTCTTTTTTAAAAGTATTAAATCCACAAGATTTTCATAATAAATTTGTATTTCATTTATTTACCGGTTCTGATCCAGATGGTTGGAAAAAAGAAAGAAACAATAAATTATTATAATATTTTTACATTAATTATAAATTCGTCTTTGTGACCATAAAACACCATAATATTCAGTTTTTTTTGCTTTATTATGATCATCTAAATAACCATTATAACTTTTAAAAACTGGTATATTATTAAAATTGATTACACGATTATTTAAATCACCAAAATAAAATTCATGTTTCATATCAAATTGTTTTTTTTGTTCATAAGAAAAAAAAGGCGATAACATTTTGGGTCCAGTAGGTTCTAATTGAGAATTACCATAATAACGTTTTTGAACATTTTCAACTACTTGATCAATTGCTCTTTTGATAACATTATTTCCAGGTTTTACAACTATAAGAGCGTTATATATACCGTCACCATCAGCATCTAATACCCAATGTTCTTTTTCAGTTAAATTAATTAAATTGAAATTATTTATAGGTCTATATTTAATATCCAAATAAATACCTCCTTCTTTGTATAAAACACAATATCTCCATAAGTCAGCTTTATAAGCTCCAGGAATGAGTGTATCAAATGCATCCAATACAGAAGAATTATAATTTTTTTGAATGAATTCACGACAATTATTATCATCAAACAAATAGTATTTAAATTTTGGATTGTTTTGTATAATCATGTTTATAGATTGAAACATAGAAAATGTTAAATTTTTTGTATGCCACGTTTGAAAAATTTTAAAAGGGATAACAGAATTATAAATTTCTTTGATAGGATATCTAATTGATAATTTTTTTCTTATTTCAATATATTTCTTAATGTTATCACTAATAAATTTTTTTTTTGTTTGTTCTTGTCTTTTTATTCTATATTTATTTATAAATTGTATTTTATTAATTGTGGTTTGATTCATATTTTATTATTATATAAATATGAATATTAAATAAATAAAAAATATCTTACAAATTCAATAATACATTCGAAATTTTATCACCCAATGGTTTGTATCTTTCTTTTTCAATATTTTTCATAAATAACGACCAGGGCGTGCACGCTTGTAATGCGTTTACACCCAATTCACAAAATGTATTCAATAAAACAGGACTAAATCCAGACATCATTGAACAATTGGATTGTGTAGATAATGTTGGGAACCCATTTGTTGATCGAAGATTCCAGAACAAAATATGAGGTGGCTTATAAGGTTTACCATGAATTCTTATACCAGCTTGTTTGTATTTTTCTTTGATTTTTTCATGTAAATCAGTTTTATTTTTATTTTCTCTCAATAAGTCATCGATTTGCATATCGGAAAGAATAACCAACATTAAATCTTGGGTATCTTCTGGAGACATTTTAGTTTCAACTATCGCATTTAAAATCATATCTAATGCCGCATAAAAATTCGTGTTTTGTCCCCATTCAGCGCTTTTTATTTTTTTTACCATATCGATAAATTCTTCATCACCTTCCTCTTGCAAATTCACCCACTTTGGTCTCGCACTAAAAGTCATAACACGTTTGCCTAGGACTGATTTTTCTGCAATTCGAATTCCCAAAGCAATTGCGACGTGCATCGGTTCACCTTCCATAGACCCGGAAACATCTACCATCGCAATCATTTTTCCGAGACCAGCATTTTGACTTGAATTGTTTTTCCACTGTGCATTCAAAATTTTTTTTTCAGATTCAGTATTATTACGATCATGTGAATTTATTAATTTCAAGGCTTCTTTTGTAAAATCATTCAAGCCTACACGTTTTCCCTTGATTTCTATTTTACCTTCTACTATTTCTTGTTTAAAATGTTCCGCGCAATTGATACGATCTTCCAAATTGGTTCTTTGACTTCCATCGGCTTTAATATTTAAAAAAGCCTTCTTTTGTTTTGTGAGTGAAATAGAAGTTACATGATTGAAATCTATTTTGGACCATTGATGATTGCATTGTTTAATTTGCAATGTATCAATAGTTTTATTTAAGAAACTAATGATTTTACGATACTCCGTTTTACATTTTAGAATCGCTTTTTTCATTTTATCATCTGTATTAGCGGTCTCAATATAATTCGGAAAATAATTTACAGCTAATAAATCGAATAACCAACCAAATTTCTTGGATCTTTCTCTCGGTATCCATTTTGCTACTAAAGAAAATTTTGATTTTTGTTGTTCTACTTTTTGTAAATCTTCTTTTAATTGATCATTAATAAGCATTATTACATAATGTATTAAAAAGTGTTCTTTTGATAGTCCCATCATTATGCAATAATTACAAAAATATTTCATATCCTTCCAAGAACCATAAGGTTGTTCACCGTTATTATTTGGATGAACCAACATCTTCAATGCATAACATGTTAATTCCGGTGAAAATGAATACCAAGAATATATCATCATATAAGAAAGAGTATATTCCCCCTTTCCATCAACAATATCTCTCGTGAAACCGATCATTTTATACAATATTTTTAATAATTCCATTGCGATTTCTTTTTGTAAAAGAGAAAAAGAATTTGTTTCATTGAAATTATATTTATGAACCAATAATTCACCAATTAATTGGCTATATATATCTTGTAATTTACTTGTATTGGTAGTATCTGTTCGTACCAATTGAAAATTTAATTGTATAATTCTCTCTCTTATATCGTTAGACCATGCATATTCCAGATGCCCTTTCTCTCCGTATTGTAATTGATTAGGTATTTTTAATTTTTCTTCCTCTTTTTCATCTAAAACAGAAATCAGATTTGAAAAGGAAGAAAATGGCATTTCAATAATAAATATATAAAATATATAAGACGATTCCTTTAATAGTATTTCTTTATTGTTCTTTTGCGTTTTTTATTTAAATGTATATAAACCCGTTTGCTAATATTTTTTTTCGTATTTTCATCGATTTTTTGATCATTTTCTAAAAATACAAAATATAAAGTATTCAAATCATGAAACATATTGATGGTTTTACGAAATACAATAGTATCAATATGTTTTATTGGGACCAAAAAAGATGAATTGCCTTCATCAATATTGTCTGACTTTTCAATAAAACTTTTAATATCTTCAGGTTCCAAAGTGATATTAAATTTCAATAAAGAGAGAATCATATATCGCCGCTTATTTTCATCATACGAATTCTTTTTTAATAATCCAATAATTTCTTCTCTCGAAATAATATTGGGATGTTTCATTAAAAAAATTTCTTCTTTTATTTTTTCTATATCATTGTTTTTATTTATATAAATAAAATGTAAATTTATAAAGTAAATATCATCTAAATAAAAATCACGATATAATTTATCTGTTTTTTCAAATTCTTTGATCCAACTATTATCCAATTCTTCTTTTTTTAAATTATTCATAATATATTATTTATTTATAATACATTATGTATTTTAACTTATCTTTTTTATTGTTCTTCATCATAATAATCATTTGAAATATCAGATTCTGTATCTCCCTCTTCCAATGCATCCAAATTATCAAAATATTCATAGTCATAATTTGGAAATCGATAATGATATTCATACTCATCAATACCCCAATTTTCAATATATTCATTTCTCCATTTTTCATACATGGATGCTAATTTTTCAAAAACAATTTTTGGATCGACTGATTCATCGTTGTATTTATTTGTTTTATATTCATTTTCTATTACATTTTCTTTTATACAATAATTATCAAATTCTTTTTTTTCCTTTTCTACCCTTAAAATATCTGTAAAGGATATTTTATGTTTTGATTCTTGAATTGAATCTTCATTGGTATTTGTTAGTTGTTTATTTGGTATAAGCTCTGGAAACGAATTTAGATCAAAAGAAATGTATTTTTTTTCTTTGTATTCAGTATATGGTTTTTCATATCTTGTGAAACTATTGTTTTTTATTATGGAACGTTTGTCTTCATTATTTCCTTTAATTACTGGTTCACTTTTGATATGTTTTATACCCGATTTTATATTATCTTCTTTTTTATTCAAAATATCAAATCTTGAATTGGAAACAGACTTGAAAATATTACTCATTATTTTACTCTTTTTACGCTTTTTTATATAATGTACTATATATAATTTTATTATATACTTTATTTTTAATTCATTTTTTATATCTATTTTTTATTATTTTTTATTATTTTTTATTTTAAAAAAAAGGTTTAAAGATATTTTATTGATTTATATTATCTCCTAACAGCTATATATTTGTATGTATTCCTTTTAGTATAACTAAAAAAATCTTTATCCAATCCATAATATAAATATTTACAGGAGGTAGCAAAAAAACACATATTTTTTTATTTTTTATAAAAAGTATAATATTAAATTTAATTACATGATTCTGTCTAAATATCATCAATATTTATTTCTTCGTCATCTAATTTTATTTTTTCTATTTTCTGTCCGGTTTTCATCGTTTCTTCCATTAAAAACGTATAATCATCTAAATTATCTGAGAAATCAATATTATCTGAATTAATTTCAGATTTAGATGATGTTTTTGTATCGTTGGATACAAAAGCTGTCCAGTTGACTGTTGTGACGGTTGTTTTTAAGCGTTCTTTATCAAGATCCGAATAAACTTCCAATAAATCACAATTTTCTAACTTCTTAGAGTCGTCTTTACCGACTTCCCACTCACGTAAACCGACTAAGACCCATGATCCAATTCCGATCATGTTGTCTCTTTTACCGCGGCCGCGGAACTTTCCACGAATATGACATAAGCGTGTTTTATTATCGATCGATAAAACATGACACATTCCATTCCCTAAGTTTTTAGTTACTTGTGAATAAATTTCATATTCATCTGTCGATAAACGAAGTGCTTTACTATTGCTTTTTGCGTCATAACTGACTGATTTGCGAGCTTGACCTTTTGTTTTGCTTCCTCCAGTAGTATTTTTTACCATGTTTGCTTATTGATTGAATTCTTTTAGAAATGAAAAAAGAATTCAATTTTTTTATTTTAATTTAATTTACACTGACCGGAAAGAAAAATGAGACATAATTTTTATTAAAAATCAAATAAAAGAACAAAAAGAGCCAAAAGATCCAAGAAATAACTGAATAAAATACTTATTTATCATTTTATTGATTTTCTTGATTTTTTTGATTTTCTTGATTTTTTTGATTCACTTTTTCTTACTTTGTTGTAAAAAGATGATTTCTTTGTCTTTCGTAACTTTCTGGTTTTTCGACCACCTTTTCTTCTCCATTTTCTGGTTTTTCGGCCACCCATATAAGCAAAATCATCGTCTTCATAACCAATATTATCTGCTATTTCGGCTATTTTTTCATTAATCAATTTCTCTTGATCAGGTAATTTTTCCATTAAATAAGAT
>Ga0214923_10003327_pt1 | contig 20214 bp, 21 predicted proteins | sample LL1510_MetaG_FD_177993 | JGI IMG/M metagenome (GOLD analysis project Ga0214923, IMG submission 177993) | Freshwater microbial communities from Lake Lanier, Atlanta, Georgia, United States - LL-1510 | ecosystem: Environmental > Aquatic > Freshwater > Lake | place: USA: Georgia | collected...
TCTCTAATGCCTGCGCTGTTACACCAGCTGGTCTTCAAGTCTTCTATCGCGATGAATCTCAAGGAATATTACTAGGAGCTGCTTTAAGTAAATCTGGTTGGATATATGAAATTGTTGATGGAGATCGCACAAGTGATAATAGAACAACAGGAGATGTTGGTTTCTCTCTTAGCGCTACATCTAGCGGTAAGAGCGTATATCTTCTATATGACTCAGTTCTAACTCTTTCCTCGTCTAATTTTGCTACCCAAGGTGAAGTTAGATTGGCTAAACGAAATTCAATATTTCCTGAAGATTGGCGATACAGCACTTTAGATGGTCCAGAAAATGGAGTGGCAGTTGCAGGTTATGACGTCTCTATTGCTAGCTATGGCAATCGAGTTGCTGCTAGTTGGTTAAGTGCTAGCGGCCTTCGTCTACCAAACCCTGATGAGGTGAGTTTTACACTCATTGATGAGGATGAATCTCCTACCCGCGTTACAACCCAAGCTCATGGAACTCCGGGTGCTCCACTACTAATTGATGCCAAGGGGCTTTTGTTTGGATGTCAAAAGAGACTCTGTTCTCTTGGCTCTTATAGCTCGACTCCAAAAATAACTAATGGCGCCATCCTTAACGGAGTTAAAGATAGCGCCGTAGTGACAATAAATAAGATCCGCTATGCGATTACCTCATTTGATAAGAGGCTCGTCTTAGTAAAGATCTAAATTACTTCTTATTTCTACGCTGAATACGAGTCTTCTTTAGAAGCTTCTTATGCTTCTTCTTAGCCATGCGCTTACGGCGCTTTTTGACTACTGAACCCACGTTCACTCCTTTCGGTATAGAACCCTATGCTTTAATCCTGAGTTAAACTACAGATTCAATAAACTTCATGGTTTGTCTTTTGAAGACAATATGGCTATTAAAGAACCATTGTGCCAATTTCCAAATTGTCCACCCCTGTCACGAGGATTTGAAAGAATTTCCCATGAACCTTTAACTTTTACTTTAGAATTGGCAATACCATTCCATGTGGATTCTCTCACTGAAGTCCAATTCCAGTCATCGACAATAAAGAGGACGTCCGTGTTGAGAGTAAGTTCCCCAAGTAACTTGGCTGCCATAGTATGACTAGCGTTGTCATGAGGTCCATCAAAGAAGAACACTTGAGGAGAGAAATTCTTCATTTCTTCAATGCAATAGCGAAAATCATTGTCAATGAGATTTACACGGGACGACACTTTGAACCTGTCTAGGTTAGACATTAATTTTTCTTTCTGAGCACCAAACTGACTAAAATTATCGATTAAAAGTCCACGACATTCATCGTTGTAGATTAACCCTGCAATAGCAGTGCTTCCTCGAAAAGTACCCACCTCGAGATATTTCGTAATGTGAAGATCACCGATAAGTTTATTCAGTAATTTCCGGAATCGTTGACCGCTCATTCCGACAAGACTTCTTGTCGGAAAACTCATTTCAAATAACTTTGAAAAAACGGCCTCGTTAACAATATGATTTGCCGCACAGCAAATTTCGTCATTCTCATTGTATTCGCTAACTAGCTGAGGGACAATATTTCTTTTTCTTACTTTGCAGAATGTGGATAGAAAGAGCAGCTTTTTAGACCATACAGAAAAATTGAGTAAAACCTGCTGGCGGACTTTGTTTGCAAAGGAATGGCTTTCGTTCACTACGGTACCATCCCACACAATTATCTATGTTACAAATTGCCTTAGAGGAGGAACTGACAGTAAACATAATACTCAAATACCGAAACTGAGGGTTTCAGAACCTTTACTCCAGGACTATTGATATCATTGCAGCATGAATTTCTTCGTGGATTTTTCTAAACGTCCTCAGAAGTTTGGCTCATTTCTTACTTTGAAGAGCGAATTTCAATTGCTCTGCAATCTTACAAAAGATAAGAAGAACACATTGTATGTTGTACCTGGATCTTTGGCAGAACTGAACAGTGAATTTTTTGCCATTTTAAGAGATGATAATACAGAAATTGAAATTAATATTGTTACTTCGGATAACACCTCTGCAAAAAATGCCTACCCTGAGAATATACTTCAAGAGCTAAATGACAACTCTTACTTTTCTACTTCACGTTTACGATTCCTATATCGTGCATTAGGCATTCGACCATCAATAGTTTGGGGTCGTTCAACTACTACCTTAATGAAGGAATTCTGCGCAAACTTAGATGGACGATTCTTGATGTTTGTTATTGGACAGCCGTATACCGTACAAAATAAACAAGTTTTTTACTCAAGTTGGATTGACTTTCTTCTAAATTTACGAGCTTTGACCGACCTACCGTTTTTGATTGCCGGAAATGACTATCGACCAGAAGAAATTTCTCGCATCCCTCAAACTCTTTCTCTCTCTTCAATTGGCTTAAGTATTTCTCAACAAGCGTATTTGGTTTCAGAAAGCTCGTTTTTCATGGGTATTGCTTCTGGTTTGTGCACTCCTGCCATGCTATCTCATGTTCCGTATGTAATACTAAAACATCCCTCCTATCACATGACTGAAATGAAAAAGGAGCTTTTTGATTCACGCTTGCCTTGGGCATCGCAAAATCAAGTTTTCCAAATTTCTGAGGTTTCAAATGTAGCTTTAAATCATTGGACAAAAGAAATTTTGAATCATGCAACCAAATAGTGTAGTTATAACCGGAGCACTTAAGGGACTTGGATTTGAAATTGGAAAATACTTTCTAATGAATTCTGATCTTCATTTGTGTTTAATTGATAAAGAATATGTTTATGAAAGTAAGCGCTTTCTTGAACTCAATTACCCTAAAAGGTATTCTCTCCACATAGTTGATCTTTCCGTTGTAAACCAAGTGGACCTTGTTGCAGAGAGGATTATTTCTGAACTCAATCCGATAATCTTAATTAATAATCTCGGGCCGCGGAATAAAAATAATCTTATCGAAGAGACAACAGAATCTTTTAGGCTAATGCTAGACACTGTAGTGGTTAGTAACTTTCTCTTAACCCGTGCTTTTTTGATCAATGCACGAAAACAGGATAATACGAAACTTAGTATTATTAATGTTGGTAGTATTTTAGCTGATTTGGTCGGCCCTCAATCGCCGAGCTACCATATAGCGAAAGGTGCGTTACAGTCTTTAACACGCTATTTCTCGATTGAGGGAAAAAAGTTTGTTTCTGATCTATGCGTCATATTGGTTCAGCCTGGATTTTTTGTTCAAGATAGAAATCGAGTGCGCTTTGAACAAATTGAAAATTCAGATTACAGAAGACTCATTCATCACTATCAACAATCTCCATATATCTTTTCAGATGAGGATGTCGCATCTAGTATTTTTCATATATCAATGCACAGCGGTTCAAGTATGATGAATGGTAATGTCATTGACCTGGATTACGGTTGTGGCAACAAAGAACAATTAGATAGTCTTTTTACTTTGAATTTTGAAGGCGAATAGTGTGCAATTAATTCTTGGTGGGAATATCTTCGGATATTCGCTCAATAGATATGAATCTTTTCAATTGTTAGATCAAGCTTCTAACTTCGGTGTACACGAAATTGACACTGCTGGAACCTACTCTTTGGGTGTCTCTGAATCAATAATTGGAGATTGGATTTGGGATCGCGGGTACCAATTATCAACAAAAATCATTACTAAACTGGAGGTAGAAAAAGTAATCTCAGCTGAATCCTTTGAAGAAAGTTTGCATCGTCAGTTCGACGCTTCCCTTTCACGACTTCGCAGTGATTCAATTGAGACATTGCTTCTTCACCACTTCGTATTTCAGCCTGAATTCTTGGACCGTTATCTTGACTTTGTAGAGAAGAAAATTGAGATCGGCCAGATTAAGCACTGGGGAATATGCAACATTGCGCCCAAAGAGTTTACTTTTTTGGTTGAAAAGATGGTTCATCGACAGTTGCAGGAAGTAACAATTCAAAACTATTGCAATTGGGCAAAGCGAGATTTCGATTATTGGTCGCAGTTTTTTACTCTTACTGATGGAAAAAAGATCAGATTAAATGCAATTTCTTATGGCGTTTTTGGTCGTGGAGCATTAGTGCACCGAGAATACTTAAAAAGTGTGCATGATAATTTTGGTAAACAGAGAGCCTTATTAAATCCATTAATCAATCAAGAAAAATCTAACATCAACTTGCTGGATATCCTTAGACATATTCGCGATATGGCGCCCAATACGGAAAATCCGCTTGAGAGACTTGCATTAAGTTTCATTTTACGGCAAAAAAGTAAAGTTATACTTGGCGTTAGGTCAATCGGACAATTGAATTCAATACTTGAATCCATGCGGGCCCAGATGAGCCAAGCGTTGATTAAGGAAATTCTCTCGCACACTAAAATTCCAATGACAAAACTTGAACTTAACTTAGGAGATTCAGGTTTTGGTATTTAATCCAAAGGAGGTGGGCATAGCACCTCTGTAAATCCCATCTCCTTCGCACGCGCTACTAGTACTTTTCGGTTCTCCAAAGAGGTTATCAAGCATGTTTTTGAGTAGACCTCCCTTAATTTACTCGGGGGGGGGACAATCTTTACCTCGACGTTTTTATAAGTTTTGCCATGTTTTCTTAAGTCGTCATCGATAATTCCGTAACTTTTGGATAATCTTCCACCTAGGTGATAATTTAAAGTTGGAACTAAAGAACCAGCGCCGAGCCCATAGAAACCGTTCTTGAGCTTGTCTATTTTCTCACTGATAGCATCTATGTTAGATTTAAACTTCACTAGACTTTCACTAAATTGCTCAAGTACCTTCGCAGTATTTTGACTCATTACATTGATCTGCAAACTTCCTTCGCTGTTTTTTTGAAGACTCTTCTGTATTACACATATCATGACTCCTCCGTTTGATCCATTCTCAAGCAATACTTCCTTAACAACAAATCCTCCAGATCTTTCTACTAGATACCTAAACGTCTTGGGTTGAAAATAGCTCAAGTGTTGATGGAAGATTGCGTCAAGTCTTCCTTTAGCAAGTAGAGAGTCAAAATTCGGGGTTTCGAATATAACAATTGTCTCTTTTGTAATTCTCTTTAGTATTTCGCTCAGAAATTTGTGGGGGTTAGAAACGTGTTCGATTACATGTCGGCAAATGACTAAATCAAATTTCTGATTCTCAAGAAGAGACCAGTTATCTTCCATAAATCCTCTAGTAATCTCGACCTTAGGATTTAATTTTTGCGAAATCACGGGTGCTGGATCTATTATCTGAGCGAATTCGAAGATATCTATTAATGTGTTAATGAAGAGGTCGCTACCTCCTCCAATCTCAAGAACTTTTCTTGGCCGAATCACCACATCTGGCGAAATCTCAAAAAGCAATTTTCTATAAAAATCTCCCTCTCTTTGAATTTTGGAGCTGTACACTCTCTCATAACTGTAGTTACTAGAATCGTAAAGAAACTTTGGTGATACCACTCTTTGCAGTTGGAACATTCCACAGACATTACAGACGAGGAGGACTTGATCTATCGTTGGATAATCCCTCAAGTAAGAACCAAGTGAATCTGTAAAAGGAAACTTGGTTAATTCCCAAATTGGCCTTAGTGATTCACTATCGCATAATATGCAATGATTTCGGTCAAAGAATTCAGGAGTCTCCATTTCCCATAATATACATGTTGTTTCAACTACACAGTCTCACATTGGTTTATAATCTAGCCTCTCATGAAATTATACTCAATACCAAGCAATTCTTTTGGGCGTTTACTGAGCGAGGCTCTAATCATAGGTCATTTTATCTCTCGCACAAATTCAAATATTTTAGCTTGTACTCAAGAACACACTTGTAATTCCTTTATTCTCGAAACTCTATCCCAGGAGTTACCGATATCGAATTCTTCTATTCATAGAAAATTGTATAATTTCTTGATACGAATTAAATTTAGGTTCCTTATTCTAAATCATGATGATATTTTTGGGGAACATGATTTCTTTTACAAACTCATGGAAGCACAGAGAAGTTATAGAGAACGCTTACTGACATTAAATCACTCTATAAAATTCACCAAATTAGTGGAGTTGAAAAGTCGTCCTATAATTCTCTTTGCCACGCGCACCAATGATTACTGGAATTCTAAAAATGAGAAATTAGAGTCTGAATTGGATTTAAGGAACAGTAGCATTGATTGGACAGAGGCTGTTATTGGGATGCTCATCGAAAATAATTTCTCTGTTATTCGAATTGGCGCCGAGCGTAGCGCTGCCTTGTCGATCAGGAGTAACTTTTTTTTCGATTATTCATTAAGTGAGATGCGATCAGATAAATCTGATTTTGAGATATGTAATCATGCAGATTTTGCTGTCACGACAGGAGGAGGGATATCATGTTTGCCATCCCTGATGGGCGTCCCGTCCCTAATGGTTAATACAGGATTATTCTCAGATCTCCAGCCGCAAGAATTCCTTTCGCACTATCTCCCAAAATCTGTTTACTCAATAGTTGACGATAGGCTCTTGAACTCTTTCGAACTTAGCGAACTTGATTTATGTTTCATGCAAAGAGATACTCACTATTTATCAAGAGGCCTTGAAATTCGAGATGTGACACCGGAAGATACCTTGATGGCTGTAAAACATTTTTCTGAAAGCGTAGCAAGAAGAGCTTCGTTACAATCTTCGAGTAATTTCAAGAACGGTAACTTCATGGAAATACCTGAGATTCTTAGGGATCGTTTTCCCGCAAACATAAAACTACCGGAGTCAGGCTTAGAGATTGGCATCAAAGTTAGTAAGCTCTGGAAAAACCTTCAATCTAATTAATGCAACCACAGCGGACTCAAAAGAGGAGCGTCTTCCTCTTTGAAGCCTGATTCTTCCCTCATATATTTGCTGAAAGTTTTTTGAAGACTAGAACTGTAATCAATTTCTCTCTCTGACTTGCCGACAAAGTATTTGATTTCTTCCAAAATACTCGAGTGAGGGTTACTGAAGACTTTCACTTGCGCCTTCGCATATTGGTCATCAGTATTCGCGAAAAAAAGCCCTCGTCGGACAATCTCGTCTAAATAAAGTCTTGTGTTAGTGCGGCTGTCTTTAAATAATTTTGGAAGTACACTGTGGTTGCGGTTACGTGTCATCGTATCACCGATTGGAAGATAATTTATCCTAAGCACTGGTTTTCTAAACATCTCACCTACTTGATCTAAGCCAGTCCCAGTCGATATTATGTAATCAGATAGAGCCATTAGAACGATATCCAACAAATCTGACTTTTGCGCATTGAATGCATAGTCAAGGAAATTCGAACTTTCTATGGGAAATTGTTTCTCCGCCACTTTTCCCATTCGGAGAACGAAAAAATCCTCAGAACACAGAAACTTGACAGCCGGCAAAAAATCCTCGACAGACGAATTTCTAAAATTCTGAACTTTACTTTGTGGATCACGTGTCAACTGATAGAGGTTATCGCGAATACAAAACACAACAATTTCTTGTCCCTCACTCCATCCATAATCACGCAGAAACTTCTTCCCAGTCTCGAGATCGCAATCTGGTAACACAATCTTCGCTTTCGAATTGTTTAGAATATATCTACTTCTTGGAGAACAATCTTCATTGGCAATTAGAAATTTGCTCAAGAATTTCACTTTAGTCGCAATTCTATAAAATATTTTTAACATCCTATTGTGCCCTATTTTTAGCTTTTTACTTATCACTTCGTACAGATACTCATTTGATATATAATCTCCCGGAATCCAAAACACAAGATTTTTTCTATTACATTCGCTACTTGAGAGATAAATGTCGGTCTCATTCGCCAAATGACCAATAGAATTTGTATGTAGGTGCCCCACTTTTATTCGTGGCATTAGGACAAAAGAGTCTTTTATCCTTTTTAAAACTTCAGCAACTATTGTTTGCCTAGAATACCTAGTTGCCATTAACTAATTTCACAGCGCTTTTGTATATATTATTTTCATCGAAACCAGATGCAAAGAGTATGGTGTCCCAGTCTCCATAATCACGAATAAAATCGTGAATTTCTATTGAACTAGACTCGAATATAAATCTTCCAGAAAATGAAGTCATAAGTGAAGCATAAAGACCCCCATGAGTTGAGACTTGTGCTACGACTAGAAGCTTTTTGGTACGACGGAGACTTTTCTCAATTTTGGTTAGATTTAACGGCTTTAGAGTATGTAAATAGAAAATATCTGCACTAAGTTTGGAATCATTAAGTTTCTTTTGCGCTTTTAAAGTTTCCTTTAAGGAGGATCCAACAACAACTATTGTTAGATTATCCCCTTCAGATACGTTAATAGGTTCTCCTGTCATAATTTGAGATGCGTGCAAGGGAAATTCATGCGGGTATTCGGTAAGTCTGAAATAGTTTATTTTCGAGTGGTTGTAGTTTTGGGTGAATAGAATCTCGAACTCTTCTGAGCTAGCCGGAAAGAAAATGTTCGCATTACTGAATTGAGATAAAATCTGAAAATCAGTGTAGCAGTGATGACTACAACCTAGTTTAGAATATTCAAAAGCCCCACCAACGGAAACCAAGTTGACTCCAAATTCTTGATAAGCATAATCTAGCTTTATTTGTTCGACACACCGTTCTATTAAAAAAGGGCTGATCGTATGTATTACTGGGATCAGACCTTGCGCACTTAACCCTGCGCCAATATTGACCATTGCCGGCTCAGAAATACCTATATTAAAATAGCGACTTGGAAATTCATTTCTAAAGTCACCTAAAATTCCGTGGCTTATATCACCAACTACTACAACTAAATTTTCATCTTTAATTCCAATTTCTCTCATTAAGCGAGCAAAGGCTAGACGAAGAGTCAAGACAATAACTCTTCCCTAATCATTTTTAATTCCATTTCAGTTGGAATCTTGTGATGCCATTTTCCATGCCCTTCCACGAAGGAAACTCCTTTTCCTTTAACAGTTTTTGCAATTATGACCGTAGGGATATCTTTATTATTTGAAGATTTCCGTACTTCTTTTAGAACTTTACTTAGTATCTCCTGGTTGTGCCCATCCGCAACCAATGAGTTAAAGCCAAACGCTCTCCACTTTTCAATAATATTCTCAACTGGTTGTAGTTGCGCGGCAGACCCATTCCAATCTACAATTACCAACAGGTTTCCCAAGCTTTGATTTACTGCAATAGCGGCTGCTTCCCAGATTGTTCCTTCTTGACACTCTCCATCTCCAACTAAACAAACCACAAACTCCTTATCATTTTTGATTTTTGCGCCAAGAGCTAGCCCAACAGCAAAAGGAAATCCGTGTCCAAGTGATCCTGAATTAGCTTCTACACCTTTTTGTTTATGGCGATCAGGATGGCCACCCAGTCGTCCAAAATTCTGTCCGTACTCTTTAAGAGCAGATTTGTCTAAAATTCCAAAATGGGCCAAAACCACATAAAGGGCTGCTACTCCATGACCCTTACTAAGAACAAACCTGATATTTTCCTTACCATTAGAAAGTTCGGGGAATGATTCGTAAACCGAGATGAGGATGTCCACTATTGAAAATGAGCTCGGAATGTGCCCCTCTAATCCTTCATGAACCATCTCCGCAATTTGTAGCCTTAAAGAGTTACTTAAAGATATTGTCGACACAAGGTGAACTTATCATAAAATTTTAAAAGATTAGTAGACCTGTAGGCGCATCTCTTTATAGAAACCTCAAGTATGTAGCAGATTATTGCTGATACTGGGTTCTAATTTGGGCTACTCTTGATTGAAGACTCTACCCTGCCCACCATCTACTAGAACATTTGAGCCAACCATGAATGATGAGTTATCTGACACCAAAAAGGCAACTATTTTAGATATTTCTTCAACCGTACCTAGTCGGCCGATTGCCATTCTATTTTCCAAATAGTCCTTTAGTCTTAGCGGATTCTCATTCTGCATTAAATCCCAATATCCTCCTTCCGTAAAAATTGCACCTGGCATGACTGATGTCATGATGACGTTATTCCGCGAAAGATATCGACCTACACCTCGAGTGTACGCGTTAAGCGCTGCCTTAGCCGCACTGTAGGCTGGTGGCCCTTGGTTTTCTAGTGCAGAAATAGAAGAGATATTACAAATTCTTCCCCATTTCCTCTCAATCATTAGAGGAATAAAGGTCGCATTTAAATCTACTGTTATGCCAAAATTATATTTCATTACTCTCTCGTAGGTTTCAAGATTTGAAAGTGGATCGTTTTCGTAGAGTGTTCCGCCTACATTATTGATTAAAATATCAAAATAGCAGTACTTTTCAATCAGGAATTTCTTACAGTCATTTCTTTCCCGATTATCCATTAAGTCTACAGCATAGAAGTGCTCCTGAGATATTTTGCTTTGCAATCCGCGCTCAGGCTTACTTCTTGATATACCAACTACTTCACAACCTTCCGACTCAAGTTGTACGCAAATAGATTGACCGATCCCTCGACCTGCTCCAGTTACAAGTGCTCTCTTGCCGCGCAGCCCTAGATTCAACTTTGTTATCCTCTCTATGAAGTGTTTTATAATACGAGTTTTGGCTTAATAATTAACTGTATCAATAAAGTACACTTCTATCCATAGCTTGGCAATACATAAAAGCTCCTGTATCGAGACTAAAAACTTGGGAGTGCGTGCTCTGCATCCAATCACAGCTTTGTTCAAACTTTTTAGGCTTGTGGGTAAAACCTACATTATGACCACTACCATAACATTTTACCTATACACAGATATCAAATGAAAGATAACTTTTCTTCTCAGCGATATTTAAGATCTACTCGTAGATAATCGAGGTATTCTCCTTGTCTTTACTTTTTTTGAATATGAGGGAAAGTTTATAAACTTAATATTTGTTTTTAAAGAATAAATCTGTGTTCATAAAGAAGAAAATTTGGTAAGCGTGCTACATTTAAGTCGTGAGGTCAGCCCTTTATTCACTCTTGTCTAGGCACATTTGGTTATCGCCCGTAGCATTAAATTTTGCCTCCCGAAAAGAATCTTTAATTCAAGGGGTGGTGTTTCTCGATTTAGATGGGACTCTCTGGCCAGATAATGGCCCTGGGAGTATCTTAGAAATACCCAATTTCTCCACCTTTCTTGATTCTAACTACTCAATCTTGGGTAATGACTTTGGCAAAAGAAGAATTGTTTTTGTAACAAATCAAACTCTGTTTGCTAGAAGCAGCACTCAGTCTCTGAATCGATTATTGACTTATACCCTTCGAATCATTCAATTGATGACATTCTTTCGTTCAATAGCCTTTCTTGTTTGCCATCACCATCCGAGTGCAAAGAATTCGAGACTTCGCCGTGCCTGTATTCACAGAAAGCCGTCTAGCCTGCCTTTAGACCGACTTTACAGCTTCTTTCCTTATAGCAAGAAGAAGTCAGTCTTGGTTGGAGATCGTATAACCGATGTGCTCAGTGGGGAACTATCCCAAATTGGAAAATCAATATTGATTTTTAATGCCAAAATGTTTGAATTAAATGATTCCATTCATAACCTTGAAGGAAGTTATTCGTTTTTTTCTGTCATACCAAACTTTGATTTGATTAATCTTGAAAAGATTCGGTCTAGCGATGTTTGATACTCTCTTGCTTGCAGCTGGCGCGGGTAAGCGCATGGGAATTCTATCGAATGAAGTTGCAAAACCAGCCCTTAAAGTAGGTAATGAGACCCTTATAGGACGATTGTCGAGACAAGTTTCACGCTTGCAAGGTCTCTCTAGTCTATACATTAATTGTTCTCATCGTGCAGAGTCGATTGTGCAAGCCCTGCAAGAGCAAGAGTTGCCGGTAGATCCTATTTTTTTATGGGAGAAAGAGATCATGGGAACTGCTTGGACATTAAGTAAGGTAGCAGAAAAGAGCACGAAGGATTTGCTTGTAATTCACGGCGATCTGTTCCTACAATATTCTGGCTTATCTAACTTTGTTTCGAAGGCTAGAGAGCAATCAACCGTTTCAACTATTGCTATTCATCAACGAGAGCTCTGGAAGGCGCGTTCCGTAGTTGATTTTAATCCCTACAGCAAGATTGTTAATTCTATAATTCCAAGATCACTAGCCCGCAACGAATCTAATCAAGATTCACAGTCTCAATCTATTTGGTCAAATTCTGGAATTTACTACTTTTGCTCTAACAATCTTAAAACATTCAAAAGTGAAAACTTAAGAAATTCATTAATTGAATTGGCAATCCTGCCCTTAATTATCAACAATCAGAATTTAAGAGCTCTAACTTACACTGGAGTACGATACTCAATAGAAACTCCTGAAGATTTAAAATTCGTGGACAATCAAGGATTTAGGGGAGTTGACTAAGAAATTCAAGGACGTCGCTCGATGTGATTGGTAAATTTCCTTCTCTTGAAACTTGTATTGCGGCGGCGATATTTCCCAACAGCCCAGCAACATAAAGACTTGCTCCCGCCGTGATAGCAAGTGATGAAATAGCTAAAAGCGAATCCCCAGCGCCTGCCACATCTACAGGCTCTTGATTAAGCGCGGGAAGGTAATCTGAGCGCAATTTTTCGCCAGAGAGCAGAACTCCATCGGCTCCAAGTTTAAGCATTATAAGCTTTGAACTAAGCTTCTCCATAAGTTTGTGAGATAAAACCACAAGACCCTCTTGGTTACGTAGCTCTTGTCGCGCTTCGCGCTCCGTAGGAGTTATCAAATCAGCACCAATAAACTTTGACAAATCCCCTATCTGTGATGATGTTTGGCTATCAGCTGCAGTGAATAAGCCCCTTGCTTTAGCTATCTTCATCAGATCTTGCGAGTTATTTTCGTTAAGTACTCCATAGGAGAAATCTGCAAAAATTACAGCGTCATGCCTCTCAATAAGATTTGAAAATCTACTTTCAATTTCCTTGACTATTTCCTTAGATACACCCTCCTGTCTGAATCTATTTAAGCGAAAAAGTACTTGTTTACCGCTCATAAAACGTTGTTTGAGAATTGTAGGGTGCTTAGCATCTATAACCCAATTGACATCAACGTTATATTCGTTACAGAGTTTCTTCATTACTTCTGTCTCACTGTCACTGCCTGCCACTGATAAAATACTAGCAGAGGCTCCAAGTGCAGCACAGTGAGCAGCAATAATGCCAGCGCCACCCAAATAATTTCTTTCTCGTATTGGGCGAGCAACTATTGAGTGTGACTCTTGTGATAGGCCAACAGGGACACACTCGATATATTTATCTAAAATTAAATCCCCAACTATCAGTATCCTTGTTTTTCGAAATGCAGCTAGTATTTCTTTTATGTGTGCAACTTCAATCCTGTTCCTACTCAAGTAGCCAAGAATTGACTCTCCTATAAAACTAAATTGGTTGGAAATTTTCGGAGTTATGGTTGATTCAGATATATCATTTTCTCCAGAGCTGAATATGACACGACCACCAACATTTTTCATTATCTCTTCTTCTACATTTTCTTGATTAGCAAATTCTCTACCTTTTATAAGTGCATCCGGCCTCACATTTTCAACAAGTTTTTGAATGTCTGTAAATTTCACAATCTCATCAACTAAAGGATTCTCCTTCAAATAAATCATTCTTCGAAGTATTTCTTCATCCGCTAATCCTTCAATACATAATCCAACAATAAGTTCAGTTCCTAATGATTTTGCGTATGCGAATAGCCTTATATGGCCTATATGAAGAATCTCAAAATTACCATGAACTAGAATTCTTGAATAAGTTGTACTCATTGATTCATTCCTAAAAGTACACGAATTTGGGTATTCTCTTTGGCTAGGTCAAGAGCCTTGTTAATGTCACCAAGAGGGAACGGTTTTGAGACCAATATATTGAGGAGGTGAGAACTTTCTGAAAACAACTCAAAAACTTTTTCCCTTATCAAAGGGTTTCGACATCCCCCCCCCCAGCTACCTAAAATGACTTTTCCTTTGATGAGATCGAAGGGGTCGATTTGCAATACATCACCGTGATTAGAATGTGTACAGAAAACTAGCAATCCCGGTGCTGATACAAAAGATATAGCCCCTTGCAGTGCAGTTAAATTTGAAGTACAAACAAATACTTCTCTAAAATCTTTATGAGAACTCAGCTCTTGAATAAATGCGTTATCTTCTGAACTCTCGTAAACAATTAATTTCTTACTTATGGTAGAAATGAGTTTTCTTTTCTCGGTACTTGGCTCAATAATATGAATACTTTCAACCCCCCTATGAAGTAGAGCAAGTATCGTGAAGATCCCAACACCACCAGCCCCAACAACAAGAACTCTCTTTCGATCAATATTATGCTCCATCACCATTCCTGCCCCAGTTAATGCTGAACATCCTAAAAGAGGGAGTAATGAATCATCAATTCCGCTTGGGGCCATAATCAGGCGATTTTCAGAGACAACTGTAAATTCTGAAAAAGTAGTTACCTTGCCGGCATTAATATACTCATCGCTTATGGTTTTATGAGTAATTTGATCACACTCAATTCCAGCTTGTTGTACCCAGGTCAAGATCACTTTATCTCCAGATTTGAATCGCGTCACCTCAGACCCAATTTCAGTGACTACACCAACGCCTTCATGCCCAAGAAGGTGTGGGAGAAATTCGGTATTACCTCGACCACCAGAAATTTCAAATATTTGACTTGCACAGATTGTGCTGTAATGGACTCGAACTAAGACTTGTCCACGGCCAAGTTGTGGAAATTTCAATTTTTTTATCTCCAAGGGTGTCTTGTGTCGGGTCAAAACTGCAGCCTTAAAGGAGTCTCTTAAATCTTCTCTCAAAAGGGACCCTTGAAGCGCTCATCAGGCACGTCTACAAATTTCGGTTTTAGTTCTTGAAAATTAGCAACGCTATCCAGCTTAAGATTTCGTTGAATCACTCTAGCAATTGACTCCGCACTGATCTTTAATGATCCTATTATCCCATGAGAAGTTGTCTCGGGAAAGTCTCCTGCGGTTAATACCTCAATCGGGGACTTCAGCTCTTTAAAAAACCTTTTATTTACTTCATGCGAAATATAGCTTCCTAAAGACGACATTTCAAATCCGCTATCTATTATTACCAAGCGTCCTGTTTTGGCAACCGAGTTAAAAATCTTCTCAAAATCAATCGGCTTGAGCGAAACAAGGTCTATATGGTCAATTTGTATTCCAAGTCTTTTATAAAATTCAGAAACTTGCATTCCTAGAATTGTATTGAACCCAAAAGTTATGAGCGACAAGTCGCCACCTTGGGATAACAATCTTGCCTCACCAAACTTTACTTTAGTCTTCATCACAGATTGCTCTGTTGAATGCACCCACCTATCCTCTATTAGAACTACTGGAAATTTCTGATTGAATGCATGATCGAAGATTGTTTTGAAATCGTCTGCAAAAGTCGGGAAAAAGACTCGTAGGCCTGGAATGTGGGTGAACCAAGCATGTAAATTCTGCGAATGCGTAGGGCCCTGACCCCATCCACGCCCCACAATAAGCCGAATTACTATAGCGGTATCATATGCATCGCCAAACATAAATCTCCACTTGGCAGCAGAGTTAACCAATTGATCCATGGCTAAAAGAAAGAAATCCAATCTTTGATGAACTACTATTGGTTTGAAGCCTGAAATTGCTAATCCAACTGCTATTCCCATGCTCGAGTTTTCTGCGGTTGGTGTTTCAAATACTCTATTCCCGCCGAATCTTTCAACTAAACCTGTAGTCGTGCCAAATACTCTCTTCGGATCATTTACCCCAAGCCCAAAAATTAATGTGTCTCGATAAGATTCCAGCAAGTTTTCTTGGCATGCCCTAATTGTCTCAAAAACTTTCGTTTTAGAAGTTGTTGCCACCGTAGTAATCACCTACTGACATGCTGATGTCTGGGAAAGGTGACTTTTTAGCATAAGCAAAGGCCTCACTAATCTCTTGCTGCAATTCCCTATCAATTTCCCGTAGAAGTACATCTGCGCTTTTATCAATCTCCATTAAAAGGGTCTCCAGTTGAGCAATAATATCGTAACCAATATACCTTTCAAGCTCGCCCTTGGGTCGGTAGGCGAGATCGTCATCAGAATTGGGACCACAGTGCTCCAGCCATCTGTAGGTCTCAACTTCGATAAATTGAGGACCAAAATCTCCTTGTGCGGATGTTGCTCGTGAAAATACCTCAAAGGCTTTATGCAAATTCCCAAATTCTACAAAGTAAGACTGAACCCCAAAAGCCCTAACTAGGTCCGTTATGGAGCGATTCTTTGGTTGGCGATCATTTATTCCCGTATATACAGAATATTTATTATTCTCGCAAACAAAAATAATTGGTAAATGGTGAAGAACTGCAAAGTTCAAGGACTCAAAAAAAACACCCTCTTCCGTAGCCGCATCGCCCAAAAAGATGTACACCCGAGATGCTTGCTGGTGCAATTTCAAACCATAAGCAATACCCACTCCTACCGGGATACTATTTCCTACAATTGCTGAAGAGCCCATGAATCTTACTTTTGAGTCTGATAAATGCATAGAGCCTCCGCGCCCTTGCGAACACCCTGTAGCTTTGCCATAAATTTCCGAGAGCATGGCTTTGATATCGCCTCTTTTGGCTATGTAATGTGCGTGCGCTCTATGGGTACTAACCGCATAGTCTAATTTTTTTTGAAAGAACGAAAAAACAGAGCTTGTCAGCTCTTGGCCCACAGAGAGATGTACCGGACAACGCATTTCACCTTTTGGATATTCTCTCGCTATTTCAGATTCCACCAAACGAATCTTGTATGACATTGTGTACAACGACAGTAAAGTCTCTTTATCTGTTAAGGAATGAACCAAAAGAAATCTCCCTTGTATTCCACTTCGAGAAAGAATTCTTTCCATTCTCTATCTGACATTATAGTGAGTGCAGTTAAGTTCCAGTCAAACATTCGTTCCTTTTCAATATCAGTTCGGTATGCATCGACTGTTATAAATGTGTCCTTCCGCGAAACTCTTTCGATTTCAATCAAAGCTTGCTTACATCCCTCTCGATCAAGGTTGTGTACTGTATTTATTGAGACTACAAGATCAAATGAGTTGTCTGGAAATGGCATCTCTCGGGCATCCCCAACAATCAAATTTCTCTTTACTTCTTGTTTAGAATTTTTTATTGCATAACTTGATATATCTAAGCCTTTGACTGTAATTCCCGGCACAGCTCTTTGTAAATCGTAGAGAAAAAAACCCTTTGCGCATCCAACATCAAGTACGCTAGACTGAGAGGTCAAACCATATTCCCGAACAAAATCTTGTACCACGCCTTCCCAAAATTTTGGACTATAGACAAATCCTCCATATCCAAATTCACGTGATCCGTCAAAATACTCGTATCCAAACTGGCGCGCAATCTTGCGCACTGCATCTGATTTGAACTGCACTCTCTCAGCTAGATTTCTTTGCGTACGGGGATATCTTGCAAGTAAGTCGATTTCCCTTCCTAGGCGCTTCACTGGATAGCGCCAATTGACTTCATGCGTTTCACTGTGTGCCAACGTTCATCATCAACAAGAAGTTTTTGATCCAGCATATGGAGAATTTCCTCAATTGCACCCTGAACTGTTCGCTTAGGTGTGAACCCAGTATCAAGCAATTTTTTTGAATCTAACCTGTATGACCTTGGGTCGTCAGACTTCTCGAATTTAATTATTGACGGAATCACTTTAGAGACAGTTTGAGCAGCAGACTTTACTGATAAATTTTCAAAACCTGCATTATACGCACCGGATTTAAGATGTGGGTTATTCAAGAAATGTACAAACACGTCGGATAAATCATCAATGTGTATGTTTGGACGAATTTGATCTCCCCCCATAACTTTAATTTCATTATTGTTAAAGGCTTGAAAAACAAACATGTTAATAAGAACATCGAGTCTCATTCTTGGAGACCAGCCGCAAACTGTGGCTGGTCTAACAGAGATACAGCGGAAAGAGTCTTCATAAGACTTCACGACTCTCTCTGCTATCATTTTGGTCTTATTATATAAGGAAATTGGAACAAGATCTAGGTCCTCAGTCACTCTTTCCTCAGACTTCACTCCATAGACACTTCCGGAACTCGAGAAAAGAAAGTGTTTGATTTTAGCTCTCTTGGACAAATCCAATAAATGTAGGGTATCTAAGACATTTACATTCCATGAAAGTTCTGGATTTAGTGCAGCTGAGGGATCGTTTGCAATATTTGCTAGATGAATAACGCTCTCAGTGCCATTAAGGTCTGCTAAATCTACTTCTGAAATTTTCTTTTTTATAATCTTAATATTTGCGCTTTCCGGAAGGTAGTTACCAAACCACTGAGCATCAATGACAGTAATGGTGTGTTCGTCCTGAAGTAGTCTTGGAACCAAGCGACTTCCTACATATCCGCAACCACCCGTGACCAGAATTTTCATTTTTTGCTCTCCATCAACTACTTAGTGTGTTCATATGCTACAGAATTATGCTTAATTTTTTCCCAATCTCTTTTGATCCATTCAATAACATCTGTAATTCCAGTCTCTAAGTCAACCACATCTGACCAGCCTAGTTCAACTCTTAATTTACTGCTGTCTAATTGATAAGCTAAGTCTTTTCCTATTCGGTCTACCGATGAATCTAACAATCTACCAGGAGAAACTCCTAACTTGTTTAGTACCATCGATGCTAAGTCACCTATTGAAATAAATTGATTTGTAGAAATATGATACGTGTCGCCAATTTGGCCTGATTTAAGAATTGTTAAAAGAGCTTTAGAGACGTCATCGATGTGTATGAATGAACGTGTAGAAACTCCTCCTCCGTGAAGCTCAATGCGTTCCCCTTTCATTGCCTTAACTATAAATTTTGGAATTACCCGATATAGTTTTTGATGACGTCCATAGACATTGGCAGCTCTCGTAAAAATTGCTGGAAAGTTGTAAACTTTATAGAGACAACGTAAGTGCTGATCTGATGCTGCCCGTGATATTGCATATGGAGTTGAAGGATTAAAGTGCCAGCTCTCTCTCAAAAAACCATTAGTTGATCCATAAACTTCCGGGGTCGAAAACTGTATGAATTTATCCAGTTTTTTCACTCCTTGTGAAACTAAATGATTTAGTAATTTTGCAGTCGCGGAGATGTTTGTTTCGTACCAATCTTCAGGCGATTCCCAACTTTCAGCAACCATGCTTTGGGCTGCAAAATTTACCACGTGACGAATCTTGCAGTCCTGAATATTCTCTGCAATCATTTTTGAATCACTTAGGAGATTTGCATGGATGACTTTAATATGGGAAGAAAAAGGATTATTTTCGCTGGAATATGGCAGGAATATTGGTTCAGTATTTTGGGTCCTAGCAAAACCCAGCACTTTGATGCCTTGCCCTGACAATGTCCTCGCTAAGGACCCTCCGGATAAAGAATTAATCCCAATAATTGCAACTTCTTGCATTTCTGAATTGTTACTTATCGACATAGAATTTCCTAAACAAGTCAGTAATTAAGTGCAAAAGAAACGAATGCGCGTCTTCAACTCTTCCATACTCACCTTTTTTTGACTCGACATGTATTGAGTAATCAACAATATTGCGTAAAATTCCTCCGTCAAATCCAGTTATTCCAATAGTTGTTAATTTTTTATCGACGGCACAATTCACTGCTTTTATCAGATTGTCTGAATTTCCTGAAGAAGAAATTGTAATCAAGATATCCCCGCTTGAGCCATAGAGTTTGACTTGCTCAGCAAAAATATCTGAGTATGACTTATCATTCGCAGTAGCTGTAACTATTGCTGCATTGGAAGTTAGATCAAACGCTCTAACTCCATTGAGGCTAACAAGCTTTTCAGTTCCGACTCCTAAATCCACCGCAAAATGTTGTGACAGACTAGCACTTCCACCATTACCGCATATAAAAACATTCTTTTCTTCAGATGCTCGGCTAACAATTAAATCCACTACTTCTATGACTTTCGTGAAGTCCACCGAGTCTAACCATTGGAAATACTCCTGCTTATATTCTTGAAGGTTTGCAAGTAATTCAGTTTTTGATATCACGCAATCCTCTTTCTAGGTTGATACATATACTAATCATATTGATAGTTACATCCAAGATTTACATCCAAGACCCTATAATTCTATGAAAAACATCTAAATTAGAATGTTCTAAGTTGGTTTTATCGAGCCGCCCATGAGAATCGAACTCATGACCTTCGCTTTACGAGAGCGACGCTCTACCGACTGAGCTAGGGCGGCGATGCGTTTAAGGCTATTAAATTAGGATTTAATCCAAGCGTACA
>Ga0214923_10003328_pt1 | contig 20214 bp, 17 predicted proteins | sample LL1510_MetaG_FD_177993 | JGI IMG/M metagenome (GOLD analysis project Ga0214923, IMG submission 177993) | Freshwater microbial communities from Lake Lanier, Atlanta, Georgia, United States - LL-1510 | ecosystem: Environmental > Aquatic > Freshwater > Lake | place: USA: Georgia | collected...
ACAATTGCGTTTACATCCATGTGTGAAGATAATGTTGGTGCTGTTTCTTGAAGTGGTCCTGTCAGTATATTTACCACTCCACTCGGCACATCTGAAGCATGTACCACCTCAGCAAATGTAACTGCGCAAAGAGGATAATCAGCAGAAGCCAAAATAACTGTTGTATTTCCTCCGGCAATGACTGGAGCTAGAAGTGAAATAAGTCCTAATAGCCGAGATTGTTGATCTGGAATTATTCCAACAACCCCCATAGGTTCACAACTAGAGAAATTAAAATGCGAACTAGATACTGGATTTACGGTACTAATAATTTGGTTGTATTTATCACACCAACCGGCATAATACACCAAACGTTCAATAACCAAATCGACTTCTCGTTGTGCTTCTTTTTTGCTTTGTCCTTGTATCAATAGCTCTTCCAAAAACTGAACTTTACGACCTTCCAACATTTCAGCAATTCGATATAAAATCTGGCCTCGATTGAAAGCAGATCTTTCTGCCCATGCACCTTGAGCTTTTCTCGCCGCAACAACCGCGTTTCGAACATCTTTCCTAGAACAAAGACAAGCATTTGCGAGACTTTTTCCTTCAGGATTTTTAACGGTATAATACCTTCCGCTTTCAGTCCGAGGAAATTGCCCTCCCACAAATATTTTATACGTTTTCAAAATTTCAACCCTTTTCATAATGCCTAGCTTAATTTAACGTATGCAGACAATCCATGGACTCCACCTTCGCGTCCAAAACCACTTTCTTTGTATCCTCCAAAAGGAGAAGTTGGGTCAAACTTATTGTAAGTATTTGCCCAAACAACCCCAGCTTTTAATTTTGTGGTAAGGTTAAAAATTCGAGACCCTTTGTCCGTCCAAACACCAGCAGCCAGACCGTACGGTGAATTATTTGCTTTTTGTATAACTTCGTCTACGGTTCGAAAAGTTTGAATCGTTAAAACAGGTCCAAAAATCTCCTCTTGCACAATTCTATGCGACTGCGCCACATTTAAAAAAAGTATTGGTGGACAATAGTAGCCTTTTTTAGGAATTTCGCACGCGGGTTGGTATATTTCCGCACCTTCTTTTTTCCCTATTTCAATGTAAGACTGAATTGTTTCCAACTGCTCTTTTGAATTGATAGCACCAATGTCGGTATTCTTATCCAAGGGGTTTCCAACGTATAAACTTTTCAAGCGAAGTTTTAGTTTTCGTATCACTTTATCGGCAATGTTTTCCTGAACGAACAGCCGCGAACCTGCGCAACATACGTGTCCTTGGTTGAAGAAAATTCCATTCACAATCCCTTCAACGGCTTGATCAATTGGCGCATCGTCAAATATAATATTCGCAGATTTACCACCGAGTTCCAAGGTTGCTTTTTTTGATGTTCCAGCGATGGCTTTTTGAATAATTTTCCCGACATGTGTGGAACCTGTAAATGCAATTTTATCAACATCTGGATGGTTTACCATAGCGGCTCCGGTATCACCATAACCTGTAATGATATTTACTACTCCTTTGGGTAATCCAGCTTCATCTATGATTTCAGCTAATTTTAGAGCGGTCAGTGATGTAGACTCAGCAGGTTTTAACACTACGGTATTTCCTGTCGCGAGTGCAGGAGCAATCTTCCAAGCAGCCATCAAAAGAGGAAAATTCCACGGGATGATTTGAGCTGCAACTCCCAATGGTTCTATTTTTCGATTCGGAAAAGCATATGCTAGTTTATCGGCCCAACCAGCGTAATAGAAAAAATGATTGCAAGCTAATGGAACATCAATATCGCGCGATTCACGAATGGGTTTGCCTCCATCAAGCGTTTCAATAACAGCAAGTTCTCGGGCTTTCTCTTGCATAATACGTGCAATTCTGAAAATATATTTCGCGCGCTCTGAAGCAGGTAATTTAGACCAAGAAGGAAATGCTTTTCGGGCTGCTATTACAGCATTGTCCACGTCTTTTTCGTTGGCATGAGCAATTGAAGCCAAATGAGATTCATCTGCAGGATTTGTGGTTGAAAAATAAACGCCACTTGAAGGCTTTACCCACTTTCCATCAATGTAAAGGTTGTATTGATATTGCAGAGAAATATGTTGAGTACTTTCTAACGAAGGCGATAAGGGCCATTTTTCTTTTTTGTTCATTGCTCCATTAATCTATTGATACATAATCCGGTGATGCGTAATAACCACTTTCACTTTTAATCAGCTGCATGAGTACATCGTTTGCTAAACTACTTGCTCCAAATCTAAACCACTGATTTGTTAGCCATTCTTCACCTAAAACTTCTTTAACCATAAGTAAATTGTGCAAGGCTAATTTTGAGGTAGAAATTCCTCCAGCAGGCTTCATGCCTATCATTATTCCTGTTTCATCAAAATAATCCTGAATGGCCATGAGCATGGTATAGGTGACTTGCATGGTCGCAGCAGGTTGAATTTTCCCGGTAGATGTTTTTATAAAATCAGCTCCTGCATGAATGGCAATATCCGATGCCAAACGCACATTATCTAAAGTTGTAAGTTCTCCTGTTTCTAGAATAACCTTTAAACGTGCTTTTCCACAAGCCTCTTTTATTTGAGCGATTTCATCAAAAACATACTGGAATTCACCTTGTAGGAACTTTCCTCTTGAAATCACCATATCAATTTCATCAGCACCTTCGCTAACTGCAAATTTGGTATCTAAAATTTTCACATCTAACGGTGCTTGCCCGGATGGAAAAGCCGTAGATACAGATGCAACCTTAACATTCGTGTGACGCAGTTCTTTTTTAGCGAATTTAACCATGGATGGGTAAACGCACACTGCGGCAACAGAGGGTAAGTCAGAAATCGAATCATGGAGGTGATGTGCTTTGTAACACATTTGGCGGACTTTTCCTGGCGTGTCTTTTCCTTCCAGTGTGGTAAGGTCAATCATACTCAATGCCATTTTCAATCCCTGTGTTTTGGATGGGCCTTTCAAACTTCTGGTTTGAATACGCGCGACACGCTCTTCAACCCCTAGCTTGTCTACTTTTGGGGAATCGAGAATTAGTTGAGAAACTGATTTCGCCATGAATTGGATTATCAATCAAAGATAAAAAATAATCGAAAACTAAGTTGAGAATTATTTGGGGCGATTAGAAAGGTAATTGAATGCCTTTTCAAAATCAGGGATGCCATAGCCAATACTGGCATTTGGGTTTGAAGAATTACTCGCGGATGACTGTATTGCCTGAATAAAATTTGATGGAGGAAGTGAGGGGAATTTCTGATAAAGACAAACCAATGCGCTACAGAATATCGGGCTACTGAAAGATGTGCCATTAGAGCTTGTGATTCTTCCTGCTCCTGATATTACCGAAGCATTCACTCCCATCGCACAAATAGTAGGTTTGACGCGGTTATCTGATGTTGGACCAAACGAACTAAACCCGGCTTTATTTTTTGATTTATCCACCGCTCCAACACTAAAAATTCCATCTGCATCTGCAGGAACGCCAATGAATTTCCAACTGTCATTTCCAGAGTTACCAGCACTATTACAAACTAAAATTCCTTTTGATGAAGCCATATTAGCAGCAAAACTTGCTATACCGGTATTACCATTTAATTTTGAAAAATTATACGAATAATCAGTGGGTTGATCTTTGTCGAACTTTGTATAACCTAGGGAGCTATTAATTACATCAACTCCTGCACTATCACAAAATTCTGCAGCAAATAACCAATTGTATTCCTCCACAATAGTTTCTGAATTAGCGTCTTCCGTTCTGAAAAGTGAATAGAACGCTAGAGGTGCATTTCCAAGGTATTTGCCTTTTACATATCCCGCCATACAAGCTAAAACTCTTGTACCGTGATCACCGTCGCCGTAAACATCCTTTTCTCTAGAGGCATAATCATAAACATGTAAAATTCGGTTACCGGCATATAAATGTTTGAAAGATTGAATTGTATCAACATTTTGAAATCCTCCATCGAATACGGCAACATGAATTTTTTGACCCCATAATTTTTTATTGTGTAGAAATGGTAAATTCAACATAGAAGACTGAACTTGAGTCTGCCCATAATCCGACTTCTTCAATATTCCTGGTGTTAATTTATCCGATTTAGTGTAGGATGGAATCGTTACTTGACGTGACGAAGTTGACTTTGGTTCTTTTCCTTTAAAAATGCAGGATGAAGACTGAACAAAAGAAAATTTCTCAAAACTTGAGCTTGGAATACTGTCCAATGATTCAATGACGATACAATTTTTCCATTTTGAAGAACCGTGTAAGGTAATGTCACCTCTCAAGGTTAAAATCTGCTGAATGTATTTGGGATTTACAGGAATATCATCTTTACCGATAGCAATGCCTAATTTTTTTCTTTTTTCTAAGGTCTTCTTACTAAGCAAAGCTGAGGGGGTAGATAATTTACTCAGGTCCTTGTCCACGAAATAGACAGCATATTTGTAGATAACCTTATTTTGCGAAAATACCCCAGTGAGCCAAAAGGCACTAATAAAGAAAAGGAGAATAGATAATTTTGGTTCGATTGAATTAATCTTCTTCTTCCTCATCATCCTCATCTGGTTGATCGTAATCATCCTCTTCTTCATCGTCTCCCTCATCATCCATATCGTCTTTGTCTAATGGAATTTTATCAAAGTCATCTTCAAATTCTTCCTCTTCTTCATCAACAACAGGTTTAGCTTTAGGCATAATTTTGTTGATCTTGACGAGATAAATGACTTCCTCTGTTTCCCACATCAATGCATCCAATATTTCACCTGTTGGCGTCTTGATAGTTGTTAAATGGTTTATGTATCCATCAGGGAAATCGCGAAGGATTTGTTTCTTCTGTTCGATTGATAGTTTATCGTAACTAATAATTGCTCTTCTTTTCGACATACCGTAATGACTTATTCAGTGGGCAAAATTATATTTTTTGTTATCATAACAATGAAAACTTTTATTTTTTTTACTTTTTTTCTCATTCTGCAACTTTAAAGGAATTCAAAAGTGTCCTTAACTATGCCGGTTAATTTGTTCATAATAATTGAGTTCTAACGTTGAATTTGATTAATGGTCAAGATATTATCGGCATAATCAAAACAACTAATACTTTGCCTTGCTGCTTGTTTCGTGAAAATTAAAGTATCGTAACTTTCGTTTTTCGAGTTCTGAAATTGTCAATTATGGCACCAAGGGAAAAAAGCAAAGAGTAACGCCAAAAATCTTTATAGATTTTTTTCATGGAGAATAAAATTTTAATTTCGATATGTCCGTAAATTTAGGTTTCGCTTTCAAAAGAAGCAGCATCGATCAATAGGGAGAACTTAATGGACTTTCTCTAAAAATTCATTTTGGACTAAATATTAAGTTCTCATATTCCTTTTGAATCGGTATCTTTACCGGTGAAATGTCTAAAGTGAAATCAGCTTTTTTCTGCCAAGAATGTGGCTATGAAACTCCTAAATGGTTAGGAAAATGTCCTTCGTGTCAAAGCTGGACTTCATTCGTCGAAGAAAAAATTGAAAAGAATTCTGGGGTAAAAGCATTTTCCGTTTCTGATCAAAAAAGTAAGCCAACGTTAATTCAAGAAGTGGAGCAATCAGAAGAGTTTCGCTTACAATTTGAAGACAAAGAACTAAATACACTTTTGGGTGGCGGATTGGTGCCAGGATCAATTTTACTCTTGGGTGGTGAACCTGGGATTGGTAAAAGTACCTTGTTGCTTCAAATTGCAGTTCTTGAACAAAGGAAAGTATTGTATGTGTCCGGGGAGGAGAGTGACAAGCAAATTAGAATGCGAGCAGACAGAATTGGTATTAAAAATCAAGATTGTTATCTGCTTCCTGAAACAAATTTAAACACGATTCTCAACTATGCCCAAGAGATCAAACCCGAATTATTAGTCATCGATTCAATTCAAACCTTGTTTGATGGCAATCTCGAAAGTTCCCCAGGTAGTATTTCGCAAGTTCGTGAATGCACAGCTCAATTACTGCGTTTTGCAAAACAAACAGGAACGCCTGTTTTTCTTATCGGACACATTACAAAAGATGGGTCAATAGCCGGACCTAAGGTGCTGGAGCATATGGTAGATACCGTTTTACAATTTGAAGGAGACCGAAATCACCTGTATCGTTTGTTAAGGACTACTAAAAATCGTTTTGGGTCGACTAATGAACTTGGAATTTATGAAATGTTGGGAGCAGGATTACGTGCTGTAGATAACCCTTCTGAATTACTCATTAATCAAGACAATCAGCAATTGAGTGGAATAGCCATTGCGTCTACAATTGAAGGGTTACGACCACTTCAAATTGAAGTGCAAGCATTGGTGTCAACTGCAGCATATGGAACGCCTCAACGCTCCTCAACTGGATTTGATGCGAAGCGATTGAATATGCTTCTGGCGGTACTTGAGAAGAGGTGTGGCTTTAAATTAGCTTCAAAAGATGTTTTCCTAAATATTGCAGGAGGTATAAAGGTGGACGACCCTGCAACAGATTTAGCCGTTGCAATGGCTGTTTTGTCCTCAAATGCTGATTTGGCAATTCCAAAAACCATTGCTTTCGCTGCCGAAATTGGACTTTCTGGTGAGCTTAGACAAGTTCAACGACTAGAAAGCAGGGTAGCGGAAGCTGAAAAATTGGGATATGAAAAAATTATTGTTTCACGCCAGAGTAAAGAGAAAATCGAAAAAAATAGGCAGATTCAAATCATTCATTGCAGTAAAATAGAAGAAGTCGTTCGTAACGTATTTGGATAAAATGGGAAAACTAATTCTTGTACCTACTCCAATCGGAAATTTAGAAGACATTACGCTTCGTGCGTTAAACGTGCTGAAGTCATGTGACTGTATATTTGCTGAAGATACAAGAGTCACCAAGAAATTGCTGGATCATTTTGAAATACAAAAGAAAACCTTTTCGTTTCATGCACACAACGAGCACAAAACTCTAGTGAGAACTCTTGAGATTATTTCACAAAATAATGTTACGGTATTGGTTTCAGATGCCGGCACACCAGGAATTTCAGATCCGGGATTTCTTTTAGTGAGAGAGTGTCTGAAAGAAGGAATTGAAGTGGAATGTCTACCCGGGCCTACTGCTCTAATCCCTGCATTGGTGGGTAGTGGTTTCCCTTGTGATCGATTTGTATTTGAAGGATTTCTCCCACACAAAAAAGGCAGAATGACCATTTTAAAAAGACTCTCTGAGGAAGAAAGAACTATTGTCTTATATGAATCTCCTCATCGATTGAAAAAATGCCTAGAACAAATGAAGGTTGATTTTGATTCGGATCGAGAAATATGTGTCGTACGCGAAATAAGTAAGAAGTTTGAAACTTTTCATCGAGGCACGCTTGCCGAGGTTAGCGACTATTTTGACAAGAATGAAGTCAAAGGTGAAATTGCAATTGTTATTAAAGGAAAACAATAATAGTCCTCTTTCGAAGCGGGAAAAAGTGTATTTTTGAAGGTGCAATTTTCATCCGTTATCGGTCAACAACACCTAAAGAACTTACTCATTCAAGAGGTTCAGAGTGGAAAGATTAGTCATGCTCAACTTTTTTATGGTGAACCCGGATATGGCGCATTGCCGCTAGCATTAGCCTTTGTACAATATCTCTTTTGTGAGAACAAACGAAACGATGATAGTTGTGGAGAATGTCATGCATGTAAAAAAGTAAAAGATTTACAGCATCCTGATCTTCATTTCAGTTTTCCTGTGGTGCAGTCGATTGGAAAAACGTCCGATGTATTCATTTCGGATTGGCGCAAACAAGTGTTGGATAATCCATATTTTGATTTATTTGAATGGACGAATCGCATTGATTCTAAGGGTAGAAAACCGATAATATCGGTTGAAGAAAGTAAAGAAATATTACGAAAATTAAGCCTAAAATCATTTGAAGGTGGATTCAAAGTTATGCTGATTTGGTTGGCTGATGAAATGAATGATCAGTGTTCGAATAAATTATTAAAAATTTTAGAAGAACCACCCAGCAATACCTTGTTTGTATTGGTAGCGGAATCACCAGAAAAACTTTTGATAACTATTCAGAGTAGAACACAAAAAATACTTGTTCCACGGATTGATTTAGATGATTTAAGTTCATTTTTAAGGTTCAATTTTTCCAAGAACAGTGCACAGGCTGATTCTATTTCTGCTTTTTCTGAAGGAAATTTTATAAAAGCGAAGGAATTGGCAGAAGAAAACGATTTGAAGCAATTGCATCGGGAACGATTTATTCAATTGATGAGGGTTTGCTATAAAAAAGATGTGATTCAGATGTTGGCCTGGGCTGAGGAAGTGTCGCAAGATGGTAAAGAAACCCAAAAGTTATTTATTCAATATGCCTTACATATGTTCCGTCAAAGTTTACTTCAAAACTACATGGGAGAAGAAATGATACGTGCATCAAGTGAAGAAAAGGTTTTTCTGAAAAATTTTGCGCCATTTATTACGGGAAAAAATATCCGCGAATTTATCACCTTACTTGACGATACCTATTATCATTTAGATCGGAATGCAAATACAAAAATCATGTTTACACAACTTTGCTTTCAAACGATGCGCTACATTCATTTGGGTTAGGAAAGTTTAAAGCAGGAAATTTCATTAAATTTACAAAAAATAGTTAGAAAGTATGGGATGTGCAAATTGCAGTACCGCATAAGATGGAACACCGAAAGGATGTAAAAACAACGGGACTTGCAGCAGTGGTGGATGTGATAAGTTAGAGGTATACGACTGGTTAGCGAATATAGCGTTACCGGCCGGTCAACAACCTTATGATATTGTGGAGGTAAGGTTTAAGAACTCTAGAAAAAGTTTTTACAGAAATGCCTCACAATTAGCGCTCTACGCAGGAGATATTGTTATTGTTGAAACTTCACCAGGGTATGATGTTGGTGTAGTATCTGTAACCGGTGAATTGGCAAGAATTCAAGTGAAGAAAAAGTCTCCCAATCTTAAGCCTCTGGAGATTCGAAAGATACTAAGAATTGCAAACCAAGAAGAAATTGATAAATGGATAAAAGGTAGATCCCTGGAGAAAGAGCTTATGTACAAGGCAAGAACCTTGGCGCTCAATTTGAATTTAGAAATGAAAATTTCGGATGTAGAATACCAAGGAGATTTATCGAAGGCAACTTTTTATTATACGGCGGAAGGAAGAGTAGATTTTCGTCAGTTGATAAAAGATATGGCCGATCATTTTAAGGTAAGAATTGAAATGCGACAAATTGGTTCTCGTCAGGAAGCTTCTCGACTTGGTGGCATTGGCTCTTGTGGAAGAGAGTTATGTTGCACCACTTGGTTGACCGATTTCAGGTCCGTCTCTACCTCAGCAGCAAGATACCAGCAATTGTCGTTGAATCCTCAAAAACTGGCTGGTCAATGTGGAAAATTAAAGTGTTGTTTAAATTATGAGTTGGACAGTTACTTGGATGCCATCAAGTCTTTCCCAAAAAATGACAACAAACTTCAAACTGAAAAAGGAGATGCGTATCACTTTAAAACGGATGTTTTTAAACGATTAATGTGGTATGGCTATCAAGGTGAAACTGGATTAATTGCACTTTCACCAGAACGTGTAAAGGAAATTGCGAAATTGAACAAAGAAGGCAAAAAACCCAAGGACTTAAATGATTTTGTAGAAAAGGTTGAGAAAGAAGTTGAAATTGGCTATTCAAATGTTGTTGGACAAGATTGCGTGAATAGATTTGAAAAATCCTTTTCTAAAAAAACGAATAATAAAAACAGAAACAAAAAGAGGAAAAATAACGCAAATCAAAATTCAAATCCTTCATGAAAACGTTTGGATTGTTAATGGTCTCGGTCTTGCTTTTTCTGGGTTGTCAGAGCGATGAAATTCCAGTTGGGGCTTATTCTTTCTCAGAAAACAAATGGGATCAGAAAGTAAAACCTAGTTTTGAATTAGAATTATCAGATACGGTCAGTGTATTTGACTTTTTTATCACCTTGAGAAATACAACGGATTACAAATACAGTAATTTGTTCATTTACGTTGAAGAAATTCCTCCTTTTGGCCCTTCTTACCGCACTCGACATGAAATTCCTATTGCAAACCCCGATGGTTCATGGATAGGAGATAAAACCGGAACAATAATTGAAAACAAATATTTAGTGAAACGTGGCAAAGTACCATTTATCGGTAAATACAAATACATTATTGAACAAGCCATTACAGACCAGGAGGTTACGGAAGTTTTGGACATCTCTTTTCAAGTTAAAAAATTCGGACAATAAGTTGTGAATCCATACAGGTGCTTGAGTGAAGAGGAATTGAATCTTTTGGAAGATGAGTTTAAAGCATTTTTAATTGTCAATAATTTATTTTCTGAAGATTGGTTTAATTTAAATGTAGAAAATCCAGCAAAGGCAAGAGAGGTAGTTGAACTTTTCAGTAAAACAGTTTTTGATCAAATCATTTCTAACAGTAATTACCTAATCCTCCATTCACCGAAACTAATTCATCTTGTAAAGAAGGAAAATGAAACCCTCACTGCAATTTGGATTAAATTAAAACATTGTCATGTGAAAGATCTTTCGAAAATAACGGACGAGGATTGGAAAGCTGAAAATATAGAATGTTATACAGGTACAAAAACGACTAAAAACATCAATTTAGAGTGGTTTGAATTATTGGAATTAGGTTATCAAAAAACTAATGAATCCAATTGGCATAATTATCAAAAAAGAATAAAAGAGTTCTAGTTTTTTATCTAGGTTCTTAATTTGGAAATTATTTTTGAATGACTTATATTTGTTGTAAAATAATTTAATATGAGATCAATAGTCTTACTTTCTTTTTACATTACCACATCTCTAATTTTCAATTCATGTATAAAACCGGAGGTAATTCCTCCCCCAACCACTACTGTAGATTTAAATTGTAGTTTTTCAGGATTTATCAATGGAACAAATACTGAAATAACTCAGAATGTTCTCGGTTACAATGCATATGGGTCAAATGAAGCGATTCCTTTTCCTAGCCCTCAGTTATCAAGAAGATTATATTATTCGGAAATAAAATCTGCTGTTCAAAGTCAATCTATAAAGTTGTCACTAGGTTCCCAGCTTTGGGACGCAAGTGTATCTACCATTCCAAGTTTGACAATGTTTAACGATTTTCACTCGGTCAATGCAAATATGAATATACCTTTCAAAGATTATTCAACCTTAATTAGTTCAAATCCAGCTTCATTAGGAATGAACATCGAATATAGAGACAATAACAATGTACTATGGAAGAGTAAGGAAACCGATCCCGGACAAAGTGGCGTTTACACTATCCTAAAACAAGCTTCTGACAATTCTGGTGATTATTCTCTTTTTGAATGTTCTTTTTCATGCCTAGTATGGAAGTTTGATGAAACAACTCAATCTTTTGTAAATCCTGGAGTATCGATTCCTATTACTAACGCTAAATTCAAAGGTTGGTTCCTGAGATAAAAGGCAATAACAACACATGAACGATTCGTTGAAAATCGCGATAATTGGAGACTATAATTTTACCTATAATTCGCATCACGCAACGAATCTTTCACTAGATCACTGTGCTGATTTTCTGGAAGTTGAGGTTAATTATTATTGGATTAAAATCAACGAAGCCGTTCAATACAAACCTATTTATTTCGATCAATTCGATGGTATATGGATTGCGCCAGGACCTTATCAAAATGTATTTTTTCTGAACGGAGTTTTTCGTTTGTTTATTGATCAAAAGATTCCAATACTTGTTACAGGTGATGCATATCGATTATTCATAGAATACTTAATAAACTTAAATCAGCTTAATCCGTATGGTGAAAAATTGATTTCTGAGAATTTGGTATCAGGAGCAAATTTTGAAAGAGTGAGTATTGTTCCAAAAACAAAAACATTTGAGCGTTTGTATGAAAATTTCAGCAATGTTGAATTGACCTCTTCTCGTTTTAGCCTTTATCCTCAGTTGCTCAACCAAATGAAGGAAGCTTTTATTGATGTTGAGGCAACGAATCAATTTGATGATCCGGAAATATTAAGTTTATCCAATCACCCATTTTTTCTTGCCTGTTCTTTCTGTCCTCAGATTTCTTCCACGCGAGATATTCCACATCCAATTATCTATACCTTTTTGAAATTTGCACAAGAAAGAAGTACACCTGTTTAGACAGGTAGAAATTCTTTAGAAGTGACATAATACAAATAGGCATTCACTGGTTTTGTGAAAATTTGTTCCAATGCACGCTGATACATTTTAAGTTGTGTTACATGCGAGGGTTTCGCAATACCGGTTTTAATTTCAATAACATTAACGTCTTTCTCGCTAACCCAAATTTTATCTGGTCGAATTAATATGTTCTCGTCTGCTAAAATATCAGTTTCGTTTAAGGTTTCAACAAGAGATCGACTTAGTCCTAACTCATCGGCTTTCTGTAAAAATACGTGAGCATCATGAATTAAACGGTCCTTAAATGAAGCCTCAATCTCTCCATTTTCAATTAATCTCTCCACGATCTCAGTCAATTCTATTGATGTTTCTACCTCAGCAATTACTAGATGAAAGGCAATTCCATATTGAATAGCAGAAGGTACAAGTTCCTCTCGTTGCTTTTGAAATACGATATCAGGATACCACAAACGATCACTTAAAGGTGAAGGATGAAAAAATGATACCTCTCTGCGTTTCTTTTTTTGAGAGATTGGTTTTAATTGTCGACCACCTGATTTGAAGTTGAGGTCATCAGAAGTGCTGGTAGGATTAGATAATTGCTGTAAACATTCATGTACGGTCGATCCCAATCCTTCACTACTGTATTCATTAAAACCATAAAGCCTGAATTCAGGTCTTGTCAACGCCACATATAATAAGTTTATCTTGTCCAAGGCGATTAACTCAAGTTCTTCCTTAGCAATTTCTTTAAGACAATCCACCGGCGAGTCTTTGGATAAGGCGGTGTAAAGAATTTTATCATCTGCCTCAACCAAATATTTACTTCCTGATTTTATGCCGGTATCAAAATTTAGAAATGGTAAAATGACCACAGGAAACTCTAAACCCTTTGATTTATGAATAGACATAATGTTTATTGCGCGATCTGTTTCTGGCAATACCAGTGCTAATTTCTCTTTTTTTAAGTCATAATAATCAAGAAAGTATCGGATATCACCTTCGTTTGTCAATTGAAATTCATATATAAAGTCTAATAGATGATGAACATATGGATCTTCTTCCTCTATCCAACTCATAGATTTTATAAACTGCAATACCAAGTCATAAACACTTTCATAGGTCACAAAAAAATTAGCACTGTCATTAAAATAGGTGGAAATAAATTTAGAATCATTAAACACTTTGATAGATTTTCCTTTGTGTACAATTTCTTTATCGAAAAAGGAAAGGTAGAGCGGAAGGTAATCTTCCTCATGCTTAAGTCTTAAAAAAGTCTCTGCGAATCGCTTTGCTTCTGTTTCGTTGTTTGGTTTTACCCTTCTTTTGAGATAAGAAATCATCAACTTAATCTTTAGATTATGTTGAACGAGAAGAGAATCTGAGGAAACAACTGCATATCCCTGTTCCGTAAGATAATTCGCAATATTGTTTCCTTGTGCATTTTTTTCTGTTAAAATGGCAATGTCACCAAGTTTAAAACCATCTTCAATACATTCATCAATTTTATTTTGAATTAAAGGGTAGAGTTCATCGTTTTTTAGCGCAATCTTTCGTGAGTTTATTTCGACCAAACCTGAATGTTCAGAGTTTATTTTTTGAGTAAAACTAGCGTAAAAATCGGCAGCTTTTGACGACATTTTTTCCTTAAGTAGACCGAAAAAATTATTATTAAAGGCAACGATTTCCTCGCTAGATCTGAAATTTACATCTAGATTTTTCAATTCACCCATTTTTTCAAAATAGGCGGACTTTAATGCTGTGGAAGGATTTTTTTCAGGATTATACAAGCCTGGTAACGAGACAAATTGTTCTGCTTTTCCATTGTTAAACCTGTAGATGGATTGTTTTGGGTCTCCAACAATGAGATTTTGATGTTCATGTCCAATTGACTCGTGTAAGAGTGGTATTAAGTTTAACCATTGCAGGCGCGACGTATCTTGAAATTCATCCAAAAGGAAATGATGCAATCGCGTACCCAGACGCTCATAAATATAAGGAGCTTCTTCTCCTTGAACTAGTGAACCAATCAGTTGGTTAAAGTCTGAAATCCGAATCAATTGCTGGTCTTTTTTCAAGGACGCAAGAGCTGAAGAGATTTCCTGTAAAAGCGCCATATTGAAGAAGTGCTCTTTGTATTTACTTAGTAACTGATACTGCGGCATTAAGGACAAATACCGTTCGTTTAATGCCAACAATTGCCGAGACAAGTACACATCAAATTTTGGTGACTCTTCATTTTTCTTACAAGCTTTAATAATTGATTTACCGAGGAAACTTCCTTTGTCTCTATCGAAATTAGGAAAGCGATTTATTTCTGCTAATTTCATAAAATCGTTATACGAATTCGATTTTTCATAAAAATCGGCAGGAGTATAATTAAAACTTGAAAAATAGGTATAAACTTCTTGACATTTTGAAACCATCTCAAGGTCCATTTGGCGTAATTGAGATTTGAGTTTTTTAAATTCATCGGTAGAAAAATCAATGGTTTGCAGTTGAGCCAATAATCGACTGTATTTTTCGTTACCAATAATGCTGGCAAAATCAATTAATTTATCTTTGAAATTCCATTTTTCACCATCTTCTAAATTAGTCAAGGCATAAAAATGAAGAAGGTTGGTGAGGTTTTGTTCATCGGGCAATCCGATTTTGCTCATCAACAATTCAATTACTTCCTCCAATAAGTCCTTTTCATTCATGATCACATCGAAATCTCCGGAGATATCCAAATCTCTACTAAAAGAACGTATAAGCTTAAGGTTGAATTTATCAATTGTCGAGACCTGAAAATCTTCATAGTTATGGAGGATTTCTCTAAAAGCAATTGATGCTCTTTGTTGCAATTCATCCTCTGTAATTTCCAATTTTTTTATGAGTTCAGCTTGTAAGAATTTTGCTTCGTCGTGTTTGTTTACCAATTGATAAAGACCATTTATGATGCGGTTCTTCATTTCAAGTGCGGCCTTATTTGTAAATGTCATCGCCACAATGGATCGAAACTTTTTCGTTGCTTGATTTGATTGGAGTAATATTTCGAGGTAAGTCAATACCAATCGAAAAGTTTTTCCACTTCCGGCGGAGGCACTGTAGACCAATAGAGGTTTAGATTTATTCATTTTAAAATCCTTTTTTGAACTCATGTGTTAAAGTTAGGAAATAATAAACTTTTGAATTAAATTTGTTAGTATGAGAATGTACGTATTAATTGCAGTAATTTCACTTTTTTCGCTTGTTTCATGTAAAAAAGATAATCCAGAGCCAGAGCCCGTGGTGAATTATTTAGAAATTAATATGTCGGCTGTTTACGGTGCAAATGGCACTGAGACTTTGCTTCTCGATTCAGTGTATACGACTCCTGAGGGATACAAAATAAAATTTACCGATATCAAATGTTATTTTACACTTCTCCAAAATGGTGGAACCCAGTTCACACAAGCTGCTTACTATGATTTGCGTGAAAAAGGTTCACAAGTTGTTAGCATTGAAGGAGATTACTTGAAATTTTCTTCTCTGCAAGGGGTTATAGGAGTAGATTCAAGTGTAAATCATGACGACCCTTCTGCGTTTCCAAACGACAGTCCTTTGAATATAAGTAATGCAGGCCCAATGCATTGGGGTTGGAATACAGGTTTTATTTTCTTTAATATTGAGGGCAAAGCAGATACCTTGATAGATGGAGCTAATAACCTGAACCACAGCTTTAGCTTTCATATTGGTACAGATGCATTCGCACGTCCGTTGAATTTTTCAAATTTAATTTGGACAGCGGTTGGTTCAAATACCCATATTACGCAATGGAAATTAAATATGCATAAGTTCCTTCATGAATTAAATCCCGTTGATCTCAAAACAGAGTTCCTCACCCATTCAGCAGCGGGTCAGCAAACATTAACAGAGAAAATCACCTCCAATTTCAGTCAAAGTATAAGTCCATTTTAATGAGAACCCTTATTTGTTGGTTGGCAATAACATTTATATTTTTTTCTTGTAGAAAGGATAATACGCGATACTTTCCAACACCTTATAATTTAGAGATTCCATCTCATTTTCCAGACATGATTATTCCGGCAGATAACCCAATGACAGTGGAAGGAGTTGAGTTAGGACGTTTTTTGTTTTACGAGAAAAGATTAAGTGGTGACAATACGCAAAGTTGTGCAAGTTGCCATTTGCCGTCAGCTTCATTTTCTGACCCAAATCAATATTCAACAGGAATTGATGGGATTCAAGGAACTCGCCATTCAATGGCATTGGTGAACTTGGGTTGGGAAGATTTCTTCTTTTGGGATGGAAGAAAAACAACGCTGGAAACACAAATTCTTGAACCCGTTCCCAATCCGATAGAAATGCACCAAAGTTGGAAACGGACAGTTGAAAAACTCAACGCTGATGTCAATTATCGAAATAGATTTTTCAAAGCTTTTGGAGAAGAAGGTATTGATTCAATTAAAGCCACAAAAGCTATTGCACAATTTATACGAACCTTGATTTCAGGTGATTCAAAGTATGATGTTATGTATAAATATGAGAATAATTTATCCTTGAATTCGTCAGAACAAGCTATCCTTCAAACCGTTGATGTGGAGGAATGGGCTGGATACGATTTATTCAAAAGTTTAAATGGAGCAGATTGTTTTCATTGCCACAATGGTCCGTTGATGCGCGTCAAGAAATTCTCAAACAATGGTTTAATGCCTAATTCAGTCGACGATAGAGGTAGAGCGGGTGTAACAAATAATCCTGAAGATAATTATAAGTTCAAAGTTCCAACCTTGAGAAACATTGCACTAACAGCTCCATACATGCACGACGGTAGGTTTGCTACTTTAGATGAAGTAATTGAACATTATTCAAGTGGCATACACATGAGCCCAACTATTGATCCTCTTATTGAATTTGGAAGTCAGGGTGGGGTTCAATTAGATGCTCAGGAAAAGTATTTACTCAAGAAGTTTTTATTAACCTTGACAGACCAAAAGTTCGTACTAAATCCAAATTTTCAAGATCCAAATTAACATGGCAGAGAAATCTAAACTTACTACTGAGGAAAAAGCGCTAAAGATTAATTTAACCAAGGATATTTACGGTTGTTTTGCCGAAATCGGTGCAGGACAAGAAGTTGCTGCAAACTTTTTCAAAGCTGGAGGAAGTTCAGGAACGATTGCCTTTACTCAATCTGCCTATGACATGAAGGTTTCTGATTCACTTTATGGTGAGGCATTACGTTACGTGTGTGAAGAACGGTTGATTACTATGTTAGAAAAAGAATACCAACATCTTTCACTAACGCTCCCGGGAAAACACAACGAATCGCGTTTTTTTGCTTTTTGCAATACCGTGGAATCCTTGAACTATCATAAAACAAATCAAGGTCAAGGTTGGGTGGGTATCCGCTTTCAATTGCATTTAAATGGGCCTGTAAATGATATTATTTTGCATATTAAAATGCACGATAACAGTCACAAGGCACAACAAGAATCCATAGGAATTCTGGGAGTTAATCTTATACACGCCGCATTTTTTCGTACAGATGATTTAAATGATTTTCTAGATGTATTGGTACAACGCCTGCCTCGTGAACGCATGGAAATTGACATGCTCAGAGTTTCAGGTCCTGATTTTGAAAATATCGACAACCGTATTATTGCCTTAAACCTTGTGAAAAGAGGGATCACGGATGCAACAATGTTTGATTTAGCAAAACAAGTTTTACAACCGGCAACTGCACTTTACAAGAAAAACATCCTATTGATGCGTGGACGTTTTAGACCTGTTACCAAGGTGCACATAGATATGATTGAAAAGGGTAGAAAAGCATTTTTGAAAGAAAAACGAGTTAAAGAAGAACGGTTAGATGTCATTTTTGAGCTTACTTTAAAAGATTTGACAGCAGATGGGAAAATTTCCGATAAAGATTTCATCGACCGTGCCGAGCTATTAAGTTCTTTAGGGTATACCGTGATGATTTCCAATTACTTGAAGCATTACAAAATGGTCGAGTATTTGGCGCCTATTGCCAAAGGAAATTTAATAGGTGTTATTTTGGGGGTATATAATTTACACAACATCTTCGACGAACGTTATTACGATAATTTGCCCGGTGGATTATTGGAGGCATTCGGTAGAGGTTTCGGTCACAATGTAAAGTTGTACGTGTACCCTGCTGTTAATGTGGAGGATGGAACACAGTATGATTTGGATAATATTGTACTTCCCAAAAATTTACAAGGTCTTGTTCAGTATATGAAAGACAACGATAAAATGACCTCTATTAAAGAATTTGATCGTGACCTTCTACATATTTTTTCTGATGACGTATTGATGAAAATAAAAGCAGGTGCGAGTAGTTGGGAGGATGATGTGCCGGAAGAAGTAGCAAAAGCCATTAAATTTTTCGAATTGTTCGGGTATCAACCGTCAAAAGTTATTTCTAATTAATGCCGCATATTAAAAATGCTTTTATTCGTTATCGGATCATAGACAGAATGATTCGAAATCGCTACAAGCCTTTTCCTTCCAAACAAGAAATGAGAGAAGCTTGTGAGGAAGCGTTATACGGAGATTCTCATGGAAATCATATTTGCGATTCTACCATCGAAAAGGATATGTTTGCCATGAAGATGGAACACGATGCTCCGATTCGCTATAGTAAGTCAAAAGGAGGTTATTTTTACGAGGACCCAGATTTTAGTATTAACGACATTCCTTTGTCTGAAGATGAGTTAAATTCAATAAAATTTGCATTAAATACCCTACAACAATTTAGAGAAGTTCCCTTTTTTCAGCAATTTGGATCTGCCATTGATAAAATAGTTAACCGAGTCTCAGTTGAATCCTCAACAGAAGATGCGCACAGGTTTATTCAATTTGAGTCTGCTACTTCCGTTCAAGGGAGTGAGTACCTGCCAATTTTATTGGAGGCAATTCAAAGTTCGAAAAAGGTATGGTTTCTATACGCGTCTTTTGTAAAACAAGAGGAAAAACCACGAAAAGTTTCGCCGCTTTTACTGAAAGAATACCGAAATCGTTGGTACCTAATTTCATATGACTCATCAAAAAAAGATATCATCACTTTTGGATTAGATAGAATGAAAGATGTAATGGTGACAGAGGAAAACGCGGAAATTCCAAATGATTTTTCGGCGGCACAATATTTTGCTCATACAGTGGGCATCACTGCTTACAAGGGCGAACCTTCATTGGTGAAAATTGAGGCTGGTCCTGTTGCGGCACGCTATATTGAATCTCAACCTTTTCATCCATCTCAACGCATGTTTGTCGACAATGAATCGACTTTTTTTGAATGGAATATTCTGATTTCAGAGGAATTTATTCGCAATCTCCTTGGCTTTGCCGGAGAAATTAACGTATTAGCTCCTGACAGTTTGCGAAAAGAAATGCGCGAAAGAGCTGAAGCCATGTTTATGAATTACCGGTAAAAGGGTTACCTTACCTAACTTCTTAATTTCTATTTAACTTTGTCTCATGGAAATATTACAAACTTTAGAAAATGGTGTTTGTACCTTAACGCTCAATCGCCCATCTGTATTTAATTCATTTAATAAAAACATGGCACTTGCACTTCAAGATGCTTTAGATAGCTGTGCTAAGGATGAAGGTGTTCGCGCCATTGTGATTACAGGAGAAGGTAAAGCGTTTTGCGCCGGACAAGATCTTGCGGAGGCAACAGATCCAAATGGACCAGCATTACAGCAAATCGTTCGGGATCATTACAACCCCATCATAATGAAAATTAGGAATTTGGAAAAGCCAGTCATTGCTGCCGTAAACGGTGTGGCAGCGGGAGCAGGAGCAAATATAGCCTTGGCTTGCGATATTACCATTGCAAAAAAATCAGCATCCTTTATCCAAGCATTTTCAAAAATTGGCTTAATTCCAGATTCTGGAGGAACTTTTTTTCTAACGAGAATAATTGGTTCTCAAAAAGCTTTAGCGTTAATGATGAACGGTGACAAAGTATCATCAGAAGAAGCCGAGCGATTAAATATGATTTACAAATCCGTGGAGGATGAAGAGTTTGATACGTTTGTT
>Ga0214923_10003329_pt1 | contig 20214 bp, 16 predicted proteins | sample LL1510_MetaG_FD_177993 | JGI IMG/M metagenome (GOLD analysis project Ga0214923, IMG submission 177993) | Freshwater microbial communities from Lake Lanier, Atlanta, Georgia, United States - LL-1510 | ecosystem: Environmental > Aquatic > Freshwater > Lake | place: USA: Georgia | collected...
ATGATGCCCCCAATCAAACAAAGTAAATCAGGGGCTTAGTTTATAAGGGGGGAGACAAAATCGCTTCGAAAATGAGGGGCGACAAAGTCGCCCAGTAATAACATCCCTTAAACTTAGCTCGGTTTTTAGCCGATAAGACAGGGCTAAACTACGTGTATTCAGGGCCACGGGTCGTGGCCCGAAACTTGTAGCTAAATTAGCTAAATCGATAGGTTTTTATGCTGACTCGGCGTGTACTTCTTAATTTAGGAGTGATTTTCGTTTCCATCACTTCTCCTATCTTTTGTGAGCACGCCCCCAAGCCTGCGAAACGCCCCAAAGTCGCATCCCGAACGTCACAGTGTTCCCAAGCAGCCTTTGAACAAACTTTTGGCCTGAACGCGCTTGAGACAGAGCAAAAAAAAGAGGCTTCTTCCCAGAGCTCTCATCCGCTCCTTCCAATTGAAGCGCTCACTGAGAAGCGCTACGGGGGCGGCGGCATGGGCGCCACCTGGTCTTACGACGTGACCAGTGCCTGGCGGTATAAAGCCCCTGATGATCGCATTTTTCGATTAGCCGTTTCAGATTCTCTTTCCTGTCTCCTCGATGGCCAGAGCGATTCTTCGAGTGCGCTTGAGACGCTTCTTAATCAAGATACGGTTTTTGGTAAGGTTCTTCCCAATGGCGGAAAACTTAAAACAGGGGAGACTCCTCGCCCGGAGGACCTTCTTGTTTACCAGAAAATGCGAGAGCTCTTTGCCGATTTAAAAACTGAAACTTCAAAACACAGTGGCAAAAAAGATTTTGCAGATTTCTTTAAGGCTTTCTTCAAGCAAATTCAAAAGAACGAAGAAACCCTTCTTTCAAAAGAACCACAACTCGAGCTTCATCCCGACTTTTTGAAAGAGCTAGAAAAACTTCGAAAAGAAGGTTCCGATGAACTTGTGTCTTTTGTGACTGCTTTTAGCAAAACTCCAGAGTTTGATTATTGGCTTCATCCCCAAATCGCCAATTACTTTCGAAAAGCGTTGGGGGATCCCGCTTTTACACTGAAGTCGGGCGAGGGAATGACTCAAGCCCAAGCCAATGATCTCGGAAGAGAGTTCCAAAAAATCCTCCAAGGAACTCCAACGCCAGCGGACGTGAAGGGCCCCAGCCCCATCGACCCGCTTCAGACTCAAGGCCGGGTTTCTTTTTCTAGAAATGAAAGTGGCGGCGAAGCCCACTTAACAACGCCTTCCCCTAGCGATTTTCTAAAGCCCGATTTAGAAAAGTTTGTGAGCCGCTTGAGAAATCCGGATGGCCGGCAAACCGCCGCTACTGTTCAAGAAGCCGCCCAACTGCTTTCTCGTGCGATAAACGATCGACATGAGACCTTTGGCAGCGCTCACTCTCCGGAAGCTTTGGCTCTCAGTGAGGCTGCTCGCAGCGTGCTTTCAAAGCTCTCTGACGACTCTACCGCTGCAGTCCAAGCGACTTCACTGGAGGGAGAAACGGCAAAAGTTAGAAACGAAACGGACCGGCTCGTTTTAAATCCTTTGAGACAAAAACTAGAAGCCGGACTAAAAGGACACAAGTATCCGGTTTCGCTTGCAGCAATCGATCGCGTTTCGGAATACCCACTCTCTACGAAGGAGCTCATCCAAGCTATCACCCGACGAATCGAGCCGGGAAACTTGTCGCGGTCTGCACAAGAAAACCTCGAAGACTTTTTACAAACGGGAGAGACACAATCTCTTTTTGATTTGATCTTTAAAAACCGGGGAGCCTTCGAAGGAGCTCTCGGTTTTATTCGCACCGCTCAGGAAGCTTCTGCAGGCGATCAAGCGCTCCTGAGGGCCACGAGTCTTCTTTCCCAACTAAGCGACAAGTCCCTCAAGCCCGGTACAAACTGGTCTGATGATTATCCTTACACAAGAAAACTGCTGAAAGACGCTATCGCCAAGCTTTCTCAAGACCCCACTCGCATCAAAGACCGTGATGCACATCTTCTTGCTTTGCGGCTTCTCGACGAAATGGGCCTCGAGGGAGTGACCGACCGAGACACAAAAGAAAGAAATGCTTACGTCCCAGAAAATCTCTACCAGGAACTTAGAGCCGAGCAGGCTTCGTTGATGAAAGAATGTCGAGGCGCTTCAGATCCTGAGAGCTGCATCCAGAAACTCGAACGCAGTCTTTTAGATAAATCAGCTGCTTTTGTGGGAAAGCCCACTGGGCTTACTTCAGAAATCCGAAGACACCTCTTAGAGAACCCTCCTCCCCGGGAACACTTGCGCCGCTATGACCACCTTGAAAAAGGAAGTCCCCTTCGCCAGGGCGCTCTTTTTACAGGAAAGTTCGATCCCGATTCCGTTTCAGATTTCCAAAGTTCTCCGATTTCCGCACACGAAAGAAATCAGCGACTCGCGATGAGAGAAGAGGGTACCCAGAGCCCAGAAGCGGTTAAAAAAGAACTGCCTGGTATGTTCTCGGACCGGGTGGAAGCCGCAAAAGAGAGTGCAGCGCTGGCACAAAGGCTTTCTGTTCTTTTCTCAGCTGCCGCAGCGGATCTCACCGATGGCGACCCGGACCAAATTCAGCAAATAAAAACACTCTATCGGTGCCTCTCATCGAAACTAGCAGAACAAGCAGGCGGATATAATAACAGCCTTGCGATACGAGCCCTAGCCGTCTGGTATTCTTCTCCGGACGCCCCTGGAAAGTCCGCTCGCTTAAAAATTGCAGCGAATCAGCTTCAATGCGAACTGCCAGAAGACCTTGAAGCCGTTTTCATTCCCCCGGCCGCCAATTCTCCCGATAATGACAGGCTCATCCGGGAGCAAACACGCCGGTTGTCGAGCCTCGATGAAAAAGAAAAGAGGCTTTCTCCTTCAACGCTTTCTGAAGAAGCCCTCATCGAACTGGAGAACTTAAGACGGCTCAATCTAGATCTCCAAAGAGAGCAGTCTCTTTTTGGCAATGCAAATAACCCCGTCGCGGCTGATCTCATCGCAAAAAAAGAAACGGCCGTTCAAAGAATAAAAGAGCTTGGCCTTTCTGATGTGCTGGAAGACTTTGAAGTAAAGAAGCTCCTGGCTCCCTCACCAGACCAAACTCCGCTAACACGAAAAGATCTGGAAAAACTCGAACGAGACAATAAACTGGTTTACGATCCAGAAACCAATTCTTTTGTCATAACTCCCGAAACCAAAATCGACGAAAACTTTTTAAGTCTTTTGTCGAGAGCACAGGGAATTCACTTGCGCTATCTGAGCCCGGGAAGAAGCGAGGAAACTTTTCTTCTTAACGGCGGTAACACTCGCTCAATCTTGGCTTTGATGGCTCATGAAGCGGCTTCTTTGGGGCTTTCACCGCTCTCAACTGAAATGAAATGGGATGAAATCAAAAAGCTAGATCTTCAAAACCCCGATCTCAAGCCCGTCCCCAAGTGGTTTCCGTTTACTAGCTCAACTTCAGCCCGACTCATTGAAAAAGATGGGAAACTTTCTGCCGACTTTATCCCCACAGAAAAACTCAGTGAAGACGCACGCCAAAAAATGGATGCTCTGATTAAGGCAAGAACAGAAGCTCATACCGCGGCGAGTGATTACAGCCAGCTTGGTCACGCAGCAAGGGCCTATTTCGGATCAATGGCAGGTGCTAAACCAGAGGAAACCTCCGAGGCAGTGGCTTTAGAAGAATCGTACAATCGCTACGCTGAGCTGAGAGCTACTTTCGGGGCGATTGGCATTGCACCGATTGGGGGCACCCAACTTACGACCGATCAATTCAACAAAAATGAACTCCACATGATGAAGGATTATCTCCACCGAGAAGAGGAATCGATTCACCAATTTCTTACCAACGTGGAAACTCTTCACAGCTTAACGGAGATGGCTTTGACAGCAGCGGTTCCCGTAGGGAACCTGATAGCCCTTGAAGGAAAACTTGCACAAATTGCTGCTGGCACTGGAAAAACAGCTTTTGCAGCTCGCCAGGCTCTGCGCGCTACACGCCTTGCGATACAACTCAGAAATTCCACACGAAGCGGACTAGGAACCGCGGCTAAATTCGAAGGGGTGAATATGGTCGCCGACAGTCTGCTTTCTGTTTTGCCTGATAGTGCAAATGCGATTTCAGAGGATAGGATCCGCCGCGCAAAAACCGGACAGCTTGGCGAGGACTGGAGAAAATATCCCGAACACCCTGCGCTCGATCCCAAGTGGGGCACTCTCGATAAAAAGACGGGGCAACCGACCGATCCCCATTTGAGAAAAGAATTTTTACAAGCGGTGCTTGAGTTCAACATTGAGGAATCGATGGATGTCGATGGGGATGGCGTCATCGACGAGCTGCAAGGAACTGCGGGAACACCGGCCCCATTTGCAAAGAAAAGAAACCTGATGGCTTCTCTCGCGGATCCACATCGGCTGCAAGGTTTTACAGACAGCGCTGCTTTTTTTAGAAACCTAGGAATCGCGAAAGCCCTACCAGTCCCCCGATGGATTGCTCTTCCGACCGAAATGGCTTTTGCAGGAGCAGTTCAAGAAGCGACGAGATCTGAAGAATCACTTCGCTGGGAAGGTAAGCAAACTGGGCAGGATCCCGGTTCACTGCCGAATCGTGTTGCCCGTTCGCTGATAGGAAATCTGGTAGAAGGCGGACGATTTGGTCTCTCGGGAAGTGTCTCGAATGCAGCTTTGACTCAAATGGTGGGGGGGAAGCGTTCTGTTTTTAATACTTTCTTGGGAGCTTCTCTGTTTGTGGCGGTGGATGCGGCAACGAAAGCAGCGGTCAATCAGGCTCAATATGGACACACTGGATTTGAACGCGGCAGCTGGGAAGAATTTGGAAGAGATTTAATTAAAGACAATGCCGTCTCTTTCTATATCGGAATGGACATTGCGCGATCGGGCCTTGAACGAAAAGCACATAGAGATTTAAAAGCGACTTACCTTCAGGGCGGTGAACCGGCCCTTCGAAAAGCGCTCGAAGAGCAGGGAAAGCCCCGCGAAGTGCAAGATCAGTTGCTGCAGTTGATGCTCTCCACAACGAGTAACGAAGATTTTCTAGCTTCTTCCCGTGGCAACCAAAGAGCCCACTTAGCCCTTTTGGACACTCGTCTTAAAGAGGGCGAACAGCGCCTTTTGGCGGCACAAAAAGCTGCTTTCCGGGCAGGAGAAGAAATCATCACTCCTGATGAAGCCCGACGAGTCGGCCAAATTAATCGAGAGCTGCTACAACTATTTCGGGAAGGAAGCTGGAATAGAAAGCAGGAGATTGCAAAGCTTCTCAACGAACAAAATGGTATTTTTTCTCGAGTGACCGGCGCCCTCGAAGCAAGCCAAAAAGCTCTGAGAGCTGAAGAAGCGCGCCTTGCTCAAGAAGCAGCAAGCACGGATCCCGAAGCTCAATTGGCATTCGAACAAAAGGCCAAGAAACTAGAAGCACACTACGAAATGGTAACCAACCTTCAAGATGCCGCCACCCGAATGGCCCCGCTTCGAGTTTTAGCTGAGCCCGTTGAAACCATTGCGGCACTTACGGATCCCAGATCTCAACTTGCAGAAACCCATTTTTCAGATAGCCCAGCGGCCTTACGAGCCCTCAAGCGCTATCAGAAATCGGTCGGCGAAAAAGCTTGGGAAACGCTCACCAATTTTGGGGGCTGGTTAGCCGAAGAACATATTGCTCCTGATTTAAGAAGGGGCGACTCGGGTCAGGGCGGGCCTTCCGAGCTCGTATTTGGAGAGCGCCCGACGGGGGGAATCACTGGCCGAGAGCAACGAGCTGCTGCTGAGTTTGTGGAGCGCGTCTTTCGCGACAAGAAAACATCGCCTCAGGAAAAGCGCGAGCTCATCAGCATTCTTCTTCAGCTCGATCCAGTAAAAGCTGACAAATTAGTACGGAGTTTAGAGAAAGGAGAAAAATCTAGGTGAGGATTCATTTTTTCATTTGGGTTTTGCTTTTTCTCGTCTCCTGCACAAAGAAAGAGATCCGCATCAGCTCCGACATTCAGAGCCCGCGATTTATGTTTCAAAACGGTGTGGGCCTTAATTTAGAATCTGCTGGCTGTTCCATTCTGGATCTGGGTGGCGCGGGAAGAATGTGCGAACGGGTCCGCGGGGAGAACCCTGATCTACTTTTTCAGGTGGGGCCTGCTTTTTCGTTTCTTATTCCAAAAGATGTTTCATACGAGAAACAAGATGGACTGCGACGAGCTCTTATAAAAGTGTGGAATGCGGCCGGGGTGAGTTTTTATAGTGTTGATGCAGCCGATCTTTCTCCAGGCCTCGAAGCATTTACTCGACAGTTAAAATCGAGAAGCTTTGCATTTCTTTCAACAAACCTTCGAGACAAGAGCGGCAAATCTCCGTTTCAGCTTTCTCATAAAGTTTTTTGGAAAAACCACCTGTTTATTTTTCTGAGCTTTTCAAGTCCACAGAGACTCTCTGACTCAAAAGATTGGCAGGCGCTTACCTTTAAAGATGCGCTTGCTGAGCTGGGCCCTCTTTTGAATGAAAACCCTTCCGCACAACTCATGATTCTGGGCGCTCTAGGTCCCTTGCAAAGAGAAGAATTATCGAAGCTCCTCGGGAGACCGGCTTATTTCGTGGGAGGCGCCCTCGAAGAAGAAAATTCAACGGAGTGGAGCCCCTTTGGATTCGGAGCCTTTTGGGGAAAAGCAGTCGATTTGGGTAGGGGCATGGGCACGATTCAATGGAACAGCGCTCCCTCAGGAGAACTCACCTCTCAGTTTTCATCGAAAGGCCTAAGAAAAGACCTCGACGCGGCCAATCAGTGCACAAAAATAATCAATGAAGTCTTCGGCTCTTCGCGCTGACCCGCTTTCGGGTTACAATTTTATTTTGAATTCACAAGGAGACAGTATGAGACGGCTTTCAGGTTTTGTTGGTTTGGTGGCAATTGTAGCTTCTTTTTCTTTGTTGGTTCAGGCTGAAGCTCGCCCCAGCGCTCGTTCAAGAGGCCGGGCTCCTGAAAAAGGCATGGAGAGAGAATCCGAAAGAGAAAGAGCCAAAAAAGGAGTCGACGAACACGGCCGTCCTTGTGAGGGCGCCTGTAAGGCGATTTCCTCAGGACGCGGAACTGAAAACCGCCCACAAGAAGAAAGAAGGTCGGACAAAGAAGCCGAAATCATCGAGGCTTCTGCAAAGAGCAACAAAGATCCAAAAATTGAGAAAGAAGTTCGCTCAACACTCGAGAGCCAAGTAAAAGATCTGGATGCTGCTGCAAGAGAAGGCCTGCTTTTCCGAGACGCAACACTCGTAAAAGCTCGTAATCCCGAATCAGCCCAAACTCGGAAAGAAGTTGAAAAACGCGGAGAGGTTGGATTCTTTCTAACAAGCCTCGTAGGTCGCTTAAAAGATAACGTAAAAGAACAGCTGGAAACCTTAAAGAAACTCGTTTGTGCCTCTGAGTGCGGACACCGAGGAATGGGCAAATCCTGTCGAGTAGTGGCCCAGCTTGCACAAAAACTGAGTGGCGCCGCCATTCCAGCTGGAGCAATGGCCATTTCCGGTTTCGCCGTTCATGCGGTTCTTAAGGATAATGGGGATCAGACTTTGAAAGTAGATGTGTCGTTTGACGGCACCGAGGAGATCAAGAGTTTGGATCTCAGCAACACCGAACAACCCGAAGAAAAAGTGACTCAAAACAAAGACAGCAAATAATTTAAAAAATGCGAAGACTCGCTGTTTTTTTGGGGCTCGGGCTAGCAAGCTATTTGCTAGCCGGGCCCCCGATTTTTTCGTCTTGCCCCAAAGCTTATAGCGAACTACAAAGGGGCGCTCTCCTCAACGGTGGTTTTGCAGTCGGCATTTCGGTAAGTGAAATGCAGGGAATCGCAGACTCTATTTCAACGCCTGGCCTTGCGATTAGTCCTCTGCCTGGAAAATCTTTTGAGCAGGTTCTCATAAATGCCAGCTACCGAAAGTCTTTTTGGGAAAAAATTGGGGTCGTCATTCGAGACATTGCAGGCTCGCATCTTTTAAACGACGGAAACCACAGAGTCGCCTACCTCATTGCCCAAAGGCTTATTGAGAGAAATGGAATTGTTCGTAACCCTAGCAACCGCGATGATCAGATCTATGACATCATTTCGAAGGTCGGAAGAAAAGCAGAAGGGTACCGCACGCCAGAGGAAATCGCTCAGAAACTCAGGGGCTATTAGTCTTTTTTAGTGGGAATTTCTTGAGTGCCGAGGCCATCATAGAGCACGGAACGAACCGTCCACTCTTTCATTTTGGTTTCGTAATCCGCAGGAGATTCCATGAAAATAGTCTCCCAGGGACAAATCTTTGCGCAAGCTTCACAGCCAATGCAACGGTCTTGATCTACTTCTACCACTCGCATGAAATCTGGATGTTCTACTCCAGGAACTTGCTCAATGCAGTCGACGGGACAAACGGGAATGCAGGCATGACATCCGGTGCAGCCTCTTTGATCGATCACCGCATAGTGACGAGGGGCTTTTTTTCTTTCGGCTTTTCCGAGTCCTGGATTGTCCGCTTTCTTTTGAAACATATAGTCATTATAGACTTTGGCCATAGAGGCCGCAAGGGGCTGAAAGCCAGATCTGCGATCTGCTTAATGCCCAAGGGTCTAGGGTATGCGGGGAATCGATGGGGTGTCCCCACGCAAAGACTCTTCGGGGGTCTTCATCCAGCCATTTTCCCCAGGTTTCTCGCTCAGTTGCAGAAAACGGGGTTCGGGAGCAATCCAAACTAAAAAACCGGAACCGGCTCAGTTCCTCTGGAGTCAGCCTAGGCCTTTCGGTCGCACAGCAGTGAATCCCCCAAACCGTCTTCGGCAGTTCCAGCCCCACCAAAAGGTACGGCCTACCTTTTGGTGGCCAAAACGGTTCGTCGATTTGGAGCCAGAGCTCCCCAGTAAAGGCCCCTTGGCGGAGCTGCTTTGAAATACCCAAAACCAGCTTTTCCCATTGGGGGTAAATCTCGTCATAAGGCAGAGAAAGGGCTTTTGAAACGGTATAAGGACCTGCGATCTGAATTTTAAATCGGGGGCTCTCACAGAACTCATTTTGAAAAGCCTCTAAAGCAATCGAAGCTTTTTCATCCCAAAAGCCTAGCTCAAATCCTCTTAAGACTTGCCCAATCATGTCCTCCTGGGGATTCAGCTCCGGCAACTGCGGCAAAAAGGGTAGGTGAGAGGAGTTATCTTTTACAAACTGAATCGCTTTTTCAACAGATTGAAACGGTAAACTCCCCACAAAAAAGGGGAGTTTCATGAGAGTCGCTTTCGATGAAAGTTCTTTTGGAATTCCTCTATAAAAACTTCTTTCACTTCATTAAAGCTTGGCAACTTTTTTTCTTGGAGCTCTTCTTTAATGGAAGTCATGACAGCGCCTGAAAAACCGCAGGGGCTAATTTCATGAAACCCAGAGAGATCATTATCAATATTGAGTGCAATTCCGTGAAGGGTCACCCAGCCCTTGAGAGCAACTCCAATGCTCGCGATTTTTTTGCTTTGGTTTTTCACCCAAACTCCGGTTGCGCCTTCTTTTCTATCGCCCTCAATTCCCCAATGAGAAAGAGTATCGATCACCACTTGTTCGAGGGTTCTCAAATAAAAACCGATGTCTCTTTCGCCTTCTTTGAGTGACAAAATGGGATAGGCAACCAACTGCCCGGGGTTATGAAAAGTGGCTTCGCCTCCTCGCTCAATCACAAAGGAAGGGGAGGGACGCGCAGGCATTTCTTTACTTTTTCTTCCAAAGGTAAAAACCCTTGGGTGCTCAACTAAGTAAAGCCTATCTGGAAAGAATGGGTTTTTTCTTTTTTCAAGAACCGTCTGCTTTTGGATCTCATAGGCCCTGGGATATTCGCAAAGTCCCAGATCTACAATTTCCATCCCATGATCCATAAAGTCTTCTTTTATCCTCTCTTTGGCTTGAAGACGTGAATAGCCTTTGAGAAAGCAAGCTCCACGGCTTCTGGAAAAGCTTCGGGGAGGGTCGGATGCGTGTGAATGGTGCGCACCAGGTCTTCAACCGTTGCGCCCATTTCAATAGCCAGCGTTGCTTCAGCAATGAGATTAGAAGCTTCCGGACCCACAATATGAACACCGATCACGGTTTCATTCTTTTCGTTGATGAGAACTTTTAGAAATCCTTGGCCTTCATTCGTGCTGAGCGCTCGACCATTGGCCGCAAAAGGAAATTTCCCCACTTTATAGGGAATGCCTTTTTCTTTTGCTTCTTTTTCGGTGAGGCCCGCAGTCGCGATTTCTGGATCCACAAAAACAGCCCAAGGGACGGTCTTGTAATCTTTAAATGCTTTTTCTCCGCAAATATTCGCGGCCACGAGAAGCCCATCTTGCGTTGCTCGGTGAGCCAGTTGAGGCGCCCCGGTGACATCGCCAATCGCCCAAACGCCAGGAACATTGGTCTTTCCTTGTTGGTCAGTCGAAATGTTTCCTCGGGAATCTATTTTGACTCCGATTTTTTCAAGCCCCATTCCGTCTGAGTTTGGCTTTCTGCCAACAGAAACGAGGATGGCATCCGCCTCGAGCGTTTTTTTGCCCTCTTTGGTCTCAACTTCTAAATGGAGAAGGTTCTCTTTGGCGGGATCTTTTTCCTTGAGCCCCAGCGCCTTAGTGCTGGTGAGAATGGTCATCCCCAGCTCTCGCATTTTTTTCTCAACCACTTGGACTAATTCTTTTTCCACTGTGGCCAAAAGCTGATCCAGCGCTTCTACTACGGTTACTTTGGAGCCCAGCTTTGCGTAAGCCATTCCAATTTCTAATCCAATAAAGCCACCGCCAATAACGAGAAATTTTTTGGGGAGTTTTTTGAGGTCGAGAGCCTGGGTAGAATCCAGTACGTTTTTGCCGTTGAACTTAAGAATGGGAATTTCAACGACTCGAGATCCACTTGCGATGACAATATCTTTTGCAGCGATTGTCTCTTTTCCGCTGGAGCCCGTGATCTCAAGCGTGTGGGCATCTTTAAAGACAGCGTTTCCTGAAAGCGCTGTCACGCCATTCATTTTGAGAAGGCCTGAAACCCCTTGGGTCAGCTGCTTTACAACTCCGCCTTTCCAAGCCTGCATTTTTTCCATGTCGAGCTTGGGAGCCGAAGTCTGAATTCCCATTTCGTCGAGGTGCTTGAGTTTATTAAACTGGCTTGAAGCGTGAATAAGCGCTTTTGAAGGAATGCAGCCAACGTTCAAACAAACGCCACCCCACTTGTCTTTTTCAACGATCGCTACTTTTTTTCCTTCTTGGGCGAGTCGGATAGCACAGGGATAGCCGCCGGGACCTGCTCCAATGACAATCGCATCAAACGTTTTCATGCAAACACCAATCTTGTGGGTTCAGAGAGAAAGAAAACCATTCGGTTCATAAAGCGAGCAGCATCGGCTCCATCTACTACTCGGTGATCTACCGAGAGGGAGAGGAACATCATGTCGGCAATGGCAATTTGATCCCCTTTTACCACCGGGCGTTTTCGAATCGCGTTTACTCCCAAAATGGCCACTTCGGGATGGTTAATCACCGGAGTTGCGAAAACGCCTCCGATGGATCCTGCATTCGTAATGGTAAACGTTCCGCCTTTGAGATCATCCAAAGCCACTTTTCCTGTGCGGGCTTTTTCTGCCAGCACCGAAATTTCAGTCGCAAGTTGCCAAATATTTTTCTGATCTGCGTTTTTAATGACGGGGACGATGAGGCCATTGGGCGTATCCGTAGCAATCCCAATGTTGTAATCCCCTTTGAGAACAATTTGTTCTTTTTCGTCATCCAGACTTGAATTCAAATAAGGAAATTCCTGTAAGCAGGGAATGAGCGCTTTGATGATAAAGGGGAGATAACTCAGCTTTACCTCTCTTCGTTTTGCTTCATCCAAAACAGAAGCTCTTAAAGCAACCACGGCTGACATATCCACTTCTTCTACGTAAGTGAAGTGAGCCGCTGTGCGCTTTGAGTGCTGCATCGCCTCGGCAATTTTCTTTCGAACCCCTCGAAGAGGAATCGTTTGAAGCGCGCCTCGCTGGGGGGCTGGCACCGTTTGAAATGTGTGCGGCACAACCGAAGTGCTGCTGACCGCTGTGTGCGAGGTTCTCGGTGTAGCGGCCTCTTGCCCTGAAGCTGCCATTTGAACATCTTCTTTAGTCACTCGGCCGTGTAGCCCAGAGCCTTTCACAGCGCTGATATCTACGTCTAAATCTCGTGCAAGCTTTCTCGTCGCCGGCGTCGCCAACACACCAAAAGGTACGGCCTTACTATTGGCGGTCTCAACGGGAGTCACTTCTCGGGTTGCTGGTGCTTCTGCTTTTTGCGCTGGCTTGGCGGCAGGAGCGGGAGCCGGTTCTGCTTTTTTAACTTCTGCTTTTCCTTCTTCTCGAATGACTACGAGGACTTTACCCACCTCAATCGTCTCGCCTTCTTTTGCAAACACCGTATCGATGGTCCCTGCAATAGGAGATGGGATTTCAACCGTTGCTTTGTCGGTCATCACTTCAACCATCGGTTGATCAGCTGCGACTTTTTCGCCTTGTTTTACAATCCACTTAACAATTTCGCCTTCGTGAATTCCTTCGCCGATATCAGGTAGTTTAAAGTCCATGGTGTTTCTCCTTCACTAAAAGTTTTTCACTTTCCCAACCGCTAGAGCCACTCGCTCTGGGTCGGGAAGATAAATATGCTCTAACGTATAGGGAAAGGGCGTATCGAGCCCCGTCACTCGAACAATGGGTGCTTCAAGTGATAAAATGGCTTCTTCGGAAATCAGAGCACTAATTTCTGCTCCAAATCCACAGGTCTTTTGGGCTTCATGAACAATGACGACCCTTCCGGTTTTTCGAACGGATTCAAGAATCGTTTCTTCATCTAGCGGCACGAGCGTTCTGACGTCTATCACTTCGCAATCAGCTCCTCGGGGCTCGCAAAGCTCGGCTCCTTTTAAACAGACCGGAACCATCGCTCCCCAAGCAATCAAGGTGACGTCTTTTCCGGGACGTACCACTTGGGCTTTTCCTATTTCAACTGTGTAGGCTTCCTCGGGAACTTCCCCTTTTACGGATCGATAAAGCCGTTTGGGTTCCATGAACAGAACCGGATCTGGATCTCGAATAGCTGCAATCAAAAGCCCCTTAGTGTCATACGGATTTGAGGGAATAACTACTTTGAGTCCGGCAGTATGCGCAAAATAGGTTTCGCCGCTCTGGGAATGATAGTGCCCGCCTTTAATCCCGCCGCCATAGGGAGTGCGAATAACCATGGGACACTTAAAGCCGCCACCACTTCGGTAGCGTAGTTTTGCAACTTCACTCACAATTTGATCAAACGCAGGAAAAATGAAATCCATGAATTGAATTTCAGGAACTGGCTTCATTCCATTTACGGCCATCCCACAGGCAAGACCGATGATTCCGCTCTCAGCAAGCGGTGTATCCATCACTCGACCTTCACCAAATTCTTTTTGAAGCCCTTCCGTTGCTCTGAAGACTCCGCCATTTAAGCCTACATCTTCTCCCATTAACACCACTCGTGGATCGAGTGTCATTTCGGTAAGAAGCGCATCTCTAACTGCTTGGACTAATGTTAAATTCGCCATAAAAATTCCTTAAAGTGGGAATGCCTCACTGGTGTTTTCAAATTTTCCTCGAAGCTCTTGCTCTTTTTGGAGCGCTTCTTTTTGTCTGAGAAGCTGGGCCGTCGGGTGTTCGTAGACATCTTCAAAAAGCGTTTCTATTTCTGGTGATGGTTCCTTTTCTGCTTTTTCAACCGCTTCCGCCAAAATAGCTTTCAGTTCTTTTTCCAACTCTTCCTGTTTTTTCTGATCCCAAAGCTTCTTTCCTTCTAAATACTGTCGAAATCTTTGGATGGGATCTCGCTTTGCCCAAGCATCAAACATTTTGGAATCTCGATACCGGGTCGGATCATCCGACGAAGAATGGGGGCCCATTCGGAATGTCACACATTCAATAAGCGTCGGGCCTTCTCCGCGCCGAGCCCGATCAACCGCTTCTTGAGTGGCTAAATAGACTGCCAGTACATCGTTTCCATCGACCGCAATTCCAGGCATTCCATAGCCAATAGCCTTATCAGCAATTCGTTCAGCTGCAGTCTGCTTGGAGGTGGGAACAGAAATCGCAAACTGGTTGTTAGTGCAAATAAAAACGGTTGGGGTTTTCATCACCCCAGCAAAAGTGAGACCGGTATGAAAATCGTTTTCGGAAGTTCCGCCATCTCCAAAATAGGTGATGGCGACATCTTTTTCTTTTCTCAGTTTCGATGCAAGCGATGCGCCCACGGCCTGAATCACCTGGGTCGAAATGGGGCTTGAAACGCTGAAGAGCCGCAAATCAGAAAAGCTGTAGTGATTCGGCATCTGTCTGCCTTTACAAACATCGCTCGCATTTCCCCAGAGATTGCAAAGCATATCGAAAAGACTTGCACCTCGAGAAATAAAAACCCCGGGCTCACGATAGCTCGGAAAGATCCAGTCGGTTTGTTTTAGCGCGGCAGACGTCCCGATTTGAATGGCTTCTTGTCCAAAGGACGGTACATAAAAACCAATTCGTCCTTGGCGCTGCAAAAGCATTCCTCGCTCATCATAAAAGCGAGTCATCTGCATTTGGCGATACATTCGCAGCAAAACTTCTTTTGAAAGTTTTGGCTCCACTTTTGGGTTTGGCCGATTGGCCTCATCCAAAACTCGGAAACAGTCAGCCCGTAGTACCGACGGCGCTTTCGCATGACCGTTTGAAATGATTTTCTTCTTCTTAGACTTCGAGTGTTTTTCCAGCACGAATTAAACCCTCCAAAAATTTTTCACCCGCTCGGTATGAGCTTCTCACCAATGGCCCCGAAGGACAGCAGAGAAACCCCCGCTTGAGCCCTTCTTGTTCGAGCTCTTTAAAAACTGTGGGGTGGATATATTCCTCGACGGGCAAATGCCAGTCGGTGGGCCTTAAGTATTGACCCAATGTCAAAACAGCCACATCGATGGCTCGCAAATCATCCATGGCCTTTACCACTTCTTCGGGCTTTTCTCCGAGCCCCAGCATAATGGATGACTTGGTATAAACCTTTGGATTTAGCTTTTTTATTTTATCCAGCACATTCAAAGACATTTGATAGTCGCATCGCCCATCACGAACCTTTTTGGTGAGCCGCTCTACCGTCTCAACATTGTGGGCAATGACTTCGGCGCCACAAAAAGCCACTCGCTTAAGAGCCGCTTCGTCTTCTAAAAAGTCAGGGATTAAAATTTCAACAATTGTTTCTGGGGATGCTTTTTTAATCGCTTCAACTGTTCGCGAAAAATGATCGGCCCCACCATCGGGAAGATCGTCTCTGTCGACAGACGTCAGAACAACATATTTTAATTTTAAGACCCCGAGAGCTTTGGCAACTTTTTCGGGCTCGTCGTGATCTAAAACGCCTTTTGGATTTCCCGTTTTGACATGACAGAATTTACAACCGCGAGTGCAGGTATCGCCCATAAGCATCAGCGTTGCAGTGCCACCACCCCAACATTCAGCCATGTTGGGACATCTGGCTTCTTCGCAAACTGTGTGGAGCTTTAAACTTTTCACCAGTTCTTTGATCTCAGCAAACGCTTCGCCACCCGGGGGGCGAATCTTTAACCAATCAGGTTTTTTTGCTGTTTGTAGAACCGGCATAATCCCATGATTTCTAATGGAAAAGGGGCGGTCCGGCAAGAAATGGGTAGGGTCCTCACACCCCCCGCTCGTTGGGCCCCCAAATTTCTTTATGAAGCTGAATCTGCATCGTAACGGGGGCTTTGGAATCTAAAATCCAATGAGCCAATTCCTGAGGTTTTACTTTGCCGTGAACCGGCGAGTAGAGGATGTGGCATTTCTCCTCAAGTGAATGTTCCCGACAGACCTTTAAGGCCCAATCGAAATCGGCTTTTGAGGCCACCACAAACTTAAATTGGTCATGGGGGCGAACCAAAGACAGGTTTTCCCAAGCCATACTCTCGCTCTCCCCGCTGTCTGGGCATTTGATGTCGACCACTTTCACCACGTCCAAAGGCACATCTTTTATGGAAAAGCTGCCGTTGGTTTCCAAAGAAACGGTATAGTTTTCTGCGAGTAGCGCCCTCATCAGCTCGGTACTGCCTTTTTGTCCAAGTGGCTCTCCACCGGTCAAACAGACATACTTAGCTCCAAAGGTTTTCACTTTTTCTAAGATCTGGGGAACGGTCATTACCGAACCTTCCCAGTAAGAATATTTGGTGTCACACCAAGTACAACGCAGATTGCAGGTAGCCGTTCTTACGAAAACGGTGGGCTTTCCAGCAAGGAGGCTTTCGCCCTGGATGCTAAAAAAGATTTCGTTGATCTTAATCATGAAGAGATAGTTTGTCGAACTATCGCTCGCTGTAGCTTCAATTGGTGCTTTTTAAATTCGTGCTCGTTCAAAACGCCTTGAACCAGCTTTTCTTCTGCTCGTTTTTTCGCAGCTTGAACACGTGCCTTATCGATGGCGGCTGCGTCTTCTGCCGTTTCGGCCATGACGAGAACTCTGTTTTTTCGAACTTCCGCAAATCCGTGGCTAACCGCAAACTTTCGCTCTCGGCCGTCTTGCATAAAGGAAAGCGGACCCGTCGTAAGCAAAGTCAAAAGCTCTCGGTGACCTGGAAGAATTTCCAGTTCTCCGCGATGACCTGGGATTTTCACCCAGTCGGCTTTTGCGCCTTCGACGAGTTTTTTCGTCGGTGTTACGATATCGACTCGGATCACTGCGCTCCTTTAAGCTTTTCAGCTTTGGCGATTGCCTCTTCAATGGTTCCGACCATGTAGAATGCCTGTTCCGGAAGGTCATCATGCTTACCTTCACAGATTTCTTTGAATCCACGAACGGTATCTTTTACTTCCACGTATTTACCGGGGTTTCCAGTAAATTGCTCAGCCACGAAGAACGGCTGAGACAAGAAGCGCTCCAATCGTCGAGCGCGGGCCACGGTGATTTTGTCTTCTTCAGACAATTCGTCCATACCCAAGATCGCAATGATGTCTTGGAGATCTTTATATCTCTGCAGAATTCTCTGAACTTCACGAGCTACTTTGTAGTGTTCTTCTCCTAAAACTTCAGGACTTAAAAGTCTCGAAGTAGAAGCCAAAGGATCCACCGCTGGATAAATCCCTTTTTCAGAGATCGCACGACTTAAGTTGGTCGTTGCATCCAAGTGCGAGAACGCTGTTGCAGGAGCTGGATCGGTATAGTCATCCGCAGGAACGTAAATCGCTTGTACGGAAGTAATAGAACCTTTCTTAGTAGAAGTGATTCGCTCTTGGAGAGCTCCCATTTCAGTGGCCAGAGTAGGTTGGTATCCCACTGCAGACGGAATACGTCCTAAAAGCGCTGACACTTCCGAACCCGCTTGGGTAAATCGGAAAATATTATCAACGAAAAGAAGAACGTCTTGGCCTTCTTCATCTCGGAAATATTCGGCAGCAGTTAACGCGGAAAGGGCCACGCGAAGACGAGCTCCCGGTGGCTCATTCATCTGCCCATAAACAAGACACGTCTTGTTGATAACTCCGGACTCTTTCATTTCCATCCAAAGGTCATTTCCTTCTCGAGTACGCTCTCCCACACCACCAAACACTGAGAGACCCCCGTGCTGTTGGGCGATGTTGTTGATGAGCTCCATAATGAGAACCGTTTTGCCCACACCGGCACCGCCGAAAAGACCGATCTTACCGCCCTTAGAGTAAGGAGCGAGCAGATCCACCACTTTAATTCCGGTCACAAGCATTTCAATTTTGGTGCTTTGATCTTCAAATTTTGGGGCTGGTCGGTGAATCGGATAAAACTTTTTAGCGTTGATTGGTCCCGCTTCGTCTACCGGCTCACCAATCACATTCAAAATTCTGCCTAAAGATTCACGGCCCACGGGAATCTGAATCGGGTTTCCAGTGTCGCGCACTTTCATTCCACGAACTAAGCCATCAGTGGAATCCATGGCGATACAACGGGTGACTCCATCACCCAAGTGGCTCGCTACTTCCAAAGTCAGATTTTCTTTTTCAGAACCAATCGAAGGGTTCGTGGCTTTTAAAGCGTTGAAAATCTTGGGGAGCTTTCCAGCGGGAAACCGAACGTCAACGGCAGGTCCCACTACCTGTGTAATTTCTCCATATGATTCCATTGTCACTCCTTTAACTCCTTACTTCATTGCCTCAACACCACCAACAATCTCCATGAGCTCTTTGGTGATCTTTTCTTGTCGGGCTTTGTTATATTCTAAAGTCAAACTTCCAATCATTTCGCTCGCGTTCTTGGTCGCATTTTCCATCGCAGACATTCGAGCTCCATGTTCGCTGGCGACTGACTCGAGAACGCATCTAAAGAGCTGCATTCTAAAGTGCCGAGGAACGATTTCTTCCAAAATAGCTTCTTTACCTGGTTCAAAGATGTAATTAGTCATTCCGTCCGTTTCGCTGATGGCCCAAATTCCAGCAACCCCTTCTGGTACTTCATCGGAAATGGGAATGAGGCGCTCCGTTGTGATGGTCTGGGAAATGGCTGATTTGAACTCATTGTAAATGATATAGATCGCATCCAGCTCTTCTTTTTTGAATGCTTCTAAAAGTTCATTGGCAATTTCCGACACTCGAGGATAAGTCACTCGAGCCAACAAGCCTTCGTGATGAGTGGCAATGGGGTGCCGCTTTTTAAAGAAATCGTAAGCGCGCTTTCCAATGACATCCAAAACCACTTCGACGTTTTCTTGCTTTTTAGTTTTTAGAAACTTTTGGGCTTCTTTAAAGATATTGGCATTAAAGGAACCACAAAGGCCTCTGTCCCCCGCAAGTACGATTAATCGGACTTTTTTCTCAGGCCGCTCAACCAGAAGCGGATGAGAAATCCCCTCTTGTTTGAAAAGTCCCAAGAGAATGGAATAAATACGATAGGCATAGGGACGGGAAGCCAAAATAGCCTCTTGAGCTCGGCGCAGTTTCGCCGCCGCCACTAGTTTCATCGCACGCGTAATCTGCCTTGTATTTTGAACGGAGCCGATTCGCTTTTTAATTGCCTTTAAGTCTGCCATGAATCACGCAAAGTTAGCTGTGTACTCCGTGAAAGCTTTTTCAAGAACTGGTTTTAGTTCGTCATCAATCGCTTTCTTTGTCTTGAGAGTTTCAAAAACCTTTGGATATTTTTGTTCCACAAACTCGTAAGCGCCTTTTTCATAATCAGACACTCGATCAGTTGGAATCTTATCTAAGAATCCAGCATTGGCGGCCCAAATGATCATGACCTGTTTTTCAACCGGGAGCGGCTGATACTGGCCTTGTTTCAAAATAGCCACCATGCGCTCACCGCGAGTCAGCTGATCTTGGGTTGCTTTATCGAGGTCAGAACCGAACTGAGCAAATGCGGCCATTGCTCGGTATTGCGCCATTGCCAAACGCAAGCTTCCAGCAACCTGTTTCATTGCTTTGATTTGCGCACTACCACCCACACGAGAAACTGAAATACCCACGTTAATCGCTGGTCGAACACCCGAATAGAACAAATCGGTATCCAAGAAGATCTGTCCGTCGGTGATTGAAATCACGTTCGTAGGAATATAAGCGGAAACGTCACCCGCTTGGGTTTCAATGATAGGAAGAGCGGTTAAGCTTCCGCCGCCTTCCGCATCACTTAATTTCGCAGCTCGCTCTAAAAGTCGGCTATGGAGATAGAAAACGTCTCCAGGATAAGCTTCACGTCCGGGTGGACGTCTTAAGAGCAAGGACAATTCACGATACGCTTGAGCTTGCTTCGTCAAATCGTCATAAACAATCAGGGCGTGTTTCCCGTTATCGCGGAACCATTCTCCCATCGTTACGCCAGTGTAAGCGGCGATGTACTGAAGAGGTGCTTTCTCAGCAGCGGTTGCCGAAACCACGATGGTGTAGTTCATAGCACCAGCAGTTCTCAATTTTTCTACTACTTGAGCAACGGTTGAAGCTTTTTGTCCAATCGCTACGTAGATACAAAATACATCCTGGCCTTTTTGGTTGATGATCGTGTCCACTGCAACTGCGGTTTTTCCGGTTTGTCGGTCGCCGATGATGAGCTCTCGCTGTCCTCGACCAATCGGAATCATCGCATCGATAGCTTTAATGCCTGTTTGTAGGGGCTCTTTCACGGATTGTCTTTTGACGATCCCGGGAGCTTTCACTTCTACGTTTCGAGTTTCTTTAGATTCAATGGGTCCCATTCCGTCGACAGGCATACCGAAACGTA
>Ga0214923_10003330_pt1 | contig 20212 bp, 18 predicted proteins | sample LL1510_MetaG_FD_177993 | JGI IMG/M metagenome (GOLD analysis project Ga0214923, IMG submission 177993) | Freshwater microbial communities from Lake Lanier, Atlanta, Georgia, United States - LL-1510 | ecosystem: Environmental > Aquatic > Freshwater > Lake | place: USA: Georgia | collected...
TGCAGCAGGTCCGGCAGGTCCAGCAGGTCCAGCAGGTCCAGCAGGTCCAGCGGGTTCAGACGGAGCAGCAGGTCCAGCAGGTCCAGCAGGTCCAGCAGGTCCAGCAGGTCCAGCGGGTTCAGACGGAGCAGCGGGTCCAGCAGGTCCAGCGGGTCCAGCAGGTCCAGCGGGTTCAGACGGAGCAGCGGGTCCAGCAGGTCCAGCGGGTTCAGACGGAGCAGCGGGTCCAGCAGGTCCAGCAGGTCCAGCAGGTCCAGCAGGTCCAGCAGGTCCAGCGGGTACAGACGGAGCAGCGGGTCCAGCAGGTCCAGCAGGTGCAGACGGAGCAGCGGGTCCAGCAGGTCCAGCAGGTCCAGCAGGTCCAGCAGGTCCAGCAGGTCCAGCGGGTACAGACGGAGCAGTTGGTCCAGCAGGCCCAGCGGGTGCAGACGGAGCAGTTGGTCCAGCGGGTCCAGCAGGTAATCTATCATCTTTCACACCAGGAAATAGCTCTTTATGGGATCCAATTCCAAGTACTTATCAAGAAGCAATAGATAGAATGGCTTCTTTATTATATACTTTAAATGGAGATCAAATAATTCCATAAATATAATTAAATTAATCTTTTTTGAATAAATAAAATTAATCCTAAAAGTACATCGATAATTAAGAAAGGATATCCTTCATTATTCCCATATAAAGCATAAAATGCAGCAATTAAATATAAAATACCATGAACAATTCTATATTTAGCCCACCATGTTTTTCCTCCAGCCTCATTAGCATCTAATCTTGAATTTTTAAAATATAAATTTAAAAAACCAAATGATATAGCAAACAAAATAAAACTAAAATATTTTAAATATTCTGGAGAAAGATTTCCAGCTAAATACGCAATTAATAATCTTGTTGGTATACATCCAAAAACAAAAAATAAAATAGATTCATCTTCTGATAATTTCATTATATATATTGATTTATAAAAAATTTGATTTTATTAATTATTATTAGATAAGTAGTTAATAATGAAGAATCCAATTAATAAGTCTGAAATCAAAGTACAACCTCAAAAAGAGAAAGACAAATCCAAGGCTGAAGATATAAAAAAATCTAAATCTGTTGAAGCTCAAAAACCACCATCTGAAAATCCTGAACAATCAAAAAACCCAGACCAATCAAAGAAGATAGAAAAATTAAACAAAGAAGTAAAAGAAATTATCATAGTTCCATCTTCCCAACAAACCAAAAAATGGAGAAATGAATGTGATTGGTATAGAGGGGGTAAACATAGTGAATGTGAAAAGTATCAAATCAGTACAGTAAAAGAAAAACTAAAGTTACCAAAATGGGACAAAACACACATGAGATTAAATATTAGCACATTCGAACTAAAAAATATTTCTAACCCGCTAGTTAATGATGATGGTTTCGAATGGACTGAAGATTTTGACGGTCTATTAAATAAAAATTCCAATCAATATTATTTCAATCTAAAATTTGTGTGTGATGGCGGTGGCGCTCAAAATAGAAGTTTAAGAGAAGTTTACCATTTTATTAAATGTCAATTAGAACATTTAAAAAAATTTAAGACAAAAAATTTATATTTTATAAATATATTAGATGGTGATACCAGTCATCGTTTCAAAGATAAATATAAATACTTAAGAGAAAAAGAAGAATATAAAGATTTCATAAAATATTTATATATTGGAGATTTATTTGATTTTGTAAATGAAGTAGTCTTGAAATCCTATTCGTTAAATTAATTTATTTCTAATTCTGAATTAAAATTATCTAAAATATAACCAACAATTGAATATACCAAATCAAAAGAAATTCTTTTTCTAGCTATATCTTTACTCTCTCTATAATTTGTTAGAAATAATGAATTATATTTACTCCTATATTCATTTAAAAAATTATTAAATTTATCAACTAATTTTTTTTGTTTTTTAGAATTAATAGGAGGTTCAATAATTAAAGTAGCATAAGTTCTAGAAGATAAATTAGGAGTTTCATCAATATAAATTTCATCATCAGAAACATATTTTAGACCAATTTTATTATTTAAATTATCATCAATGCATTTAACTAATATATTTGTATTTTTATTTTCTTTATTTTTACTAGTTAATCTTGTTATTTTATATTCTTCTTTATTAACTAAATTATAAATATTACCTCCAATGGTAAAATTATTTTCTTTATTCAAATTAACAATTAATTTTTCTTTATTAGGATATAATGTTATTTTAATTTCATTATTACTTTCATTTATATCCTTTAATTTATATTGAAAACTACATACTGTATAAGACGTATCATTAAATACTTTCTCTTCGAAAATATTTAATTGTAATACTTTAAACTTATTTAAAAATGTATCTCTCAATTCAATATCATTTTTTCTTATAGATGACCAAAAATTAAGAGGGATAATAATTATTCCACCAACAGGAGAATTAGTACAAATATTTATTATATAACATTTATATAAATCATTAATATCGTATTTATCAAAAAGTGATTTATCTGAACTTTTATTTCTTGCTAAATAAGGCGGATTAGTTATTGAAAATTTATTTTTATGATCAACTGGATTTTTAATAGTATCTCTTTTAAGTATAAAATCTTTTTTTGGATCTAAATCATAACATTCAATTTTATATTTCTTTTTATCTTCTATAAAATTTAATAAATCACCATCTCCAGTGAAAGGCTCAATTATACTTTTTACATCTTCGGGAATTTTAAGGTCTTGTAAAATATATTTATAATTAGTTGTAAAAAACTGACCTAAATTTTTCTTATTTTTTGTATCCATATAATTTAATAGTATAATTTATTCCTAAATAAAATATTTATCAAAATTTTTTAATTTTGTTTTAACTATAATAGGATTTGAGTCATTTCTAGAAACAGTTGAATAAATAGATTCATTAATAATCATTAATCCTATGCAATATTCTATTTGTAATTTATCAAAATAAAAAGGGACTGAATATTTAACTAGATTAAATTCTTTATCTAAAACAACCATTTGATGAAAATATTTCCTAGGTGTTATATTTTTAATTCCATGTGTAATAATCCAATATTGATTATTATATTCAAATAAATTAGACGATCCTCTATAATGTTTAAAAAATTTAGGTGTATCCTTAGTAATAAATATTTCTAATTTATTATCTATTAAAATACCAATTTGTAGTGGATACCATTTATAAATAAATTTATCCTCGAAACCAATCCAATTTTTTTCACAATAAGTTTCTGATGGAGGTATTAAAGATTTATTATTTGTAAATTTATTTTGTTTAATATCATAAATACCATTTAATATTCTAATCTTATCATTATAAGAATGATTTGAATTAGTTGCTGTGTACATTATTTTATCTCCATTTTTATATAATCTTATATCCTCTAAACCAATAATATGTGTGTCTTTATTTGGTAAATCATCTAAAGTATCAGGCATGAAAATTAAATTACTATTTTTTTCCATTTTATTATTTAAATACATAAATGCATTTTTAGTCCTTACTTTTTCATTTCCATCTAAAATTCCATTTCTTGACATTAAATATGTTCCATTTGGTTGAATTCTATAATTTACAAATCTTACATTTGCTAATATATTATCATTTAATTTTAATAATGAAACAGATGAGGGAATAAAATCTCCATGAGCTCCTATATTTAAATCATTATATGTTCCATCATCTATTAATCTATTTAAATAAAAATCCATATTATCAAAGACATTATTATCTAAATTATTATATTTATTTAAATATTGAACTATTAATTTTAATCCATTGAGTCTTTCATTTGGATAAATATAATATTGTAAAATTGTATTTTCATAATCAAATAAATGATTATATACATCTTTTTCTACAAATAATAAATCATTTTGTGGGAAATTTAATCTTTTACCAATTAAATAATAATGATAGGCTTTAAAATGCTGACTTGTTTCGCGGAAATATTTAACTAGAGAGTAAATGGGTTCAGCACGTGTATTAAAAAAATTAAATGCTCGTAAAGACCATAATTCAAACTTTTCAGGATTATTTTTTAATAAATAACATTTTGAAATCATATAATAAGAGTACCATACTTCTTCTACCCAACCTCCTAACGCAATTCTTTTTTTATAAAAATTAATAGCATCATCAAATCTACCACAATCTTTGAAAGATTGAGCTAAATAAAAATGATATCTATCATTATTAGGATTTTCTTTTAATCCATTTTCTAACAATCTTATATCTCTCTCTATTTTATCACTTTTACAACCACCATCACCAATATCATTAATATAAATAATATCTTTTCCAAAATTATCTGAATAACTTCCATCCCAATATTCATGTGTAACTCCAACACATTTCCAATTAACTGACATTTTTATAAAACGAGTATTATAATATTCAAGACAAGTAGTATCTTGAATAATTTTATAACCATTTGATTTTAACATACTTTTATCAAAATTTTTAATGACAAGTTGCATATCTGCATCTAATAATAATCCATAAGTTTCATTTAAATCCCATCCTTGATTATTACAAAAGTCAACAGCATTAATAAATGAATTTGATCTATTGTGTCCAAAATCTTTAAATGTATCATTATATAGTTGTCCTGGTATTTTTAAATTTTTAAAAATTAGTTGAACTTTTGAAACTGTATTATCTGTTGAACCGGTATCAGTAACACATATTCCATCTAAAATAGGCAGAGCATCATTAATACACCTTTCAATAATCTTTTCTTCATTTTTAATCATTGATATTAATATAATTTTAACCATATTAAAATAAATGTTTTTTTTTCTCTAAATAAAATTTTTATATTCCATTTGTTTGCCAATTGAAACTAGCTTGTCCTGCAATCCAAGTTGAACTATTAGGATCCCATACACTACTAAAAACTTGAAAAGAACTTGTAGTTATATTTGCAATTGCCAAAGAAGGTTGAGGTCCAACTGGAACTAGAGTATTAGATATATCGACATATGAAATTAAAACGTTTGGATTAAAATTATATGGATATTCAGTATTAACCACTAAACTATAAACATTATTATCTGTATCAAGTTCTGTTGCTGTAGGACCTCCAAATATAAATGTAGTTGGAAAAATACCAGTTGGACCTCTTGGACCTGTTGGTCCAGCTGGTCCAGTATAACCTCTTGGTCCAGTAGCACCTGTATTAGTTGCTGTTCCTGCTAATCCTTGAGGACCTGTACGACCGGTAGCTCCAGTATATCCAGTAGGACCAGTTGCGCCTGTATTAGTAGCAGTTCCATCTAAACCATTGGGACCAGTATAACCAGTATAACCAAATGGACCAGTAGGACCAGTGACACCAGTAAAACCAGTAAAACCAGTATAACCAGTATATCCAAATGGGCCCGTAGGACCAGTAGATCCGGTAGGAATATTTGCTGTTAGTGTAGTATTTAAAAAACTAATAAATGGATCTCCAAAATATGATGATATAGTTGCAGCTTCATGAGTATTTAAAAATACCCCTATCATAATTCTATGTGTTAAATCAGGAAGAGTTATACCTGGAAAATATATTGAATAAGATGTTGATGTTAAATAAGTTAAACTAATGAAAGAAGCAGAATCACTTCTACCTGAAACTATTGTTGTGACATTATCATTTACATCTTTATAATAAATACTCATATAAACACTGGATAATGCAGATGTTGATAGTGATTGTAAATTTAATGTCCAGATACCAGGTTGAATGACTGGATTTGTAAAATAATCTATTGGTGTTGTACAATAAATTAAAGGAAAATCAAGTATTGGGGTTTCTAAAATATTTGTAATACTTGGAAATAGTTGTGTAAAATCAGGAGTAGTAGATAAAATTCCATTAAGAATACTATCACCAATTTGATAATTTAAATATAAATTTAATCCAGTAGAATAACCAATTAATCCAATAGCACCAGTTGGTCCAGTACTACCAGTTGTTCCAGTATCTCCAGTATTTCCAGTTGGTCCTGTTGATAAATATGCAGAAAGAGTAGTAAAAACATTAGTCATATAAAATCCCCTAAAAAATAATGAACAGGTTGCAAATTCCAATGGACTAAATTCTACATTATTAAAATTTCCGTAAACTGCAATTCTAATATTATAAGTAGAATCGGGTAATGTAAAGGTTGGTACATATATTGAATAATTAACTGAACCAGTGGCAGGTGCTACATAAGGTATTACACTAGTAACTGTAGGATCACCAGAAATAACAGGTGTCTCATTACCGAGTGAATCAATATAAAAAATTACTATCCACAACCCAACTGATACTGAATCAGTACAATTTGCATCAAAAGTAAAATTCCAAATTCCTTCTAAAATATTTAAACTAGGTAAATTTCCAACAGTATCAAATAATCCAATTAACAGAGCTGAATTACTAATAGAACTAGTTGCAGTTATAACTGTAGCATTATAAGGATAAGTATTCGGAATTTGTAATAAATTACCTAATACTGGTGCAGAAGAAGCATCACCGCCAACAGAATCTAAATAGTAAAATTTACCAGTTGAAATACCAACATTACCAGTTGGACCAGTTGGTCCAGTATAACCAGTACTCCCAGTTAATCCTGGTCCAGTAGGACCAGTAGCTCCAGTTAATGTTGATCTACCTGGTATACCTGTAGGTCCTCTTGCACCAGTTTCTCCTTTATTACCTGTTGGACCAGTTGCTCCAGTATTAGAAGCAATACCAGGAATACCTTGTGGACCAGTAGGACCAGTTGATCCAGTTCTACCAGTAGCACCTGTTGAAGTTGCAGTACCATCTATTCCTCTAGCACCAGTAGGTCCATCATTTCCAGTAAATCCTGTATAACCAGTAGGACCAGTTGCGCCAGTTAGAGTAGATATACCAGCTTCTCCTTGAGGACCTGTAACACCTATAGATCCTGTAGGACCAGTTGCGCCAGTTAGAGATGCTGATCCATCATTACCTTTTGGTCCAGTTGGTCCTGTTAATCCACTATTTGGCCCTGTAAAACCTTGAGGTCCACGATTTCCTGTAGGACCAGTTGATCCTTGAGAACCAAGTTTACCAGTAGGACCAGTTGAGCCCATTGGTCCGAAACCAAAAATAATACCAAATTTACCAGTTGGTCCAGTTGCACCTGTATTTGTTGATAAACCTGGTACGCCTGTTGGACCTGTATAACCAGTTGGTCCAGTATTACCTGTTGCACCAGTGTTTGTAGAATTTCCAGGCATGCCAGTAGAACCAGTAGGACCTATAGAACCAGTCGCACCAGTATTAGTTGCTGATCCAGCGAACCCTCGTGGACCAGTCAATCCAATTAAACCTCTTGGGCCAGTAGGACCAGTTGCTCCAGTTTCAACTGCGGTACCTGGAATACCTCTTGCACCTGTAGAACCTGTATTACCAGTTGGACCAGTATTACCAGTAGCACCAGTATTAGTTGCTGTTCCTGCTGGACCTGTAGAACCAGTATCACCTGTATTACCTGTAATACCAGGACGACCTTGAATACCAGTTGGACCGGTAGGGCCAGTAGAACCAGTTCTACCAGTTGGACCAGTATCTCCTTGTGCTGCTAATAATTTCCAATAAACATTTAAAAAACTACCAAATGGTCCAAAGCCTGCGTCAGCAAATTGACTACAATAAAAAGTTTCTCCTTGATATGTTGCTATATCTCCAATATTATATATTGAACCGATTCCATATGTACCTCTAAAATTCCATAAAGCTGCTTTTCCAGTAGGTCCAGTAGGTCCAGTATTTCCTGTAGGCCCTGTGGAACCAGTTTTTCCTGTAGGCCCAGTATTTCCTATAGGCCCTGTAAAACCAGTAGATCCAGTTCTTCCTGTAGGCCCAGTTGGTCCTGTAATATTACTCATTATATATAATGATTATTTTTTTTTTAATATAAACTTATTTATAATTATAATTAATATGATTCAAATTTTATTAATTATAATTTTACTTATAATAATTTATGAAAATAGGGAAGGTTTTCAAAATGCATTCCAAGATAAAGTATTTCAAAAAACTATTTACACTTATTTAGATGAAGATTCATTGTCTTATGAAATATTAAATGTAGAAAACTTAAAAAGAAATACGGAAGATTCTTGGGAAATAATAGTTTTAAATAAAAATAATCTTGATTTATATTTAGGTCTTAATTTTTCAAAAAAATATGAAAAATTAAATAGATATGAATTTGTTAATTTAATTTCGCTAAAAATAATTTATGAAAAAGGGGGTATATGGGTTGATTCAAAAATAAATATTTCAGATGGATCTTATTTTAGTAAATATCAAAGAGAAATGTTTTATCAAGGATACGATTTAGTCGTATTTGAATTGAAAGAACATAAATATAAATTTTATCAAAAAAATTATATTTTTATAGCACCAAGTAAAAGTGATTTCTTAAAAGTTGTTATTTCAAAAATTGAAAAATATTATAAAATGGATAATGAAAAATTTTTTAAAAAATATATTCCTAAAAAATATTTAAGTAATATTAAAGTAATGCCTACAAGTAAAAATTTATTAGCTAAATTAATTTTTTATTTAACTTTAAAAATAGAAAAAAATAATGGTCTTAAATACGATGTAATAACTAGAAAACAAAAAAGTAAAATTTATTATGGAATAAAATTAACTAAAACAAATAATAGAGATATTCTAAATATGCAAATATTAAATTATAATTTAACTAATGGTTTAATATAAAATTATTTTAGAATTATAAATTGTATTTTTTCATCAGAATGAGTATCAGAAAGTAAATGTTTCATTATATTATTATTTAGTCTACTATTACAACTTTCTAAAGGTTTATAATTAATTTTATTTTGACTCATAAAAAAATAATAATATATAATTAAACAAATTAATAATATTACTATTAAAAATCTATATTTTCCCAAGGATCCATATAAATTTTTAATTTTTTTATTTAACCAAGAAAAAAAATCAAGTATATAATTAAATAAATTAAAACTATCTTTTGATTTATCTTCTATTTCTTTGTCTTCATTATCTGTTTCCGTTAATTTTTTTATGAGTAATGGATCAACTCCTTTATAACATTTAGTATCATCACCAATGTATCCAGTTGTACATTTTTTATAACACATATTATTTATTTTTTCTTCATCTTTACCACAAGTAAGTCTTTCTTCAAATGGTATTTTTTTTGAATCTAAACATTTAATGCACCCTTTAGGATCATCACATGCAACTCTAATACAAGTTGTATTATCAACACAATTTACACCATCATCAACTAAATTACTATTACATTTACTTTTACTAGGAGCATGGCCTTTTTCTCTCATATAATAATCATTCTGTTCCATTATTATAAATTAGAATTTTTATATTAAAAATTAATAAAAAATATAGTCTATAATAATGTTAGAAAGAATATTATTAATTTTAGAAGATTTTGGAAAATTTTTAAAATCTAGAAATATTATTAATACTGGAGTAGCATTTGTAATTGCTATTCAAGTTAATAAAATGTTTTTAGATATTATTGATATTATTGTTAATCCAATAGCATCTAAAGTAATTAATCAAGAATTACATAAACAAGAAACAAAAATTTTAGATGTAAAGTTCAAAACAGGTGCATTATTTTTAAGCGTTTTAAATTTTATTATAATCTTAATTTTTATTTATAATGTTCTTAAATTATCAGAGACGGCTCCGACTTTATTCGAAAAAATTTATTCGAATGTATCAAATTCAATTTCTAATATAGGATCATCAATAAAAAATGTTGGTGAAAATATTGGAGTATCTATAAAAAAAGTTATGTAAAATAAGTATATATTCTGATTATTCCAGTACCATCAAGTGCTTAAGTTGTTTTTACTTCGGTATCACCGTCAGACGAGTCTACATCACTGTTGCTGTCATTATCTGATGTTCCTAGTACGGCGTCTGTATCAGAATCAACTGCTCTATTATTAATTTCTGGGTTTTTTATATTATTAATTCTAAAAAATTCAGATTCCATTTTATTCTGCTTATTCCTAATAAATTTTATAGATTCTTTAGGAATATACATATTGGTTTCAACTGCATTTAAAACTAATTTATTCATAACTATAACAATAATTGCACTCTTATTAAAATGTTTACAACGTTGACCTGCAATTTTTAAAAGTTGTTTTTTAGTCATCAAATTTAATGTGTCATAAAACACTGATGAAAAATTTTCATCAGATGTATCAATTTCATTATTTTCTAATTCATCCTGAGTTGAAGAAGATACATCATCATCTTTTTCATTATCTAATATATTAGGTTTCTTACTATTACAGCAATGAGATAGAAAAGCAAAAATTATTATAAAAAACATAGTTATAAAATATATTTTTATAAAATCAATGCTGTCTTTTTTAAGAAAATAAGTTATGGTTTGTTCAAAATTCATTATAAGATAAAATATAAATTAAAGCTTTATTATTCAATTTTTTTAATAATTTTGATAAAATTAGAAGGTATGTAAACATCATCTATTTGATCATCCTTATAAGAATATAAAGTATGAAAGTTGTCTTCTGTTTTAATATCTTTCATAATAGGAAGATAGTTAAAAAATTTTTTTCTCCATTCTTCATTATTGAAAGAAAAAAATAAAGAATTAATTAAAATAAATAAATCTTTTTTTGACTGAAAATCTTTTGTTTTTACAGTTTCTTCAGAATTAGTTATAACACAATTATTAATTTCAATTCTAGAATTATCAAAATCTCCTAAATAAAATTTTTTATTTTTATGAAAAATATTATCACATTTTAAATCATTATGAACAAATTTAAATTTTTTTTGCAATTCTTCTATCAAAGTTGTAATATCATAAAGACACTTTTTTAAAAGTTTTATTTTATTATTAAAATTAATTTTATTATCATTTAATAATCCAAATAATGTTCCATCCATTAATTCAATTATTGAAGTAATGAAATTATACTTTGAATTAAAACCAATTTTTTCAACTTTAATAATTTTATTTCGATTTTCAAGATATGGACTAATAGTACTTAAAAAAAAATTTAAAAATGATTCTATAAAATTATCTATTATTAATTCTTTTCTTGTAATTGGATTTATTGGACAACGATATACATATTCTAAATTAGTGTCTCTATCTCTTATTAAATAAGTTTGATTAAATGTTCCCTTACACATAAAACCAATTATATCATAAATTTTATAATTGTTATCTTTATAATAAACTAATGATTGAGCTTTATTCTTAAACGAATGAGTTAATATTCCTATATGATTAATTTTTAATTTTATCTTATCATATTGTTTTTTTACAATATTATCTATAAAAAACTCATCGATTGTTAATCCAACTTTATCAAATTCAGAAATAATTTCTTTTTTCATAATTAAATTAGATTATAAAATAATTAGTCCTTTAGTAAATTTAATTTCTTAATCGTTTGATTTTGAAATTTAATAAATATTTCATTATTTTTTTTATCTTCTAGTTCATTGAGAATTTTAACAATAATATAATAATCATTAATTTTATTTAAATGTCTTAATGGCATTAATATAAAACATATATGATTCATTCCTTTATTTAAATAATATTTTTTATTTATACAAATCATTGCTAATTTTTTTGCTTCTTCTGTCATTGGAGAAACAGAAATATCTAAAATTCTACTAATATTTCTAGAAAATTGATCAAACATAATAATTAATGCTAATAGTTCATTATATTCTAAAAGCTCTAATTCAGAATTGGAAATGTTTAGTATTTTATGAAAAGTTTCATCCAATAGCAAGTAATAATCATTATAAATTTTTAAATCTACTGATTTATCGAACCAGAAGTTATTATAATTTTCATTAGGAAACCAAAAAGCTAGTATGTTTTCAACTTGTATATTTGTTAACAACATAATAGATAACTTATTAATTAATAAGATTTTTTTTCATTTTTTTATTGTTAAATACTTATTTTTGTATTTTATATATTTCATTTTATAAGGATCTAAATCCCAGTCTTTCAAATGAATTATTGAATTATTATAAGTTGACTTAATAATACTTAGTTTAGGTTCATTATTTATATATTCTATTTTTAAAACTTGGGGTGTTCTAGAGTAAGCAGTATCTGGATTAAAATTTCCTTTATTAAAACCCCTTGACATTCCGACATCTATTCTAAAAATAGAAGGATTATTTAAATCTATTTTTTGATTTTCATTTCTATCACCACATCCTATTGTAATTCCATAAATAACAGTTTTAGGACTAGGTTCTCCTGTATAAATTGGCGAATTAAATTCCTCAGAATAAACAAAATTGTTTGATTTACTTAAATTAGATAAATTACCAAAAGATGATTTAAATATTTTATTGGATTTACTAGTATACATATTTTGATTACAATGTCCAATTACTAATTTCATTTTATCAGGATTACAAATATTTTGATTATTACTTTTGATTCTTAAATCATTACATAATACTTTAAACCTATTATATAAAATAGCACATACTTCTTCTTCATTTTTATCAGATTTAAAACCAAAAAATCTATCATGAACAATACCATCTTCGCTATCATTACTAAAAGTTATAAAATTTTCTATAGTATCACTTTCCATATCAAAAACTTTATTTTGATTATCATAAATATAGTCCATTAATGATTTATTTGTTTTTTCAATATTAGAAACATTTAATAAAGATGTAGAAATACCACCGTGAACAAAAATAAAGTCTTTAATCATTAAAAATATATAAGCATTATCTTCTCCTATTAAAAGAGCACCTGGTTTACCTTGACTAAAATAATCTAATCTACTTTTTGCCCCTTGTTTATATCCTTCATATTCTTTTGAATAATTTGAACAATATTTACTATTATCTCTTTCAGTTTTGCCATTTAAATTATACATATCATGATTTCCTAAAACTTTATATATTCTACCACCATTTTTCATTGCTTCTTTATTAATTATATTAATAAATTTTATTACTCTAGCTTCTTCCATAGGATATTCACCAGGTTTCATAAAAGTATTACCTCTAACATTATCTAATAAATCTCCACAAATAACTACTATGCTATCTGACCCAATCCATTCATAATTTAAATCTTCTCTGTAAGTCGAATTATCCCATTCTTTGGATAATTCAATATCTAAATCTATATCAGCCTCTTTTTGATTAAATGTATGACTTTCTTTTTTTTTAATAACCTTACAACAATCGCGTAAACAAATTATTAATGGTATAATATCACCATGTATATCACCAATAGCATAAATCTTATTGGCATTATTTTTAAATGAAATAAAATTTTCCATTGTATATATATACTATGGAAAAAGAATCATCAAAAAATACTTTAATAATCTATATTTCTTTAATTGTAGGTATTTTATTAACTTTTATTGGATCTTTTATTTATAATATGTTTATGTTTGATAAAGAAAATAAAGATCCAAATATAAGAAAAAATCCAATTTACAATAGTAATTTTGCAAGTGCAATAACAAATTTAGTTTCATTCTTAATTCTTTTGTCATTTGTAGCTTACACTTATTCAATTAAAGAAATTTCAGTAAATTTATTATTTATTACAATTGGTTTAATATTAATTAATCATTTTATTAGATTATTATTAGTATTAATAATTGATGCAAAACAAAAAAATATAAACGATAATACTCCTGATAAATTGAATGATATATATATAGCAACAAGTATAACAATTGGTTTGATAATTTTAATAAGTATTGGTCTTTTCTACCTTTATAAACATTTGAATAATGAAGATTCAAGCGCTGCAATTACTTTGAGATATTTAAATGATATTTTAAAAGATATAGTTTAATAAAATAAATTTAAAAAAATTGAATTAATTTTTTTTTATTCAAACTTTACAATTATATGCCTTCTTTGTCTGAACAATTTAATGAAGTACTCGCTAATACAATGGAATTTAATCCAGCAATTATTTACCTTTCAGTAGGGTCTGCTTTAGGACATCGCCCTCAAGAAATAAATCCAAATACAAACCAACAAATCCCTTTATTCCTAGATAAATATAATGGAATGAGAAAGGTAATTATTTTGATTGATCCAGGGTTGGAGACTCCACTAAGAAGTGAAAGTACTGCCCCTATGGAAATATATTTTGTAAGCGATGATGGAAAGTTTAGAGTTTTCAGAACAAAAGATGGAAACACACTAATTTTTGCTATTTCTAATCGTTTCTATTGGGAGGATGAAAGGCATTGTCCAAATGAAGACTCACAACTTGTTCCTATTTGCAAAAACTTTTTGATTAAACTAACCGAGTATACTCTCCTAAATAGGTCCAAGCTAATTGGTCAAGATTTTACTGGACGCGACACCAGGAATGCCTACAATTCTCTAGGAAATATTTTTGATAAGGATGAATATTACAAAAGGGTGCTTTTTGATATTACCTATGGGGACAGTGGTTGTTTTGTAGATTTCTCAACGACTCCAATTATTTATGATCAGGAAGACAATTTCGTTCAAATTAAAAATAAGAAACTGTCAGAGCTAAAAAGAATTCTACCAGCTTATTTCAAGAAAATGGCGGAATCCAGAATAAATTTGGTCCTCTGGCACCTTAACCGTCAACTCCGTATTTTTAAGGGCGAGCTTGAACACGAGTCTTTCCAGAAATCTCATTTCAGAATTATTTGCAATGAGATATCTAATATTTATTCTCTTCCAGATCTAAATAATGTTGACGAAGATATTATTAAGAATATTATCACCATTGTATTGTCTGATATTTTGGATTCTTTGGAAATTCCCTCAGATGAAATTATATCAGAAATACAAAAAATAAATTTTAATCAGGAAACACTGATTAACTTTTTTGTTCCAATTAAGGCTATTATAAGTGGGCTTTAAATTATTAAAATGATTAATAAAAAATTTTCTTTATTTTATAATATTTTAAGACACACAATATATGTTTTAGTTTAATTTTTTTATAAAAACCTAAAATCTATAATCTTTATCTACACTTGAAGCCCATTTAAATCTATCAATTAATTGTTGGGTAAATAATTTTTCTGGTGGAATATCGAAACGTTTAATAAAAGAAAAAATTATTCTTGGATCAATATAGTTATTTTTAGATGTTGATAATGAAACATTTTTCATTTTCAATTTAGTTTCTTTTTTAATTTTATATAATTTAATTTTATTTTCTATTTTATTAACTTTTTCATTATCCTTTCTTTCCATATATTTGTTTTTCTTTTTCTTTAATTCTTTTATCCTAGTATCAATTTTATCTAATGAATCATCCATACCTTTACTAACATTTTTCTGATGATTACATAATAATGCAACAGATGTATTAGCTTGGTTGAAAAGAGATATTAATACATTTAATCTTTCATTTTCATCTAATCCTTCTAATTTTTCTTCTTTAATTTTATCTATTTCTTTTTGAAATAGATAACTTGCATTATAAGTTCTCCAAACTTTAGCTGTTAATCCTTTCAAAAATGAATCCAAATAATCATTTAGTGATGTTGGTGTTATTATTTCGAATAAATTATCTTTTTTAGATTTATCTTTAGAAAATTCAATTAAATTATTATAAACTTTACTAATAACATTAATTTTTTTAAAAAATCTAACAGAATCTTTTCCTAAAAAATCTAATTTAATAGTATTATTATCTATTAAGGTTATATGTTCAACTCTTAAAGAAGATACTCCTACTGTATCTGCTTCGTCTTTAGTATCTTTTTTCCCTCCAACACGTAATGCTAAATTATCTATAAAATAAAGAGCAGTTGCTAATTGTCTTTTCTTAGGATCTTCTGATTCTAAATCTTTTTCATATTCTTCTCTAATAGTATTAGCTTTCTTTTTTAATTGTCTAGCTAAATCAAATTTTTCTTCATCACTTTTAGATTTAAAAAAAGAATCTAATGATGTGAAAATATATTTATTTTTACCTGTTATTTCTTCTTTCCATGCAGCTAACCAAATTACAGTTCTTTCGTGAATTACCCCACCCCATTTTCCAGGAACATTGGGTTCTGGTATTTTAGCTTCTTTATCTAAATTTAAAATTACATCCTCGGGTCTAACCCTCTTTTTAATCCTACCTAATTTTGGATGGGTCCCACGACCAATGAAAATACCAGGAGGTTCAATTTTAAAATTACCAATTTTTTGCTGTACTCCGTCAATTATACAATATTTATAGGGTTCTTCTTCTTTCAATTGATCTTCTTTCATTCTTTCTTTTTCTTCTTTAGTAATTAAACTTTTTAGTTCTTTTTGTTTATCTAAATAGATTTTATAATTAGAAAAATCAAAATCGTCTATTGAATTAATATTTAAATAAGAAACCAATGGTTTGTAGTCTTTCCAAAAATTTTTCTTAAAATTATTATTTTCCATATAGGGAGAATCCAAATATTTTGCAAACATTGTTCCATATTCTTCAGCTAATGAATTTAATATGGTAGAATTTCCTTTAACTAAAATTTCTGTTTTATGTGGTATATAAATAGGCGGAAACATTGGTCCATTATGTTTTAATACACTCCATTGCGGTTTATCTCCACCGCCAAATAATTCAATATATTTTCTCATTGTGTAAATTAAATAACTTTAGATTTTAATTTGTTATAGTTTCTTATATCAACCATAAAAAAAATATTTAAAATTTATCAAATTTATAATTTAAAATCTATTTTATATTATATGTCGGTTAACATTAACGTTAATAATGTTGATTTCTCTTGTGTTCCCATGATTAAAGAAGGTTTTAATGGGCAACATGAAAATATTGCATGGATGTGCAATGATAGAACAGTTGAAAATTTTGGGGGGTGGTGGTGGTCTCCTCCTTCTCGTCCCCCTCCCCCTCCCCCTGCCAATTCTCCTCCGGCAAGAATGATTCAAGAGAAGTCTTATGTATGTAATATAACCTTACCCTCTGTCGCAGGTTCGCAGGTAGTAAAAGATTGGAATAATACTAAATGCACAATAAGGGGCCCAAATTGGGCAACATTAACAAAGGCACAATGTAGTAGTGTTGGTGCTCAATGGGATGGTAGTTATTGTGTATATGCACCTACATTAGGTTGTGATACGGCTAATGGTTGGTTTAATATGACCTCCCCAGCTAATTTTTGTGGGAAAAATTAAATAAAAAAAGAAAGAAGATTCTTGTTATTGTAAATACAACATAATTCATACAAAATACTCTTACATGCAAAAGCATGCTTTTTCCATTCATTGAATGAAACAGTTTGTGGAAATTTTACTTTCTTTCGTAGATTATAATCTTCTAAACCTTTAGCTTCAACTGGAAAAAAATATTTAAAATTTATCAAATTTATAATTTAAAATCTATTTTATATTATATGTCGGTTAACATTAACGTTAATAATGTTGATTTCTCTTGTGTTCCCATGATTAAAGAAGGTTTTAATGGGCAACATGAAAATATTGCATGGATGTGCAATGATAGAACAGTTGAAAATTTTGGGTGGAATTCGTTTTTTGTTCCCCCCCCTCCTACCCTTTCTCAACTGATAGCCCAACAAAGGTCTGCTCCTCCTGCCAATTCTCCTCCGGCAAGAATGATAACAGAGAAGTCTTATGTTTGTAATAGAACCTTACCCTCTGTCGTAGGTTCAACTATATCTTTAAGTAATAATAATACTACATGCACAATAAGGGCCCCAAATTATGGAAGATTAACACCGGCACAATGTAATACTATTAATGCTGGATGGCTGGATGGAGGGTGTGTATATCCATCTTTATTTGGTTGTGATACGACTAATGGTTGGTTTAATATGACCTCCCCAGCTAATAAATGTGGGAAAAATTAAATAAAAAAAGAAAGAAGATTCTTGTTATTGTAAATACAACATAATTCATACAAAATACTCTTACATGCAAAAGCATGCTTTTTCCATTCATTGAATGAAACAGTTTGTGGAAATTTTACTTTCTTTCGTAGATTATAATCTTCTAAACCTTTAGCTTCAACTGGAAAAAAATGTTTAAAAGCCTCATCTGAATTCTTTAGAAAATTAATCATTTTCTTATATTGATCATCATCTTGTTCATATAATTTAACTTCAACTTTATCCCATTCAACATCATTCTTTTTAATGTTGAAAACAGGAAATTCTTCAAATATTTTAATTTCATTATCATTTTCAAAAATGAAATTAAAAATAGCTTTTCTTAATGGCCTTACTGTAATATGTGGGTTAACTCCTAATCTCTTAACCAATGGTGAAGGAACACCGCGCCTATAAAATTTAATCTTTTTCAAAATTGGAATATATGGAATATTAACTTTAGGATCAATTACTTTTGGTAGCGGATCAATAATCTTTCGAGAAGATTTCATTTTAAGCTCAGTAAGATATTTCTCTTTGCTTTCTGTATTTTTAATCAATTCGATTTGACCAAAATTATTTAGGCGATTAAAATTAAATGCAGTATAAATATTATATGTTCTGTTTTCATATCGATAGAAATCACCATCTCCACTCAAGATATCAGCACCATCTTTTTGAGCATAGGCTGCTACCGTATCATCATTATCGGCTTCTAAAGAATAATATACAGGAACCCCTTGGCTTTTAAACATATCACCCAAGAAAATAGACATTCCTTGAGGCATATATTTCTCTTCTTTCTTAATTTCATTTTCCCTTCTGGATCTCCATTTGTCAATAGCTTCCTCAGATTCCAATCCTTCATCAATAAAAATTTTAATTTCAAAATTAGCTTGTTTCATAGCTTTGACAAATAGCTGGACCTTCTTAAATGGTACAGTAAGATCCCATGAATATTTAGTTCTATCAAAAAAATAATTACCAAAGTTTAGAATATCAATGTAAAGTAGTTTAAGGTTAGGTTGTTCAGACATAATATTTATTTTATTAAATATTAAAATAATAATTTCAATTTTTATTATTTAAAGTAATGTATATATATAATATTAATGTTAGATTATAATGTTTTAGTCAAAAATTTCAAGAAAGATAAAGCAATCTATATAGACTATATAAAAGAAATTTTTAGAAACAATATTCCTTTTTTAAAAAATATTATTTTAGAAAAACCATTACTATCTTTATTAACTTTTTATCCATTACCTTTCGATCTACAAATTGATTTATTAAATGATAATGATAAAGTAGTTATGAAAAATAATTATTATTTTTTTATGGGTGATGCTGGAGATAGAGTATTATTTGCTAATCGTAGATTACCTTTTTATGGTATAGATCCGATACCATTTGCCTTTCCAATTACAGATTATAATAATACAAAAATAGTATTATCCGATACTTTTTATTTTGAAATTACTTTGGGTGATAAAACTTTTAGAAAACCTTGGAAAAATGAATGTTTGTCAATTGGGTTTGGAACTAGTTCCACACCTGTTAAAGGTCAAGTAGGATGGTCTTCAAAATCTTGGGGATTCCATTCTGATGACGGATCATTCATTAATAATAATAAATCTATTTCTGTCTCAAATCCATGGAAGAAAGGTGAAACCTATGGTGTAGGTATAAAATATATTTCCAAAGATAACTATAAAATATTTTTAACAAAAGAAGGGATATTAATTAAAGATAATTTAAATATAGTTAATTCTGATTATTTAATACCTATGATTGGATTAGATTTATCAGTTCCAATTAAAATAAATTGGGGTAATCAAAAATTTATGTTTGATTTAGAAAGAGTTATAAATTGTAATCAAATATTATCTCATGAGAATAATTTTTTAAAAAATAATAAAATAGATTTTTTTAAAATTAAACCAGCTGTTTATAAATCAAATAATGTTGCAATTTGGAAAAGTGTTGTTTCTAACATAGCCAAAGATTTATTTTTAAATGATATTTTTGAAGAACAAATAAAAGAGAAAGAAGAATTTATTAAAAAAAAAATATACTTAATTAAAAATAAAGAAAATTTAAAACAAACAGATAAATTAAATTTACAAGAAGATAAATTAAATTTAGAAGCAGATAATTTAAATTTAGAAGCAGATAATTTAAATTTAGAAGCAGATAATTTAAATTTAGAAGCAGATAATTTAAATTTAGAAGCAGATAATTTAAATTTAGAAGCAGATAATTTAAATTTA